>Ga0209540_10000930_pt1 | contig 23524 bp, 17 predicted proteins | sample BarGraIncu01121A_FD_184501 | JGI IMG/M metagenome (GOLD analysis project Ga0209540, IMG submission 184501) | Arctic peat soil microbial communities from Barrow, Alaska - Barrow Graham LP Incubations 011-21A (SPAdes) (version 2) | ecosystem: Environmental > Terrestrial > Soil > Wetlands > Peat... | reverse complement strand
GGAGGCGACGGATTGGAAGACGAAGAAATTCACAAATCAATTCGTGAGTCAACGGCAAGCCAGTTCGCGGATCAACTCAAGGCGCTCCGCATGCTGGAGTGGGATGCAGCATATACCAATCCGGTTGTGCGCGGCAAAACGCGCTGGAGTCTTGAAATAATAACGGGAGATAAGACTATCCATAAGACCGGAGACAATCATTTTCCTCAAGAATGGGAACCGTTCTGCTGTGAGATTCAGAAATTGACGGGCAGGAGCTTTAAGTGATGCAAAGAAGTGACTTCTCATCATAATACAAAAAGACCGCGGCAAGCGGTCTTTTTGTTGAGAAAATTATGTTGAAGAAATACTATCGATCTTATTCCTGTGCTGCAGCGGACACAAGGTCATCGGCCTTGGCATCTGTTTCTGCAGCAGCTGTTGCAGCTGCCAAAGCCTCTGCAGCCGCGGCTTCTGCGAGTTTCTTCGCGGAAGGTTTGCGGGGTGCGGCCTTTTTCTTAACGGGTTTGGCGGCTGCGGCCGCGGCAATAAGGGTAGCCGGGTCAACAGGCTTTACTATTGCTTCCGGATGCCACGCTTCGTATTCCTTCATACGAGGGAAGTCGCTTGATCCGATAATGTCAAAACCTCTGATATCAAGTCCGGCCTTTTTGAGGCCTAGTACCTGGTTCTTATCAATAAACATGCGCCGGCATTCAGGACATGCCCTGAGCAGAGCCGGAAGCGAAATTACATTTCCGCCCTTGTTGTCTTTTGAGTATTCGAGCTTTGCCATTTTGCGGCTTAGAAAGTAACGGTCGTAAGGGCAGTCAAAAGAACCGTCATAGCTTAGTACGCGCACGTACGGAACAACCGGCAGAGTCATTTTTGGCTTAGCTGCAGTTGCAATAGGGTTGGTTTCAGATAGTAGTGTATCGAGTTGTTGCATGAATTCTCCCTCCGTAATGAAAACAGGTGAACGGTTATATAGACATGAGCGCAGAAAAAAGGCACTGCAGAGAAAATGCACGGCCCTAATGAATCAAAAAAGTCTCAATAATGCAAAGACTTTCATATAGATATTTTGCTCTCTGATGTAATTATAACATAAATTCTGCATTTGGGGTGGAAAAACGATGTGATAATTTAGGCAAAATAATCTATTATCCCTCATTTCTGAAGGTATAGCAACTCTTTTTTCATATTTTTCATATTCTTCCGTTGCTTTTAGTTGTACTGCCATTATTTTCAATTCCGGCGCTGCAGACTATATGGTTTTGCCGATTGCGTTTATAATGGTACGTATTGATTCTATTATACAGGATATAGGGTGACAAAGATGAATACAAGAACACGGATTTGTATCTTTGCTTCAGCATTTTTTTGCAGTCTTTTTGTACTATCCGGGTGCGGAAGCAGCAGGGGTACCGCAGAGATAAGCAATATCACCAATGATCCGCCTATAATTCAGGAAACAAGTGTAATTGATTCTCCGCAGATAGAAAGAGACGTATTCTATTGCATTCCCAAAGAGAGTCTTTCAGAAGGTTATTCTTTATGCGCCGCAGATATGTGCGGTGATGCCACTGTGGAGCTGATGTATGCAGACCCACAGACTTTCGAGTATAAGATTTTGCTGTATTCTCTGGTGACCGGGCAAACAACGGATGTATATAATGATGTATTGACTACAGTTCAGGATTATAACCTCACCTCTCAGAACTTTACCGTTGTAAATGCATCACCGTTAATTGTTGACGATATCTGGAGCAATACGCTATACATGTTTGCGGACAATTTTGCTGACGTGCAGGTAGTTGATATAACAGCATGGCACGCGATTGATATGCAATACCTCGAAACGGACAGATGTATCGTTTATCAGGACACCGCCTCCACCGGTCTGCGCCGATATAGCCTTGACACAGGGGAGACCTCCGATGTTTTTGAGGACACCCTAAGTTACCAGTCTCTCTTTTTGGAAAAAATTCTGGACAATTCCAATTTGGCTGTCTATTCCGGGGAGCGCATATCCGATTTAGTACATGTAATTGTCCTTGTGGATCTCGATACAGGGAACGCCCTATATGAGACAACTGCCGATATTGACTTCTATGAAGCGGGAGGCAATGTATATGCATTCAGAGAGGTAGGAGACAGTCTGGTAATCGGATTATTCAACCAGGATGCCGTGCAGTTTGATGCCTGCTGTGAAATCGAGATGGAAAATTACTACGTTTCAATGTACGTCGACGAAGAGGAAGAACTTCTGTTCATTTGTTCGTGGAAAGACGATATAACATACAGTCTTTTTTGCTATGACCTTGCGGATCAGAAACTTGCCTATGAGAATAGCTTTGATATTTCCGGTTACATCAGTAAGAATGATGGAAAAGATGACATTGCCGGAATTCAGACTGATACATCAGAGCAGGAAATATGGGAGGGAGAATATTATGATGAGGAGTATATCACACTGGATTTCTCCGGAAGCTATTTTTCTTCTCAGGAAGCCAACGGGACGCTCATTACTGTCGAATCAACCGTCGGCCTTGAAGATGTCGTGGTTTGGAATTTTAGTGAATCCAATGCCCTGGAGGAAGACCTTCCTTCGTCAGTAAGCTGGCTTGATGTAGAATGCTCGGTTCCCGCTGCCAAAGTCGATTATGCCAGTAACGGGGATTTTGCAGAGGCGCTCTCAGACAAGTATGGTGTGGGTATTTTATTAGGCGAGGATGCCGCTGTTACTTTTGAAAACTATGAGGCGAAGCCGATGATGGAAGAGGGGACCGTGTACCGCGCTCTTTGTATTTTGGAAAAGTCTTTGGCACTCTATCCGGACAATTTTTTCCGGCAATTTTCTGATGCATCCCTAAGCGGAATAAGCTTTTACCTGGTCGGCAGTATTTCACCGGTGGGTATGAACAGCATAGACGACCCGGGTGGTTTCGCATATTTGAATAACGGTATACAAATGATTGTGCTGAATACGAATTATACAATCGCGATGCAGTCGAACGTCTGTCATGAGATTTCACATGCAATTGATATGCGGCTGGAAAACCTGTGGATCTCAGGCGATACACAGTATATTGATGAAAATGAATGGTCCTCATTTAATCCAAAGGGATTCGATTATTACTATTCGTATCTCGATGAAAGCGGCAATAGCTATGAGTTTGCGGGTTCGGATGAATATACTTCGTATTCTTCTTCCTATTGGACGGACGGTGATGCGGACGCAGTATATTTTGTCGATATATATGCAAAAACATACCCTACAGAGGATCGTGCGCGGTTGATGGAGATGATCCTGACTGATGGAGCTATACCGGAATATATGGAAAGTGTTCATATTCAGAGGAAAATCAAGTATTACTTTTCTGCAATTCGGGAAGCCTGGGATACGACAGGCTGGCCGCAGGTAACAAGCTGGGAAGAAGCTCTGATCCAATAGCAGTCATAGCCCTGCGGTTATTTTGAACAAAAGAAACCTTGTGTAATTATGTCTATTACAGATTCAATATTACTGTCCTGTTCTTCCAGTACATACGTTTCGATGATCAGCATCTTGTATATTGAGAACAGAAAACGCGTTACAAATGCAGCATCCATCTTGCGGAATTTATTCTCGCTGATGCCTCTGTCAATTATATTTTTAATGAAATCCATTGAAGCGTTATTAACATCTCTAAATGGATCGGATATAAATGACATAGGGAACATAGACGGATCTTTAATCAGAACGCTTTTTAGTCTGGTATCTTCTGAGAGATAGACAAAACCTTTTATGCACATATCCTTAAACTGTTTTTTTACGTCAGGCTCATCCCGGACAGCATCAAATACTTTATTCTGCCAATTCATTAATCCGAATTTTACGGTATGCTCGTATAGATCCCTCTTATTAATAGCATATTGGTAAAGAGCCCCCTTAGTGAGCCCGAGTTCAGCTGCAATTTCTTCTACGGTAGATTTCTTGTATCCGAAGGTGGAAAAAACGGTAAGGGCTGCTGAGTATACTTCGCTGAGTCTATCCCTATCATTCATGATTATCTCCTAAACTGCTGAACAATTTGTTGTATATGTGTTGTTTTCCTGCTGAATTCCAGAAGAGCGATTCGCCACCCGCTACTGGTGCTGGTAACCAGAATTTCCCAGCCGTCAGACTTCTTTATTACCCAAGAACAACGGTTATTACGGTCTGTTCATCTGTCTGTCCGGCTGCTTGTCCGAGTAATTCCTGTCTTGGGATTTGAACTTGCTTTTGTCCTTTGGCCAGTGCAGGCCATTCTTTTCCGTTGATTATAACGCTTTGCGCACTGTAAGAAAGATAGGGAACCAGCATCTTATTGATGAACTCCACACGAATCTTTTGTCCGGCAAACGTTGTTGCAGCGACAGCCTTTCCCTCGCTGTCAAATTGACCGGGAACAAGTTTGGGATTTATTACGAGATCGCCGAGTGAACCTCTGATGCCGAACATTTCGGTGAGAACTGTAAGAAACAGCCAACTGGCGGCCCCGGTCAGATAGTGATACATTCCCTTGCCGCTTAAGGAGAAGTACTCTGGGATGCCCGGGTAGATTTTACTGTGTTTTGTATCCATGCACAAGTCGTACATTGATTGGAAGACTTCGTAAGCTTCATTGACAAAGCCTCGTTTATACAGGGCATTCATATACATGACGACCATATGGCTGAAAATTGCGCCGTTCTCCTTTTCGCCGTATGCGAATGCAAATCCCCGTCCTAAATTCAGCGTGTTCGGTCCGAGCGGAGTGTTAAGCTTATAACCGCCGGTCCTGCTGTCCTTTAAATATTTACGACAGGAATTATAAGAAGAGAGGACTTGGGTCTCTGTTGCAAGACCGAACATAGTCGTGAATACCTGCCCGGTCAGATTCATTCTGATGCCTTCGGGGAATACTCCGTCTACCTGCTGCCCATCGTTGTTATAATATCCGTTAAAAAATCCACCTCCGTCAACAGTCTGAATATATTCCTGCTTTCTAATGTGTTCATACGTCCACTGACCCTTCTGCTCCAGATCAGAGATTACCTGATCAATCGGAAGTACAACCTTTTGACCGGAGACATGGTCGCTGACGGCGGCAAAATACGCGGAAAGTACATTATTCTTGTACTGAATATCGTCATATGAGGCTGATCCGTGCAGAGTATCGAGGAGAATCACTATTTCAGAGCACAGTGACAGCGTTTCAATCTTCAACATGGATTTGCACGCGCGCAGAAGATCCGCGATACTCATCAGATTGCTGCCGTAAAATGCCGTGAATGCGGTGCTTTCTCCACGCTGGCGCGCCATATCCAATGTATCGTTCCAGTCTCCGCCTTCTAGCCTGATGATGTTGTGTTCTCCGACATTATAGAAGCAGGACAGATGCTGCAATAGAATATGTTCCAGAATTGTGCCCTCATAGACTTCGAACTCGCCCGTTTTCAATTTGTCACCGTACAGCGGCGACCAGTCTTCGTCCTTTTTCGCAGCACGTCCGGTCTGTGCGTCCCTGAAGTAGGTCTGGTTTTCAAAAAGAACAGCAAGGTCACCGGTCTGATCTATATAGAGTTTGGTGGTCAGATATGGCCATGAACCGTGGTCCATCCAGACTCGTGGAATGTTATTGCGGTCAGCGATAAATTCCCCGGGTTCAGAACCGATGATGGTCGCATTGGACCCGTCAATTCTGACTCCCCCGAAATTATTGACCAGAAGACTCTTCACTTCTTCAGGCTCGAGTAATATAAGAGACAGGCAGTCCTGCCATAGGTCCCGCCATCCGCGGCCGCCTTTGCCGTAGTCGTGATGAGGAAGAAACGAACAGCCGAATATTTTCCGGAAGACGGGCTGTACTTCGACCCATTTCATCCAGTTCGAAAAACCAGCCAGACCGGATTCGAAAATAGCTTTTGTGGCTTTCTCCTGCCAGTGCAGCTTGTTTTTTTCAAGTGCACTGTGAACTTTATCCAGTGTATTGTATCTGCTGTATAACGCTTCAAGATCATCATGCGCTGTGGTGATTCCCATAAGAATGATATAGTCTGCCGACTCACCCGCAGCCAGTGTCCTCGGGCGGAACCGAAGCGCACCGATACATTCTTTACCTTCAAGATTTTCGTCACAAAAAAGATCGGCAGACAGATTTTTTACAATAGCTTCCGGCCATTCGAGGTCGCCGCAGCTGCCAATAAAATTCTCAATGGAGGCGATGGTTCCGACCGGAGCGGTGCCGTCCTTTTCACTGCCGAAAACAAAGTACAGGACATCATTCCATTTATGTCCTGTCTCATCAAAGAGTATGACGGGCTGCATGGTAACTCCAAAGGGATGCTTCTGCGGCCTGTTGACCAGTGAGGTTACATGTCTATGGTCTCTGATATTGTCGGCAGAACGACCATATATCGGGATAGCGGAGGTCGCTGTTATTTGAGTGGGTGTTGACGCGTTATTTGTAATTTTCACCGTCATAATCTCAACTTTGTCATTGTCAGACGGTATGAAGTTGCATACTTCGGATGTAAGCTGACGATTAAGGTCTTCATAGATCACAGTATGATACAGAAGTCCCGCTTCTACGGTGCGCTTTGCAGCGGCGGGTTCGTCAAAGCGCGCGGCATGGGCGGCGGCAGAGTTGCCGGTTACGGACCAGGGTGTCTGACCTTCTTCATAGATCCAGAAATTTCTGGCGGCTTTTGAGTTGTGGAGGTCTTCCACAGAAACAGGCTGGAGAAGGAAGGCCTGTTGATTTTGTTTGATATCTCCATGAAGAACAGGAGTGATCGACGACATGAGTCCTGCCTCATTGCACAGGGGAAAATAGAGTTCATTAACAGCATCAGGATTTTCCCATCGGAAGGAACCATTTCCATCAACAAAAGCCCATGGCTGACTACCCATATACCCACCTCATAAATGATTTTTATCAATTATTTCATACGGATGTATCATAACATCTTGATTGATTGATGAAAAGACGGCACAGGATAACCGGCAGGGGAAATTTGGCTGGTAATTTATTGTTCTGAACACACTATTATCTTATACAATCTGTTTGAAATAATAATATTGCGGTATACTGTAAAAAGGCAATTCGGATCAGTACTTCTGACGTTTCATAAGAGGGCATATATTGATGGACGATATTTTCTTCTCTGAAAAATATCATGTGATGTGTCTTGGTGATTTCAAGCAAATTTCCGAAACTTCTGAAGGTAAGTATAAGTCGATTGCGGATTCTGCATATGACTGGGAGATGTGGGAAGACAGCAGCGGACATCTCGAATATATTTCTCCTTCCTGTAAAAGAATTTCCGGATATTCTTCGTATGAATTTGCGGCTGATCCACTGCTTTTTGATTCAATCGTAATCGATGAGGATAAGGCGGCATGGGCGAATCATCAGCGAGAGACCCGTGTGTTTGTTCGTCCGCATACTGCTCATTTCCGAATCAGAAACAGAAATGGATATGTTGTCTGGATTGAGCAGGTCACAAGGAATGTAGTAGACAAAAATGGTACGTGGCTTGGCTGCCATACTAACAATAGAGATGTTTCCGAACGAAAAACCGCTGAAGAAACACACAGAAAAAGTGAAGATACATACAAGCTTCTTTTCGAAAATGCTGTGGAGTCAATTATCGTGATTCAAGACAGCAATATTATGCTCTGCAACCCGAAGGCTCAAGAGCTGGTTGGATATACCGAAGAAGAAATCATTACGAAACCATATCATGATTTCGTTTATTCGGAGGACTTGATAACTGTTATTGGTTTCCTGGAGCAAAAACTTCAGGGATTGAGTGGCAGCCAGAGAGTACAGTTTCGCATTGTCAGACACGATGGTGAAATCAGGTGGGTTGAGTGCGCCGGTATACGAATCAGTTGGAATGATGAACCGGCATCCCTGAATTTTGCTGTTGACATAACGGACCGCAAAAAAGCACAGGATGCCTTGAAGAAAAGCGAGGAAAAGTATCGTCTTCTGGCGGAACACGCATCTGATGTAATCTGGATTCTTAGTATCAATGAATTAAGATATACGTATATCAGCCCTGCAATCTACCAGTTAAGAGGCCTTTATGCCGATGAAGCACTGCAGGAAAGCCTGGATGAGTCGTTAACGCCTGCATCATCTAAGCTGGTTAAGGAATCTATTGCAAAGAATGCTGATGTGTTCGTAATGAATCCACTTGCACCTAATCACTATATTTATGATATTCAACAGCCATGCAAAGACGGCAGTGTCATTTGGGTTGAGATTTCTACGAAATACAGATACAGCTCAGATGGAGAAATCGAAATCGTCGGAGTGAGTAGAAATATTGAAGAGAGAAAGAAAAATGAAGAGGAGATCCTCTATCTGAGTTACTACGACCAGCTGACCGGACTCTATAACAGAAGGTTCTATGAAGAGGAACTTAGGAGACTCAATACACCAAGGAATCTTCCCATTACAATCATTATGGCCGATGTGGATGGGCTGAAGCTGGCAAACGATGCATTTGGGCACCAGTTTGGAGACAGACTTCTTCAGACTGCGGCAGATATCATCAAAAGCGAATCGCGTTCTGATGATATTATTGCAAGAACCGGCGGAGATGAATTTATTATATTGCTCCCTAAGACTTCGTCAGCCGGAGCAGAGATCATTGTTAATCGTATCAGGAATAAAATCGCTGCGACTAAGCTGGACGGGATGAATGTTTCTGTCTCCTTCGGATATGCGTCAAAGATAAATCCAGAAGACAAAATGGAGAAAGTCTTTGCACAGGCCGAAGATCGAATGTACCGGAGAAAGCTTCTTGACAGCAATATTACGAAGAGCGATACAATAAAAATGATCGCAAAAAGCCTGCGTGAAAAGGACTGCCATGAACAGGAACACAGCGAAAGGGTAAGCGAAATATGCAGGAATATCGGTTTAGCTATGGAATTCGCAGCAAATGAAATATCCGAACTGGAACTTCTTGGTAAAATGCATGATATCGGGATGATTGGAATGAGTGAAGCAATAATAAATAAACCGACGAATCTGGATCCGGACGAATGGCTGGAAATGAAAAGACATCCGGAGATAGGTTATCAGATATTGAGATCTGTAAGTGAATATGCCCAAATAGCGGAATATGTGCTCTGCCACCATGAACGAATAGATGGAAATGGATATCCCCGCAATCTGAAGACGGATCAGATCCCGATCCAATCCAAAATACTCAGCATAGCGGAAGCGTATGATTCAATGACGGGCGTAAGTACCTACAGAAAACCTTTTAGCATTTCGGAGGCGATAAGTGAACTGCGTGCCCACAGCAATACCCAATTTGATGAGAGGATAGTCGGAGTATTTGTTGACAAAGTAATTTCTGCAGGAATTGCAATTTGAAATGTAAATTTTGCCGCAGCGGATTATTGTTCGCATTGGTGGTAGAATAGGTTCAAAATAATGTCAGGCGGAAAAGGGAATGAAATCCACCCGGAAAAGAAAAACCGCGACCTTGAAGGATATTGCCGGAGCGACGGGATACAGTATTAATACGGTATCGAGGGCTTTGCGCGATAAAGAGGATATATCGATTGTTACTCGCCGTAAAATAAAAGACGCTGCTCTCGAGATGGGACATGTCAGCAATATGATAGCCAGTTCATTGCGGTTAGGCTACACAAATACGATTGCTGTAATAATAAGCGATGTATCCAATCCATATTTTGCAATCACGATGAAAGAAATCGAGTCAGTTGCGCGAGAACAGGGCTATATCACCTTTATTATCAATACCAATGAAGATGACGATAGTGAACTCGAAGCTATTCAGGCTTCCCTTAATAAGAATGTTGATGGTATTATCCTTTGCCCGGCTCAGAAGAGCGAAAAGAACATCCAATATTTAAAGGGAACCGGTGTTCCATTTGTTCTTCTTGGCCGCCGGTTTAGTCAGATTGAGACAGATTATGTGGTTTCCAATGATTTGCTTGGTGGAAATCAGGCTGTGACATATCTGTTGGACAGGGGTCATACTAACATATTGATGCTGTCCGGACCCTCTTATCTATCGAGCGCGCGGGAGCGCCTGGACGGTTACCGTTCCGCGTTTAATCAGCGGAATCTTACATGTAATGAAGACTTGATCCGGGAAGTGCCGGTCATCACGCAGGGTCTCGATGAGATTATGCAGGAAATACTGGATCGAAAGATTATTTTTTCTGCCATTTTTGCATACAGCGACCTTATTGCATGGGCAGCCTGGTCTTTTCTCAGCAAAAAGGGATACTCAATCGGCCTGGACTTTTCTCTGGTCGGTTATGACTACATTCAGTCAAGGCTTTCGATCCCCTTCCAGCTCACCACAATCGACTTGCACAAGGAAGAATTGTCCAAGCTGGCTGTAGAAACCCTTTTAAAGAGAATTAAGGGAGAGCATAGTTCCGATCAATATATCACGGCCATTGTGGACACAGTGCTCGTTGAAGGGGATACGGTCCAAGAGTACATCAAAAGATGACGGCTCGACATCCACAGGACGCCCGCCTTTTCGACCCCTGCCTTTCCCAGGGTTCGAATCCCGCTACGTTCAACCGCATCAAAAAAGAAGCACCCCCTCGGGGGTGCTTCTTTTTTTGATCTGGCGGAGAAGGAGGGATTCCGCGCAAGCTCTCTTTGTTCGCTTGGCTTTCCCCTCGTCGCAGGCTCCTCGGCAGAGGCCGGTCGGCCGTCCCCGGGACGCCCGCCTTTTCGACCTCTGCCTTTCCCAGGGTTCGAATCCCGCTACGTTCAACCGCATCAAAAAAGAAGCACCCCCTCGGGGGTGCTTCTTTTTTTTGATCTGGCGGAGAAGGAGGGATTCGAACCCTCGCGCCGGTTTCCCGACAAACGCATTTCGAGTGCGCCCCGTTATGACCACTTCGATACTTCTCCGTAACAGATTTTGCATTAATTGTACGGACATTCAAACAAATGCTTTTTAATTATAGAGGGTCAAATAGGTAACGTCAAGTCGCTGTCACTCAGTCGCTGTCACTCAGATCAGGTAATCGGCAAGTTGTATGTTTTTGACATAAGTACTTATGAATGACGGATACATGGATTATGAAAACCCAAGAATAATAGTTGCTCATTTGAATGAAACGCGATAAGATTATGCAGAACAAATATATTTTCTCGCTGCGCAAAGGGGCCATAATGACCGACGAGCTTAAAGATATCGTTTATAGCGATCTTTACCGATTTACTGGTAATAACAGACGTAATGACAAGGTGTATTTGACCTTTGTTCAGGAGTGGATGTCAAGTCCGGAATTCCGATTCCTGAACTCTTTTCGCCGCACCCAATATTACTATCTTCAGAAGATGAGCTCCCCTAAGGGTTTCTATCATCTCAGGTGTTCACTTGCGTTCAAATTCTATAATATTGGACTGGATAGAAAGAGTAGAAAATATCATTTTCAAATCCCTTATGATACAAGAATCGGCAAAGGACTGTATATTGCGCACTTCGGAAGAATAATTATTCACCCCAGGGCCTCGATTGGCCACAACGTGAATATTTCCACGGGTGTCGTTATTGGAACACAGTTCAGAGGAGCCAAAAAAGGTTCTCCGGATATTGGAAATTATGTCTGGATCGGTGCCAATGCTATCATTGTAGGCAAGATTCGAGTAGGCAACAACGTATTAATTGCCCCGGGTGCCTATGTGAATTTTGACGTTCCCGATAACTCGATAGTCATCGGCAATCCGGGTCTGATCCGCAGATCATCAGGAGCTACGCTGGGCTATATTAATAATACTATTTTGTTTGATGAGTATAATGTTCGTTCAGGGGAGCCAACGAGATGATTTCTGATGTACAGGATGTGCGGGAGCACCGGCTGCCTGCTTCTTTTTTTGCTGCAAATCGACAGAAATTACTGGCACGGCTGCCTGCGCGCGCACTGGTTGTTGTTTTTGCAGGAAAAGCCGTAATAATGTCTGAAGATTCCGAATACAGATTTTTTGCTAACCGCAACTTTTTTTATCTGGCAGGGGTTGAGCAGGAAGAATCTATTCTGGTTATTAACAAGAATTCCGATCAGGTCAGAACACTGCTGTTTGTTCAGACAGCTGACGCCCTCAAAGAGCGCTGGACAGGCAAACGTCTGAGAATAGAAGAGGCACAACGTCTCTCCGGTATATCTGATGTAATTTATCTTCCGTCATTTGAGGATTTTCTGCAGCCATATCTCTCAGATCAATCCCTGCCGGTGGCTATTGAAGAGGGACTGATTTATGGACCGGGTAAAGCGTTTGAGAGATCAATGCTCTCTTTGCACAAAGAGAGAGAAATAATAGCTCTCGGGCCACACCTGACAAGACTGCGCATGATTAAAGAACCATGTGAAATCGAGATGATAAGAAAAGCTATTAAGCTTACTGATGAGGCTATTCATGAAATGGCTGAATTGATTCGCCCGGATGTTACGGAGCTTTCGCTGATGTCGGCATTTGATTACGCGTTGGCGAGAAGAGGATGCCTGATACCTGCGTTCCCTGCTATATTTGCCGCCGGGCCGAATGCTCTCTGTCTGCACCATATGAATCCGACCGGCCAGGCACGAAGCGGAGAACTGATTCAGATTGACGTCGGAGGCCGTGTCGCAGGACACTGTGCAGATATTTCAAGGGTTTTTCCTGCATCAGGAGCTTTTTCCGATGAGCAGAAGTCGCTGTATGCGGCTGTTCGCGCCTGCCAGGAAAAGGCTTTTCAAGCGATCAAGCCCGGTGCATACGTATCAGAAATTAATAGCGAGGTCAAAAACACAGCAAAATTGCATCTGGAAAAAATGGGAGTTATCCAGGACGATAACCCGACGCAGCCCGATGTAACTTCTTATTACTGGCACAGGGTATCCCATCATATGGGCCTTGATGTGCATGACTTAAGCGCTCATGAAATGCCGCTGGAGCCGGGAATGGTTCTTACAGTTGAACCCGGCATATATGTACCACAAATGGGAATTGGGTTTAGAATTGAAGATGATGTGCTTGTAACGGAAGACGGATGTGAGATTCTTTCTTCTTTTGTTCCGCGGGAATTGGATGAGATCTGCGCCATGGTAGGTGATAGGGGAGGCGAATAACTTTGCCAAATACCGGTTCTCCCATTTTCTGGATTGTACTTGTTCTTCTTGTTTTGCTGCTTCTTTCGGCAGTTATCACTTGTGTTTTGTATTTTTTGGCAAAACACATGTTCCATGTGATTTTCGACCGGCCATTTCCACGTCCTGTCTATGACAGATCTCCCACGGAAATAAATCAGGATACGATATATGGACGCGGTCAGAATTGGTTCTACTCGAATCGCCTTGATTTTCAGGATCTGCAGATTACTTCTTATGACGGACTTGGATTATATGCTTATTACCGGCCTGCAGATAAGAAGGATACCAAACTAATGGTGGTCCTTATTCACGGCTGGCGGGATACGCCTGCGCAGATGGCTGCTTTTGCACAAATGTATCTGGAAAAAACGGACTGTCATATTTTGATACCGCATCTGCGGGCACATGGAATGAGTAAAGGAAGTTACATCGGATACGGTCTTTCGGATAGTCAGGATCTGTTAATGTGGACTGCCTACATGGAGCATAATCTGCCGGGCCCGCTGACTATTCTGTACCATGGGTGGTCGATGGGAGCAGCAACAGGCCTTATCGCAGCCGGAAGCGATCATATGTCGCCTTCTGTTGTCGGACTGATCGCGGACTGCCCATATGATTCTCTGGAGAATCAATTCTCGTACTACATTCGCGCAAGATATCATTTTGCACCGGGTTTACTGCTTAGAAATGTCAGTCGTTTTTCACAGAAAAAGATTGGATACACTATCCATCAGGTTTCTCCGATAGCCCGTGCAAAAAAAATAAAAATACCCGTCCTTTTGATTCATGGAACAAATGATACCTTTGTTCCGACTTACATGGGTGAGGCAATATATGATCAGATACAGTCTCCCAAACGATTATTATTGGTGCAGGATGCAGAACATATTATGTCATACAATGTTGCACCGTCATCCTATTCCTCAGAGGTGGATCAGTTTCTGAAAATATGCGGCATAGAGATCAAGTAGTTTTTCTTGCACTTCTCTCTATACCGCTGTATAATTTTTATGTTCATATGTGGGGAGCTGGTTCACGTACCGGCTGAGAGGATACAAACTAACGAAGTATCGACCCGATTTACCTGAACCGGATAATGCCGGCGGAGGGATCATAGCTGAAGCTACGCTTCTCCTTGTTCATCTGTCGGACATAAAAGGAGGAGTTTTTTTATGTCTGAAAATCATCTTCAATCGTCAAAGAACCGGGAAAAAATTATGGCTGTTGCTGCCGGAGGCATCTGTCTGGCACTGGCAGAAGTGCTTTCACTGCTCAAGGTATACGAAATGCCGCAGGGTGGATCCGTTACGCCGGCATCAATGCTGCCAATCATTCTATTTGCCCTGTGTTTCGGACCTGCATGGGGATTTGGCGCAGCCTTTCTTTACAGTATTCTGCAGATAGTGATCGGCGGATACATCATGGCCCCGGCTCAGGTGCTGTGCGACTATACGCTGGCATTTACCGCTTTGGGAACAGCAGGATTTTTTGCAGCCAAATATTCAGAGCGTATTGCCGAGAAAAATATTCTGTACAGACTGCGCTTGATTCCCTACTGGAAGATCGTGATTGCTACGGTACTATCTATGGCTGGACGCCTTGTGTTTTCATTCATTTCCGGTATTGTATTCTACGGGTCATATGCTCCTGAAGGCCAGGCGGTATGGGTATATTCACTGGCTTATAACGGAATGTACCTGATTCCTGAAGCTATTATTACTCTTGCTGTGCTTTTGGCAATGTACGGGACGCTGAAACTGCGCAGTACAGCCAAGGCGGCAGGCGGTCTGTAATTTCCGGACGCTGTTTTACGGTAATTTCTTCAGCAGTATTTACCGTAGAATATTTGCCATGACATAAAATTGTGTTCATGGAGACCCGGTACAGTCAATTTTGACTGCCGGGTCTTTCTTTGTACCCATATCAGCAATATAAGGTATAATACACTGGTGCGAATTTGTGTGCGCAGCCTGATAAAATACTTGTGTTCGGGTAGCTTGTTGCTGCTGTTTTGTGCTATCATATTAGGCAACTATTTGAAAACATCTTAGTGACATGATATGAGAGACAAAAAGGAGGATTTCATTTATGGCGATGATTTTTGCGGAGGAATCCCGCACTTTCAGTGAATACCTTCTGGTGCCAAATCTGACAAAAGCGGAAAATACTCCGGAGAAAGTTGATCTTTCAACGGCAATCGTCAGATACAGAAAGGGTAAGGAAGAGCCGAAAATCAAGATTAATGTGCCTTTGGTTTCAGCGATAATGCAGTCTGTCTCCGATTCGGGTATGGCAGTAGCTTTGGCCAAATACGGCGGTCTTTCTTTTATATTCCAGTCTCAGCCAATCGCTGAACAGTGTGATATGGTCCGTAAAGCCAAAAAACATAAAGCAGGCATCGTTACGTCCGATTCAAATCTGATGGCGGGTGCAACTCTTGAGGATGTATTGGCACTCAAGGAGAAGACCGGACACCAGACAGCGGCCGTTACAGATGACGGGACAGCGAACGGTAAGCTTCTCGGACTTATTACTTCCCGCGATTACCGTGTGAGCCGCATGGATCTTTCGACCAATGTTCTTGAACTTATGACGCCGTTTGACCATCTTGTTGTTGCAAGGGAAGGAACGACACTTAAGGAAGCAAATGATATAATTTGGGAACATAAAGTTAATCAACTGCCTATCGTAGACGAGAATGATAATCTTGTCGGACTTGTTTTTCGTAAGGATTATGATTCTCACAAAGAGAATCCTCTTGAACTTCTTGACCCGAACAAGAGGTTGATGGTCGGTGCCGGTATCAATACACGTGATTATCAGGAACGCGTACCGGCTCTGGTTGCAGCCGGAGCGGATGTCCTCTGCCTGGATTCATCCGATGGTTTTTCCGAGTGGCAGATGAAGACTCTTTCCTGGATTAAGTCCTATAATCCGGATATTATGGTAGGAGCCGGTAATGTCGTTGATGCGGAAGGCTTTCAATTCTTAGCTGATGCGGGCGCCGATTTTATAAAAGTTGGAATAGGCGGCGGATCGATATGTATTACTCGTGAGCAGAAAGGAATTGGCTGCGGACAGGCATCTGCGGTACTTGCAGTCTCCAAAGCGCGAAATGAGTATTACAATGAGACGGGAATATACATTCCGATCTGTTCGGACGGTGGTATCGTACATGATTATCATATGACTCTTGCACTTGCCATGGGTGCGGATTTCATTATGCTCGGACGCTATTTTGCACGATTTGATGAGAGTCCCACCAGGAAAATGCTTGTTAGCGGTAATTATGTTAAAGAGTATTGGGGTGAAGGCTCCAATCGAGCAAGAAACTGGCAGCGCTATGATGAAGGCGGCACAGGCGGGAAGCTGGCATTTGAAGAAGGTGTTGATTCCTATGTACCTTATGCCGGAAAGCTCAAGGACAATCTTGATGCGGCCATGGCAAAAGTCAAATCGACAATGTGCTCATGCGGTTCTTCTTCCATTGAAGAACTTCAGGAAAAAGCCCGTCTGGTCGTTGTGTCTTCTACCTCGATTATTGAGGGCGGTGCGCATGATGTCATTCAGAAAGAGAACGACCGGCCCAGGTAATTAGAATTAGCAGATACTTATGTTCATGGGGATTTGAAAACAAATATATTTGAAGTGCCGTAAGGTAGAAAAGGAGCCACACAATGGTTGAACTTGAAAGAAATGCATTTACAGTAGAAGGACTAAAAAGATTACAGGATGAACTTGCCGATAGAAAGACCACGCGGTCCGCTGAGATTTCGGAGCGCTTGAGGGAAGCCAGGGCGCAGGGTGATCTTTCCGAGAATTCTGAGTACGACGACGCAAAAGACGCGCAGGCAAAGAATGAGACGCGTATCATGGAGCTGGAGGATATGCTTAAAAATGCGCGTGTTCTTGATGAGGAAGAGATCAGCAAGACAAAGGTCTCTCTGGGCTCCCTGGTAACTCTTCGCGATGAAGAGACCAAGGAAGAGACGGACTACAATCTCGTAAATGCCAGCGAAGGCGACATTTTCCAGAACCGTATCTCTACGGAATCACCTGTCGGTCAGACAATTCTTGGTAAGAAAAAAGGACAGATTGTAGAAGTGTCTACTCCTGTGGGTACGCTTAAATACAAGATCGTCAAAATCGGTAAACCGAGCTGAGGATCTTTGTTGAAGCCCAAAGGATAGAAAGGACTACTAAACATATATGCAGGATATAATTGACTCAAATATCGAAAATCCGGCTGAATCAGAGCAGGACATGCAGGAACAAATGCGTATTCGCCTTGCTAAGCTTCAGGAACTTGCTGCTTCCGGGCATGATCCTTTTCAGGAAGTCGTATATGATGTTAGCTGTCATACGACAGACATTACCGAGAAATTCGAAGAAATGGAAGAGACGGAAGTACGCGTTGCCGGCCGGCTTTTATCCCGCAGAGGGATGGGTAAAGTCAGTTTTTGCGATATGTATGACAGAAAAGGCCACATTCAGCTTTTTACGAAGATTGATGAAATCGGTCCGGAAGCGTATGCCCTCTGGCAGAAGCTTGATATTGGGGATATCGTTGGAATACGCGGCGTTGTTTTTCGCACCCATAAGGGTGAGATTTCTATCCGCACAAAGGAATATACGCTTCTTGCTAAAGCCTTACGTCCGTTACCGAACAAGTTTCACGGACTTAAGGATGCTGACCTGCGTTATCGCCAGCGTTATGTCGATCTTATCATTAATCCTGAAGTGCGGGATACATTTGAGAAGAGATCAGCTATAATCCGTGAGATCAGAAGATACATGGATTCACTTGAGTTCATTGAAGTTGAAACTCCTATTCTTAATACGATTCCCGGCGGGGCAACGGCGCGGCCGTTTGTCACGCACCACAATGCGCTTGATATGGATATGTTCATGCGTATTGCTCCCGAACTCTACCTGAAGCGTCTGATTGTCGGCGGATTTGAGCGCGTTTATGAGATGGGACGTCTTTTCAGAAATGAGGGAATGTCGATAAAGCACAATCCTGAATTTACTACCATTGAGATGTATCAGGCTTATACGGATCTTCGAGGTATGATGGATCTTGCAGAGAATCTTCTAAGTGCAGTCTGTGAAAAGGTTCTCGGAACGACAGAGCTTACTTATCAGGAGACCCCGATCAGCCTCAAGCCTCCTTTTGCACGCATGACGATGAAGGAAGCCGTAAAGCAGTTCTCGGGAGTTGATTTTGCTGAAATTTCCACAGATGAGCAAGCCCGCAGCGCGGCAAAAGAGAACGGACTTGAGCTGAATGCCGGCTTCAGAAAAGGTGAAATCCTTAATCTGTTTTTTGAAGTCTTCTGTGAAGACAAGCTCATCCAGCCGACATTTATCTGTGAATATCCAATCGAGATTTCTCCGCTTACCAAAAAGAAGCCGGGCGATCCCTCGCTTACGGAACGCTTTGAGTTGTTTATCGGCGGACGTGAATATGCCAATGCTTATTCGGAGCTTAATGATCCGATTGACCAGCGTGAACGTTTTGCGGACCAGATCAAAAAGAGGGAAGCCGGAGACGACGAAGCGAATCTCATGGATGAAGATTTTTGTGTGTCACTGGAGTATGGTATGCCGCCGACCGGTGGTATGGGTCTTGGAATCGACCGGTTAATTATGCTTCTTACGGATCGGGCATCAATACGCGATGTACTTCTTTTCCCTACAATGAAGCCGATTGCCTGATTGTGAATTTCAAAAGGGGATATGTATGAACAACACTTATAATTATGGGGAGCATCCTGAAAAGGATGCTCCCGGTGCAGTACCGGAAATAAGTCCGGCCGATCCCATTCAAGAAAGAACCTTGGACCGTGCAGCGGCGTTTGATATTCTCGGACTTAAAGAGACTGCCAATGCGTATGCTGTCGACAATCGTTTCTGGCAGCTTACAAAGCGGTACCGCGCAGAAAAAAACGATGAAAAGCTGAAGGCAGTAACAGAGGCATACGAAATTGCTTCAGGCCGCGCTGCTCAAAAACAGGTCGAGCTGACAACCGAAGAACATTCCAAAAAGTTCTTTGGCAAATCAATACGTCAGTGGAAAGTACATTTATATTATACGTGGTGGAAAATACTTGTACTTGTACTTTGCATCGCTGTCGGCGGAGCACTTGTTTTTCAGATGATTACCGGCGGCAACTATGGTATTAAGGTTGTCAGCATTGGCCATTTCTATATGGATAACACCTATCTTACCGATTATACCGAAGATGAGCTGGGATACTCCAAACCTTATATTACATATGCAGATCTAGTTGTTGACGGTTCTGAAGCGGAAAGCAATACAACCGTCTATGGCGCAGCTTCAGCCGCCGCCTTTTTGGGAATAAATCCCGACGTCATTATTTTTGATGCAAAAACGATGCCGTATTATCTTGGAATTATTGTGGATATGGACTCCTATTATCAATCTCTTCAGGAAACGCTGCCGAAGGTGCTGCTTGATAAAATTGAGCCGGTAACCTGCACCTTGAGACAGTACAAAGAACTCATTGCTGAAGAAGATGAAAAAATTGATCTTAGTCCGGATGACGAAGTCGAACATATTTACGGACTGAAGATTTCGGATCCGGAGCTGATCAACGCGCTTGGATATTTCAATGAATGGACTTCACAGGACGCTTCATTGGTATTTTCAATCAGCGCTACTTCGACAGATATGACAAAAGCACAGGACTTCATCACTGCCATTATGAGAAATCAAAACGTGATATTGGAAGAGTATAAGACCTCAGCTGAAGCGGCGGCTGCTGCATCAGATCCGGGCGAATCTGGTGCTTCTGAACTAACGGCAGTAACGGCATCTTAAGAAGCCGCTAAACAAAAGCTCCATTGATGCCGGCCTGATAGATAAACGCAGAAATATCCGTATTTCTGCGTTTATTGCTTCATTTAGGGGTTCCTGTCAGTGCTGCTGCAGCAAAAAGCATATCTATTTCCCGCTCTGACAGGTTTCTATAGTGTCCGGACTGCGGTCCTTGTGCCAGTGAAATTCCGCCGACACTTTCTCTGTGAAGTGATTCAACACTTCTATCAACGCAAGCCAGCATTCTCTTGACCTGATGCGTTTTTCCTTCTGTGAGAGTTAAGCGGCATGTGTCGCCGGTACATAGTTCAAGTCTGGCAGGAGCGAGACTGACTATTTCGTGACCCGGTTCCCTGAGGGTGATTCCTTTTGCAAAGAGACTGCATATTTCCTGTGTGAGTGTATTTCCGCTGTACGTGACCAGATACGTTTTTTCAACATGCCATTTCGGGCTCGTGAGTCTATGTGAGAGTATGCCGTTATTAGTGAGTAAAAGGAGACCGGTAGTATTGTAGTCCAAACGCCCTACCGGTGCCAGTCCCTTGAAAAGGAGCTCCTGGGGTATTAGTTCGGCAATGGTAGGAAGCCGGCTGTCTTCGAGGGCCGTCAGGTATCCGGCCGGCTTATTGAGCGCGATATAAAGATATCGCGAGGCTGCAGCCGGTTCTCCATCCAATGAGAGAAGGGAAGCCTGATCCTCCCTGATTGAAAGGGAAGGATCAGTAATAATTTCACCTTGGAAGCGCACACGGCCGCAGCGGATCAAATCTTTGATCTGTGACCTTGTACCATATCCTGAATTGGAAAGTATTCTATCTATTCGCATAGAGGTATTATAGCAAATTTTGGAACGGGTGCGCCGCCGAAAGTGAATTGTGGTATAATAGAAATATAAATGCGATAGATATGAGACATAATCCTTTTTTAACGATTTTCGGGGGAAACAATCAGTTTTTGAAGGTATCAGTGGAAGCTTTTCCCTATAGCACAATATTTATGGCTGTCAGAAACTACTTTTTGACAGTTTATGAATTTGTGATTTGAGAGGTAAATATGGCAGCAAGTATTATCAACATCGAAGATGGAATGCCTAGAGTAGACGGTGCAATGAAGAAGCTCAAGCTTGAGCTCAATACGATGCGTCGAATTGGGATTCATCAGGTTAAGGTAATTCACGGATATGGTTCGACCGGCTGCGGCGGATCGCTCAAATCTGCGACTCACGAGTGCCTCAGAATTATGAAGAGTGAAGGCAGAATCAAAGGATTCTGCCCCGGCGAGCAATTTGGCCCGTTTGAGAAGACCGGACGTTCATTGATTGAAATGTGTCCTGCTTTTCGTAATGATCCTGATTGGGCAAGGGCTAATGACGGTGTTACCATTGTAGTCTTGAAATAACTGATATTTTACACAAAGATTGATAGCTCTCCGCAATTATTTTAGCGGAGGGCTTTTTTTGACCTATTTTTGATCGATTTACATAAACATAACATGCACATTACAATTCTTTACGTCGGAATAATCCCTGCCTAATTACAGCCTGTTAATCTGAAGTAACTTAGGTAAGGAGGACAAAAATGACGCACAGAGTAAAGATAACTCTTACAGTCATACTGGCATCTTTTATGCTGTTAAGTGTTGCAGCTTGTGGCGAGACTGTCGCCGAAACAATCCCGGCAGCGGCAGGAGCACAAACATCGGCTGTTGATACGGGAGCCGTGTCAGAAGTGACAGAAGCGTCACGCGTGCAGACAAACGACACACTGAGCGGGTCGCTTACATTGACTGGATCCACTTCTATGGCTGACGTTGCGACGGCTCTTGCGAAAGCATTTATGGCGGAAAATGCAGATATAACTGTATCTGTCGGCGGCAACGGTTCAGGTGAAGGTCCTACTGCAGTTAATGACGGCACAGCGCAGATCGGCTTACTTTCAAGGGATTTGAAAGAAGAAGAAAATGCGGCTTCGTTCGATAAGGTAATTATCGGTTTCGACGGAATTGCCGTTATTGTGAATTCTGCTTCCGGTGTAAATACGTTAACAACCGAGCAGGTCACTAAGATTTTTAAGGGCGAGATCACAAACTGGAAAGAGGTAGGCGGTGTGGATACAGTAATTCAGTGTATCGGGCGTGAAGCCGCATCCGGAACAAGAGGGGCCTTTGAGGAACTAATGGGAATCAAAGATGTGGCTTTATATGCGGAAGAGCAGAACTCTACCGGAAACGTGAAGCAGGCTGTTTCTTCAAACCCAAGTTCTATAGGATATGTTTCGCTCTCTGCGGTCGATGATTCCGTTGCAGCCATTAAGCTTGATGGTGTTGATCCAACAGAAGAGAACGTAAAATCCGGTGACTATACTCTGCAGCGTCCATTCGTTATGATTGCCAAAACAGGATCGACAGATGCTTTAACAACCGCATTTCTGGATTTCGTATTCAGCGACGCAGGAATGAAGATTGTAGCTGATGACGGCGTTGTGCCGAATCCAGCCAGAATATGAAGAAGGATAGTGAGGTAAGCTACCTTGGCAGAAGATAAACAACACAATGTTCTCCGGGGGGAGAACGTGGTCAGGCAGAGCGGATTGCGGTTAGCATGTTTGCTTTTTGGAATTTTAACAATCGCTTGTATAGCCTTACCTTTTTCATCTTTCCTGTTTGACCAGTATACAGTTCATCTTACAGGTATTCAGCTGATTTTGACTAATATTCGTATTAATCCGGATCTGCTTCTGCAGATTCCTCTGGGGATGCGGATTTTTCTTGTGCTCTCTCTGGTTTTTTCTGCTGCAGGCCTGGTACTCATGGCAGTACGGAAATATATTTACTCCGGTACTATGTTTTTTGCTTCAGCGCTTTCTTCGATCATTCAAGTTGTCTTTGTCTCATCTGTAACGCAGGAAGCCGCAAAAGCAGGAATGTCTTCAGTCAGCGGAGGAATGCTCTCCGGCTGGATAGCATTCCTGGTTCTTGCCCTTATCAGTACCGTCCTCGCTTTTTCTATAACCGGAGTTGAAAAATCAGCCGAGACACTTTTCAAGCTTTCGGCCTCCATTTCAATCGGTATAGTAATCGTAATAACTTTATATATGTTTATATATGGATCTCCTGCTATCTTAGAGATTGGTCTTGGAAAGTTTATTTTCGGAACACAGTGGAAGCCTACAGCTTCTGAGCCGCAGTTCGGAATCCTGTACATGATTCTTGCGTCGGTAATAGGTTGTGTCGGTGCTATAGCTATCGGCGTTCCGATTGGCTTGATGACTGCGGTTTTTCTGGCTGAAGTCGCACCGAAATGGCTGAAGACAATAGTTCGTCCTGCTGTTGAACTTCTGGCCGGAATTCCTTCCGTTATCTATGGTTTCTGGGGAATGAAAGTTCTTGTGCCCTTCATCAGGAATACATTTACGAAGCTTGGCTTTGAGACTACCGGTTCCGGCTTACTGGCAGTAATTCTAATACTGGCCATTATGATTCTTCCTACTATTATCAGTGTTGCGGAGACTTCATTGAAAAGCGTTCCGCCCGCCTATACAGAGGCGTCT
>Ga0209540_10000927_pt1 | contig 23548 bp, 17 predicted proteins | sample BarGraIncu01121A_FD_184501 | JGI IMG/M metagenome (GOLD analysis project Ga0209540, IMG submission 184501) | Arctic peat soil microbial communities from Barrow, Alaska - Barrow Graham LP Incubations 011-21A (SPAdes) (version 2) | ecosystem: Environmental > Terrestrial > Soil > Wetlands > Peat... | reverse complement strand
AAGCAGCGGGTCCTCAACCGCTTGGCCGGAGCGCCGCTGCTTCATCTTGCCGCCCCCGGCTCGTTCTTGGACGATGCCGAAGTCCTGGCCGAAGCCAGGGATCAGGTGCTGGCCGAAGTCTCTACACGAGGCGTGGTCGCGCTCGGGATCGAGGCACGTCCGGAGCACATTCGCGTCGAGAGTCTTGCATCCGCGGTGCAATCGATCAGGGACGCAGGCGGATCTAGCTTCGCGGAGTTGTGCGTTGGCACCGGAGTCGAGGCGTTCGACGATTCAGTCGCGCGCGTCTGCATCAACAAAGGGTCTACGCGGGCCGCCGCCTTGGTCGCGCTCGAGAACATCAGTCGTGCGGATGCGCAATTCGACGGTGTCGATGTCCTCGCCGAGGCCCATGTGCTGCTGAAGCCGCCCGCCCTTTCTGAAGCCGAAGCGATCGATGATGCGACCGCGGCGATCGAGTGGTGCCTTGCCGAGGGATTCGAGCGGGCGATCCTTATGCTGTGCTCGGCGAAACCGCAGTCGCCACTTGCCGTGCTGGCTGTTACTGAAGCCCTGTCGGCGCCGGGCGCCGACTATCGACCGGCATCTCTCTGGTCGGCGCTCGAGGTTCTCTCGCGACTGCCTCGCTCGATGCGTGCCAGAGTCCGTGTTCACGGGTTCGCAAGCAACACCCCGATCGGTCTTCGACCCACCACGTGCCCTGCATGCGAGCAGGTTGTCATTGCCGCCATCCAGCACTTCAACTTCACGGGCGCCGACGAGGGCCTGGAGGCGGTGCGACAGCTCGGCTGCGAGTGTCGTGACCGCTGGGAAGCGGACTGCGCTCGGGAACCCGAGGCGAGCCTTTCGGTGCGCATGCACGGATTCGTCGATGCGCTCGAGAGGGCGACGGAGGTCGGGTGATGGTCGGATGAGCCACGTTGCGTCGCTGCTTTCGATCGAAGAGCTACCGGCTGAGGATCTGGTGCGCCTCCTCGGCAAGGCTCAGCAGTTCGAGGCTCGCACGTCCGCTCCACCCGCGACCCGAACCGGCTTCGCGGCGTTCTTGTCGGAGCGCGAATCGGTGCGAACGCGCTTGGCTGTTCATGGCGCAGCGGCGATGCTCGGAATGGATGCGGTCGACCTGGACTTCGCATCGTCTTTCTACGCTGACCCCGCAAGGCGTGGCGACCACGCCAGCTTCGTGGAAGCTGAGCTGGCCAGCATGCGCGAACTCGGCTGTGCGGCTGTGGTGATCAGGATGCACGACCACTCGGTTCTGCTGTCGTGGCGCGAACTCACAGCGATCCCGCTCATCAATGGATGCTCGAACGAGGAGCATCCGCTCCAGGCGCTCTCAGACGCGCTGGTGATTGCCAAGTGCTTCGGTCGGATGGAGGGCGTGCGTCTGGTCCTGGTTGGCAACGGCGTGTCTCCGGTGTTCCGGTCGCTCGTGTTTCTATCAGCGCGGCTGAAGATGAACGTGCTACTTGCGTGCCCTGAGGGCTATGGGTTCCCTCCAGAGATCGCCAGGAAGGCAGGGCTGGAGCACGCCTCTCTACACATGCACGACCTGGCGGAGGCGCTCGAGGGTGCCGACGTCGTGTACTCGGATTCTGTCGTCTATCGCGCGCTGACAGCCGCCGAGGAGGAGGCTTTCGCGCCGTATCGCCTCACCGCGGCAACGGTTGCCCGCCATGCTCCCGAGGCCTACATCATGCATTGCCTGCCGCATGCCGACGAGATCGATGCGGAGTTGATCCACGGCGATCGCTCGCTTGTGATGCGGCAAGTCGCGGCCAGGGTACCCGTGACAGCTGCGGCGATCGACTGGCTGGCACGGGGCGTGCGCGAAGGCATCTGAGCGGGACCTTCTTCGGCGCCCTATTCGAGATACCTGACGAACCTCTCCGTGTCCGCGGACTTCGGGGGAGGCGTCTTCTCTGCATGCCCAATGGCCACGCCGATGACCAGATCGTAGCCGATCCCGAAGCGCTCCTTGATCGCAGACGCAGCCGGCAGGATGTCCATCACGGCGATTCCGCCCAATCCAAGCGCGTGTGCAGCCAACAGGATGTTCTCCAGGCACGCGCCGATGCCCACGTACTCGTTCTCGTAGCTGACGCGTCTCCCGTCCTTGATGTCTGCTTCCATCCGCGCCTTGCCGCCAGAGAAGGGTGCTCGATTGAAGAGCAAGAGGAGAACCGGCGCCGCTCTGATGTATCGGACCGATTGAAACGTGGAATCCCGCGGTCGTGCGTCGGGCTCCTCGATGAGGAGTTTGCCCGGCTTGGTCGGGACTCGGTCGGGATTCTCCTCTATCCACGCGCAGATCTGGTCCTTTACCTCGCCCTTCGCGACGGCGATGTACCAGGGCTGGGAGTTCTTCGAAGACGGGGCTCTGAGCCCCGCCTCGATGATCAGGCTGAGGTCTTCATCTGAAACCGCTTCGCTCGAGAACCGTCGGGCGCTTCTCCGAGTGAGGATCGTCTGGACAACTGCGTCCCGGCTCATGTCGCTCCTTGGTGTGCAGGCAGGTCCTGAACCGCACGGGTTCAGGGCGGACCCAGCCATCTGTGCCTTGCCGATTCGTCGGGCAGCCCGACGATAGCATTCCTTCCGCCGCACTTCTCCCAATGGCCGACCAAGTGACAGCGATTCCTTAGGAACCCTGTGTCCAGACCCCTGCGATTACATGAGGCCCTCGGCCGGCAGCGATCGGCCCTGATCAGTGATGCCGCTGACATGTTCATGTCGAGTCGGGAGGCACGATGGGGAACAGCGCCTTCACGGGAGTCATCCAGTTACTCGTCATCCTCGCCGCATTCGGGATGATCGGCTCGGTGCTTCTGCCCGGCCCAACGCGCAGGGCTGCAAGCCGCTTGGGTGCATGGGGGATCGGCGTGCTCTGGCGTCTTGGCGTTGCTCTGCTCTTCACGCTGACCGACTCGCTGATCACCTCCTCTCTGGCCGCGTATCACCTGGCCACGGCGCGTCCGTGGCTGGTGCCCGAGGACTGGTTCGCGTTCCTTCACCGTGCCAACGACCGCGCGCATGGCGTACTGGCCCACGGCTGAGACGGCCTCAGAGCCCATTGTGCACAACATCGGCCAGTTGCCTGGGGGCGGGCGGCGGCGACAGAGCCTGCCCTCACTTCGCAGAGGCCTTGGAACTCGCCAGATCGTCTCGCGACCGGCTTTGTGCGCCGGCTCGTGTCCTCCCTAGGAAAGAACAGCAGGCCGAATCGGGTGACTCCCCACGAAAGGAACTGACTATGAAGCCGTCACACAGCCGAATACTCACACGTGGGAAACCACTCACTCAGTCCTCGCGATGCCTTCAGAGGATGACCGGCGCGAACGCAGAAGCTTTCCGCGTATCCTTGTGAATGCGCCAGGGCAGGACGCTGGTCCGAAGCGGACAACGGCGGCGAAGCGCACCGCGGAACTTGTGATTGAGATGTGATGTGCACATGACGGTGACAGAGACACTTCGCGAGGTCACGGAACGGGAACTGCGCCGGAATCGCGGTTGCCTAGTGGACTGTCATACGCACGTCGGTTTCCACGCTTGGAATCTCATAGGCGGAGGGTATCCGACGGTCCAGAGCGTCGCAGACTTGAAGCGAAAGATGGACAAATGCTCAGTTGGGTACTCCGTGGCCTTCCCATGCCCAAGTGATCCGTTCTTCTACGACGCCTGCCATTTTGCTAAGACCCATGCAATCAGGCCCGCTACCGACCCGGTGAGCGCCTTCCCTTTCCAACTCCAAAACGCAACGATGCTGAGGGAGGTCTCCTGGTGGGCGCGAGACACTGTTCTCCCTTTCCCCTTCGTCGTGCCTGCGGTGCGTGAGTCGGCGCAGCTTGAAGCCTTGAGACCACACGCCGAGACGGGAAACGTGTTCGGCATGAAGTTGCACTCCAGAGGGGCAGCGGCTCCCCTGCGACTGCTTCTTGACTCGACGATCCTTCAATTCGCCGCGGAGTTCGACTTGCCCATGATGCTCCACACCGGACCCGATGCGGCATCCAATCCCTTTCAGGCAATCGAGTTGGCGCGCAAGTACCCATCAGTGCGCTTTTGCGCAGCTCACGCTGGTCAGTTGAGATCGGGGTTCGTCGAAGCGGTGGCTCATACAAAGCTGCCGAATCTCTTCGTGGACTGTTGTCCACTCGCTGTCTTGGCTGCTCGCATGAGCGGCTCGGGCAAGCACCAAGATTCGCGCCCGGACGCATTGCTTGAACAGTTGTACGAGCAGCTGGGACGAGCACTCCTGTGGGGCACTGACGAGCCATGGACCAGCGTGGGCGCTACTCCCCTACCTGACCAGAGTGCGTCCGTCTTGGAAGGCGCGACCTACGAGCAGTCTTGGTCGACCTTGGCTAATGCGTCGCCGACCCTCCGTCGGGACATAGCTCATGACAATCCGGTGCGTTTCCTGTTTGGTTGACGTTGCTTGGCGAGGCGACTGCTGGGAGACGATTGTCCAAGAACGACCGGGATTGTCTCCTAGAACCTAGCAACGAAGAAGTCATCGCTGCCACCTCCTTCGCGCTCATCATGAGCACGTCGTCATAGAAGCTTCAAGAATCAGGGGAGCTGGATAGTCGACTGCTGGCGCCCCTAGCGTGCGAACGTCCGTGCCGAATTCGCTGTGCCACTCGCATCCACGGTGGCCCTGCCTCGAGCAATCTGATCAAGCAAACCGGCCACCTTGCCCTCCGGGGAAGCCGGTCCGGCGGAAACTCCAGTCCTCACAGCGGGACTTCTCGTTCCGGGCTTTCCATGCAGAAGTAGCTTGCCCCGCAGCCTGCACAACGATCAGGGACGCCCGTCTTGTATTGATCGCTAAGCGTCGCAGCTATCTCTCGAGTTCCTTCCGTTGCTAGCGAGGCCATCCGATTTGGGAAGAGGCGCGCTAGCCATGAAACCCCACCATCCTCGTGGATGAACACGTAGTCCTTCTCCAGATTGTGGCAACGTCGACGTCGATGCAGCCCGGCGCACACCTCATACAGGTATCCGGCGACGACCATCTTCCTCTCCGCGGTCGCGAACTCCGCCATCCTGTCGGCCAGCATCTTGGGCTCCGGACGGATGTTCCCCGATACGCGATTCCCGTCCGTGAACAGAAGTTCGCGCTGAAGCCACGAGTCCACTCCCATGTCGGAGAAGATCTCCTCGTACTCAAACAGGTTCTCGACTACTCGTCTCGTCAGTACTGTGCTCGCACGAAAGAGGAGCCGGCCTTGGAATTCTTCAACGGCTGAGGAGAGCCCTCTCCACCGAGCGGGAGCACGATTCATTCCGTCTGCATAGATGGCCCCATCATCATGAATGTCAGTAACGCTGATATCGATCTCCTGCAGACCGTTGTCGATCATCCACTGCATGAGGCTGGAGTTCAGCAGGGTTCCGTTGGTGTTCATGACTGACGGCACGCTGTACTTGCCCAAGACTCCATAGATCTCACGAAGATGCGGATGAGTGAAAGGCTCTCCGCCAGTTAGAGATACTTTGGCCAGTCCCTGGTCCACAAGCTCCCTGATGGCTGTCTCGAACTGATCTACAGTCATTGCTCTTTCAAGGGCCGCATTCTTGGTTGCACCGGCAGTACAGTACTCACAATCAAGGTTGCATCCACCAGTTATGGCAATCCCTGCGTAGAAGATTGGATTCCTCTCTACGTAGGTAACTGCAGCGTTTCCCCTCAGGTCCGCTGGTCTAAGAGACTCATCAGCAACACGCACTACTCTGGAGTCCGTAAACGAGTACATGGCTCCCTGTCTCTCGACAAATACATGCTTCATGGTCTCTCTACTTCCGGTATCCAAGCAGTGTGTCCGATATCGGCTTGTACAGACGATGTCTCAGAATCCCGCATATCTCAGGATCGGGGTCGAAGTAGCTCCCCGCGAGGAGAATGGAGTTAGCGCGACACCCAGTTCCACAATGTTCAATCAACCCACAGCCCTGACAGGCGGAGATGTGGGACTGAGCGGAGGCAATTGACATCGTCTTGAAAGGCAAGTAGCGCTCATATGTCGCATCAAGGGCGTCGCCTATCGTGCCCACAGTGAACTCGGGGCCAAAAAGGTCCTGGCACCACGTGATGGATCCGTCGGGCCAGATTGGTAGGACCTTACATGCGCATACTGGGTCGTCCAATGAGTAGGTGTCGAGGAAGTAGAACGTGCCATCGATGTACTTGAGCAGATGATCAAGTTCCAGCTCAAAAGGCATCGAGTCCTGGAGCGACAATTGGAGTACCAGATTGAATAGGCCTGCCGCGGCCTCTGGTGATAGTGCATGGCAGCGCTTGGACGCGTTCCATTGACCCGCATCGAACGGGGTATCGAGCCGCCAGCGATCGAATCCAGCCTCGCTGATTAGGGAGAACAGGCCCCTGATATCGTGCTCGTCAATGGCGTTGTGCAGAATGGTGTTGATGTTGACACGGAAGCCGAGGCCCTTCAGCATGCGAGCGCCCTCCAGCGCAGCCCGAAATGAGCCCTCTGCGCGGAAGAGGTCGTGTGACCTGCCCACTCCATCCAGGCTGACGTAGAACGCGATGGTACTCTGCTGATTGAAGAGGCGTTCTAGGAAGGCTCGATGCTGAGAAAGGCGAGTGGCGTTCGTGAATATGGCACGAAGCTCTATTCCGCTTGCGACTGTGTCAGAGAGATAGTCCTCTATGCCGGGCAACGTAAAGGGCTCCCCACCGGTGATGCTGAGTGGCTTCTGGGCCTGCAGTACGAGCTCATTGACCCGCATCAGCTGTTCGGAATCAAGGCTAATGCCGGGGCAGCTCGCCACGTAGCAGTGCTTGCAGGAGAGATTGCACTGTCCGGTGACGTGCAGAAGGATGCTGTGTATGTGATCGAAGGAGACCACCCCAGCAGTAGTCTCACGCATGGTGAGGCGTACGACGTGAGACTGACACGATGATGGGTCGAGCAGCCGATATGTTCGCAAGGTAAGCCGTCGAGACGACCGGACGGCAACAGTCGTGTGGCGGAACGATTGAAATGATCGGGGCTCGCGTAGCCAGGAGCCCCCGGAGGCTCAGTTCGTCGAATTGATTGTGGGCTTGTTCGAGACCTGGATGCTGCCCGTGGTCACGTCGATGCCCGCCTTCTTCAAAGAGTCGAGAACGCGCTGGACGTCATCCTTCTCACTAAACTCTTCCGACTTGCTAGTCATGGTATCCCTCCTGGGTCTGACCCATGCGTCCACGCGCGCGAGCGCCTCGCATTAGTCTTCGGCTGGGGAGGCTTTCCTCACGCACTCCCCATGAGCCCAGCATATACTAGGGACCTCTTAATTGACATGGCCGCGTTTGACAAGCTGCCTCCAGCGTTTGAGTCAGGCCAGGCGGGCATTCTGGAGTTCCAGTTTCACGATACGCTGCGGACTTGAAGAACCAGCATCGCGGAAGTCAGCCTTGTCCACGACCTCGGAAGGCGCTATCCTAGGAGGCGAGGAGCCTTCCAGTTCTGTCCGGATGAGTTCGGACATCACTGTCGCGCAAGCGGCTATGGATTGGTCAGTTGAGAGCGAGTCACAATGGCTCACGCCTCTCGTTCAGCCGTATCCAGGGCTCCTCTCTTGCTGCCCCGGTCAGGGCTGCTCGACACCGGCCATGGAAAGCTGGATTCTCCGCGCTTCACCTTCGATGTGCGACACACGCACACGGACGGGCTCTCCGTGTTTGATGATGTCCGTTGCGTCCGGCACGTAGCCGCGACCCAGGTTCTTCACGTGGACAAGGCCGATGTTGTGGCCCGGCAGAGCCACGAAGATCCCGAACGCGGCAGAGCCCACCACGCGACCGACGACGACCGCTCCCTCCGGACACGCCCGGCTTGGGTGGTCCTCTGGCAGCGACAGGGAGAGTGCGACCGTTCGCTTGTCGCGGTCGACGGCAGCGATCTCCGCGCGTGGGATCACTTCGTCCGGGAGAAGCACCTGGCGAAGGTCGCTGCAATTCGTCCACCCGACGTCCTTGCTGCCGAGAGTGGCCACGAGCCCGGACGACGTGCGGACAAGCGCTCGATGGCGCTCGACGCCGACGACCACGCACTCCGTGTGGTCGCCCACGGCCAGGTCGTCAAACGGATCGGACTCGGGAAGGCGACACGTCAGGTGGACCCGTCCGGCGTCCAGGTCGACGGCGGCCACGAGGACCCGCAAGCGTTGACCGGCAGAGACGACGTGGCTCGGGTCAACGACCTTCTGCCAGCTCAGATGGTGCGCCGCAAGGAAGCCGGAGAACCCCGTCTCGGGGTCTCGCACTACGACCCCGCGCGACCCTGACGACGTGATCCTGTCCACGTCCAACGAGAGTATGGCGCCCGCTTCCGGAGTCGGACACAGGCTGAGTCGCCGGCGCTCACGGTCCACGTGGCGGATCTGGAGGACCCGGCGCCCGCCCACGCGGTACCCATCGAATCCGCCCGGACCCAGCTTCTCCGCGGGGATCCTCCCCTCAACGCCTGGCCGGACGTAGAAGTACACGCCGTGATCGACCTTGCTGGTGACCGTGGCGCTGACTATCTGGTTCACACTGCACTGGTCGATCGGATGCCCCCCCGACGCATGGACGGGCTCGACCACGATCCGGCCTTTGTCGGGCTGAACGGTCCTGAGCACCACTTTGAGGGCCTGTCCCGCGCTCAGCTCCTGCTCGGTGTCGTACCAGTCGAGTAGCGCGCAGATGCCGTCTACCAAGACCACGCCGCGCCCTTCGAACAGCGCCGCGACCTCGCTCTGGCACACGGTACCGACCGGGTGGCTTGAGGCGAAAGCCCGGAGTTCCTCTTGATCCACGAGCCGAAGATCGAGTCGCAGCGAGTCGCGGCAGAAGCGATCGATGCGGGCCCGGTCGCGCTGCTCGGAAAAGAGCCTTCGCAGTTCGATCCGAGTGGCCAGGGAGATCGGTCCGTGCGCGACAAGGAGACCACGCTCTCGCTCGACCCGAAGCGCCGGCGAGCTCAGCCCCTCGGCGCCGGAGGGAAGCTGGTCGAGGGGAAGCTCGGCGCGATGGCTGCTGCGAGCGACGACCAGCACTCGCTGCCCGAGTTCGTACCGCTCACTATCTCCCTCTTGAAGCGTCACGAGTCCGTTGTGCGACTGAGGCACTGACCCCGTGGATCGGAGGCTGACGTGCAGAGCGGCGGGCTTGGCGGAGACATGACGGACGACGGCCTCGACAAGCTGTCGACGGCCGAGCATGGCGGCGAGGTCGAGGCGAAGAGCCTCGATCGCCGTCAGATGGACGCGACGGAGACCAGGATCCCTCTCGATATCGAACACATGCAGTCTGAGCCGCGAGCCCGGCTTTATCACACGCAGCGCGAAGCCAAGCGTCGCAGACGCCGCCATGCTTAGTTCGGACCCCTCGACAATCGTCGTCAAGCCTGAGAGCGGCTCGATCACTCGCAGCCCGAACGTCGCCTTCCGCGGGTTCTGGGTCGGACTGGGCAGCTGGAGAAGCTCTTCGACAACGACTTCGAGCTCATCACCCACCAGAAAGCGCTCGCAGAATGCGTCGAACGGATCTCGTGCCGGGGGCGCGGCAAACAGAAGGGGAGCATCGGGCCGTGAGGCATCGTAGCCACACACCCTCAGGGCGAGGACACCGGATCCTTCGGGCGCCGGCGTCGTGAGTACGCCCCTCACGTGAGGGGCGCATTCTTCCCTGACGCCGACTTCCCTACCGGTCGCCGCAACGACGGAACCGACCGCATTCCCGGAGGCGAGCGGTTCAGCCATGGCGAGGTCATCATCCTCGTCGGCGGCAGACTCGACCGCCCAGTCGTCCTCATCAGCCGGGACCTCGATCGGGACATCCGAGGGTGGCACCGCAAGATCGTCCATGTTGTCTTCTGCCGGAACGAAGGTCTTCGGCCGCTCGCCGTCGACTGTCGTTGGCACCCAGGGCTCCTTACGGCGCAGCAACGCGGTGACCTCGACGCGGTCCGCTTCCTCGTCCGATCGAGCACAGCGGACGATGTCATCCAGGCCGAAGTCGAGACTCAGCATCACGGCGCGGTCCCGAGGGTCCTCAGCTAGGTCTCCGACGCGCAGTAGGCGCGCCGCGGCGAGGGCGAGGTCCAATGCATCGCCATGGACCTCCCCCGCCCATGTCTTCGGGATCGCGGCGACAAGCGATGCGAAACGAATCGAGGAATTGGGGGGAGCGAACCCGCCGGGAAGCTCAACAAACACGTCGCGGCCCTGGGGAACGTGATCGTGGCAGACTGAGCGGTAGTCGAAGCGGAGCTCCGTGTTCCGCAGTGCGCCCGCACCATCAGCGGGTTGCTCTGACGAGTTCACCGCGGGGTCCGCCGCAGCGCGCGACTCTCGCATAGTGACGTAGCGACGTTGGCCGGTGGTGCCCTCTTCGAAGTGGTAGACGGCGCTGGGGAATCCGTGCGTGAGGATCAGGCGGATCTTGTCTGCCAACCTGAAGTCGACGGGCCTGACGTCGTAGTCCTTCTTGTGGCCAGAGAGCTCTCGCAGCAACTTCGTGCGCTCCCGGTCAACGGCTTCCAGCAGATCCTGACGCACGAAGTATCGCTGGGCCCAGGCCACTCGATCCGGCGCAGTCGACCAAGCCTCGAACACCTTGAGGAGCAGGTCAACATCATCGAGACAACCTGCGTGCAAGACAATCCGAGCACGGGCGGCCGCCTCGTGCGTAGCCGCATCCCAGTTGCGGTCGACACGCAACACGTGCCCGTCACGCTCCTGATCCGACTTGAGGAGAAACCCAACGATGACGGACATCTCCACCGCGCATGCCAACTGGTCGGCATTCAGCAACAGGTTCACGAGTGTGGGCGACATAGCGAATGATTGCAGCTCAAGGCCGTGCTCGGTGAGGTCGCCTTCACCATCCAGCGCCCCCGCCTCGCGCAGTACGCGCTCCGCACGGGTCAGCTCATCCTGCTTCGGCGCGGTCAGCCAAGGGAACTCGTCAAGCCTGCCCACTCCGGCCGACTTCGCCTTGAGCACGAGGTCGTCGATCTTGTTGCGTTCGATCTCGGCCGACGTGTAGAGCTCGAACGACTCGAACTGTTCTCTGGTGTAGATGCAGTGGGCGTGTCCGGCTTCCATCCGCCCGGCTCGCCCCCAACGCTGCCGGCACCCGGCCTGACTGTGGGGATGTGGACGAGCGTCGGTGGTCTCGGAGACCGGGTCCCACGTCGGGTGAAGCACCAAGCCTGAGTCCACGACGTGAACGATGCCTTTCACACTGAGGGAGGTCTCTGCGATCGTTGTGGCCAGGACAACCTTTCGCCGTCCTGGCTCCGCAGGGTCGAGGGCATCCCGCTGCTGAGCTGGCGCCAGCCTCCCGTGCAGAGGGAGAACGGTCACGCAGTCGGCAAGGCCGGCTCGAGCCACGCGCTGGCGGCAGTCCACGACGGCGCTCTCGATCCCGGCGACAGTCGCCATGAAAGCCAGGATGTCGCCATGCGTGTACGAGGGATTCTCGAGAATCGACGTGACAGTCCGCAGCACCGCCTCGTGCACAGCATCCCGGTTGCCCAGATCCACGCCTTCAGGCGCGAAGTGCTGCGCGTAGCCGTACTGCTTCGTGCCGCTGAAGCGCACGTGAGTCACCCCACAGGTCTCGGAGAATGCCGCCTCGAAGCGCTCAGCGTCGATCGTGGCTGAAGCGATGATCAGCTTCAGGTGCGGATGCTTCGGCAGCTCGCGCTTGAGCAGCCCCAGGCAAAGCTCGATGTTGAGTGACCGCTTATGCGCCTCGTCGATCATCACCGTTCCGATGCGAGCGAGTTGCCCGTCGCTGATCCAGTTGATGAGCGTCCCGTCGGTGACGAACACCAACTGGTTACGCCTGTCGAAGGCGTTCAGATCACCATGACGGAAGCCGATCTCCTGCCCAGAGCCGAGAGCGCCGCCATACAGCTTCTCGGCGATAGTCGCCGGCGTGCGCTGCGTGGCCTGCTTGGTCGGCTCGGTCACCACGATCTGGCCGTACTTGGTGAACTGATCTCGGGGTAGCCCATCGGGAGGATCGAGAAGGCGGAACGGCAGGACCGTCGACTTGCCTGAGCCCGTCTCGCCTTCGACGATGGCTACCCGCACGCCGTCGCGGGCCATCTCGGCAAAGAACGAGCGAACGTCCTCGTCCGTGATGCCGACGTCCATGCCGGACGGGTCGGACTCGATCGTGGACGGCAGGCGAACGCGTGGAGAATGATTCAGTTGCCCCAGGCCGGCCGATTGAACAACTACGGACCCGCCGGAGCCCTTGGGTCGCAGCCTGAAGTGCGAGAGGCCCACCGATCTGATCTCGCGTGCGTGCGTGGCTCGGTGTCTCTCACAGCGCTCTGGCGGCGATTGCCCCAGCGCTCGCATGCGTTCTGCGTACTGTTCCGAGTACGTGAACACTTCGTCGCAGTCCTTGCATCGGACGGAAAATTGAACGTGCCGTTGCCTGGGCAAGGACGCGCCGCTTCTCTTGTCGGGCTGTGGCGGAGGATCGGTCAGGTCCACGATCTTCCCTCTTTGAATGTTGATCCGAAGTAGAACATCGGGGTCATGACGACCGCGCCTGGATGACGCACCAAGGTGTCGGCCAGTGCGCGCAGCGTTCCGACGACGGCCGGAGGAAACCCGGTGACGAACAACTGCACGAGAGGACGATACGCAGTCGCCCTCTCAAAAAAGATTGACGCGCGTGCGTAGGCAAGCGCGTCGGTCTCCGCAAGCGGACGAGTCTGTGAGATCGTGCGGTTGCGGAGGAGGGCCATGTCCACGACGCCGTCCATGTCCAGGTGACGCATGCTCATGAGGGCCACTCTGAGTAGCTGTCGCTCTGAGTCCTCGACGGTGGTTACGGCGGGGGCGACCACGTGAAGCGTGAAGGGGGCGGCCTCCGAGCCATCGGAGTAGACCACGGGCACAGCCAGCGGCTCTCCGCCGGAGGGATCTCGATACACGAAGGTCCGCAACGACTCGGTGACGACGGCGGGAGTGCTGTTGGTGAAGTTGATGGTGCCGCCGCCAGTGAGTGCTGCGCGGATCTGTTGCGTGACCCGGTAGAGTGCGTCTGGCTGAGCAGAGTGCGGGACCCGGTCCTCTTCGCTGTGGCCGACCTCCGTGATTACTGACGTGTCCCTTTGGTGAGCATCGGCATCAGCTTCGGCGGTCGGTCGTGCCACTTGGGAAAGGGGCTGGCACGAGTCCAGGCACTCGATGAGCGCGCAGCCGTGCGACCTGGCAAGACCGAGGAGCCGCCGGCGTTCGGCAAGCGCATCAAGGCAGCCGAGACGATCGGCGGCTTCCTCGAGCGCGCGGAGATGCGGTCCAATGCTCGTCGGTGGGATGAACGTGCATCCCAAGCGTGCCTCAGCAGGCTTCGGTTGGTCGCTGATGCGGAGCTGCTCGAGCAGGTCTGCATAGGGGTCACGTGTGCGAGCGGATGCTACGGTGCCTGCCCTGATCTGCGCCTCCACCTGGTCGAGGCCGACTGCCGGACCTGCAAGGTCCAGGACGATGTCTTCGATTCGCTGACAGCAGACGCTGTAGCGAGTTCGTTCTCGATCCAGATTGACACCCTTCGGCAGCCGGCGTTCGATCTCGAGAGCGTCTGCCACCAAGCCAGGGAGCAAGACGCCCTGGTCGTTCCAGACGACATCTGAGACCAAGACAAGTGTTGAGGAGAGACTCAGCACTTGCGGATGATCCTGCCCGAGCGAAGCCGTGTCCTGGCGTCTTCCTGCAGGCGGCTTAGCGGTTCCGGAGACACCAGCAGGTGGACGCCCAGTTCCTGTGCCAACGCAGAGAGGGCGTCCTGCTCCTTCTCCGGCAGGGAGCAGAAATCCCAGGGCACCAGCACCGCCCGCACCGACTCGTGCCCCACCGACTCAACGCCAAGTGCGGCCGCGCTTCGCAGCGCATCCGCGAGCGCTCGTCGCAGCCAGGCAGCCGACCACGCTCGGACCCCAACGAGAATCGGCATCCCGGAGGGTACAGTCAAACTGCCAGACGCGCGAGTCCAGGCCAGAGCAATCGGTTCGTCACAACGGTAGAGCTTGGCGGCGACGTCTCCAACAATGTCGATCGCAAGAGGCACTGGATCGTCCTCACGCGCCATTCCATTGACCGACCGCGTCGCCAACAGACGATCGAGTCGCCCACCGAGCAGCGCGGTGCAGCAATCGTTGCGGTCGCGCGAGTACAAGAGCGACTCCTCGGCCTCTACGGCGCCTGAGAGGATGGAGCCGGGATTGGCCGCCGCTGCAACCAACCACGCGAGCTCCGATGCCGTCCAATCACCGTGATGCACGGCATAGCATGCCTGCTCCACGGAAAGATCGCCGATGGATGCGAGTTCGCGAAGACGCGCGCGAGTCGACTCTGGCAGGTCCGTCACGGCCTCGAACAGAGCCTTGGCTTCTTGCGGCGCAATGCGACCTTCGCCGAAGTGCTGGAGGCCCACGTTTCGGGCTCGCGCCAGTGCGTGGATCTGCCCGGGGATGAGGCCGCGCTTCCTCCCGAAGTCGCGCGTGAATTCAATCTCCATTGTGCCGCCGCCGCGGTACGCTTCGCAGAGCAGGAATGTAACCACGAAGCGCGCAGCCTCGTGAGGCTCATACTCATCAAGGTCATCGATCAGACAACAGTCGACCTGGAGGTTGTTTGCGGCAGCGTTATGCCGAACCACCACCGCACCCAGCAGCACATCCTGGACCGCCATGCGATACGGTCTCCACTCCCGGGGCTTCGGTAGGCTGCCGCCCTCTATCGCGTGATCGTAGTGGTGTCGTCGTGCGAAGCCGTCCACCGCATCGCAGAAGCGCCTCCAGTCGTCGCCCGACTGCCTTGAGGCCGCTCCTCGGCGGCTCTCTTCGACTGCAGGATCGGGAGTACCGGTGCGCGCCAGCAGATAGTCGGCGAAACTCTCGAAGAGCACGTCCTGCTTCCCGGTCACTGGGCTGAAGACGATCACCGGGTACTCGCCGCGGACGGCCACACCGCGGCCATCCAGGCAGACAAAAGCCGTATCGCCAAGCCGTTCGACCGGAACCAGCCGAGAGACATCGATTCGTCTCGCCAAGACCGATTGAAGACGCAGTTCTCGCACTGCCTGCACCAAGGAAAGCCGGTCGCCCGGCACGCCTGTGAGCCCCTGAAGGGCGAGCTCACGACTCTCGAAGAATCCGAGCGATTGAAGAAAGCATGCGTAGCTCGGAGGAAGGGGAAGCCCGAGCTCGCATTCCAGTTCGGACAGCGTCTCGGAGGAGATTCCCTCCCCTTTGCGAATCACCCCTGTCGACATCGTCGACAGGGCCTCGAGTGCGGGCTCGATCCGCTCGGCGCTGTTCACCACAGCCTGCTCGGAAGGGGCGCCGGGTGCCCGTCATCGTCGAGTGGGTAGACGTCGAAGGACTCCTCGAGCGGGTTGATGGCTACGGCGAAATGCGAGACGCAGTCCGTCTCAAAGGCCTGCAGGATCTGCTCGGCCTGTTCCAGGGCTTCCTCATCACCGTGCCTATGGGCGCGATCCTGAAGCCTTCGCACGTGCCGGTTCGTATGTTCCGCGGTGCCCTGGCGGCCGTGCTTGGTCGCACTAAGCTTGCCGCCCAGCTTACGGGATTGGGACTCCTTGTCAGCGCCCGGGAAATGCTCGGATGTCTTGAGCTCGAAGACAAGCAGTCGATCACCGACCCTGGCAAAGACGTCCGGCCCGTGAGCAGTCAGGGACTCGAAGACGCCTCCGAGATGATCCTCGACCAGTTTCCGGAATTCCTGCTCGCCCTCGAGGCCCTTCTGCCGTTCCATCCGGCCGATGACCCTTGGCAGAAGGGCAAGGGCAGTTACCGCAACGAAGGCCCGGACGTCTTGCCCGTCGAGTTCCACGGGCTTGGGCACAAAGGCCTCCCGGCGGGGACTGGGGCCGGAGGCGCTGAGGTCATTGAGATCGCCGGGGGTCGCGAGTAAGGCGCAGGCCATCTTCTGCAAGCCATCCTTTTCGTATGGGCGGCGGAGTACCTAGAGACTGACAATACTCGATTCGTGCACCGGAGGTAAGTGGACCCAGCGCCGACGCGGATTCGTCCAGCGAGCAGGCCCTCGAAAGGCATAAGTGGCCGTCACAAGGGCGCTCTACGTGCCAAGCTTCACCACGAACGGCGTTGCCGTCAGCATCAGGACGGCGCCATCGCTCAGGGGAAGCTGTGCGCTCGGGTCGCGGTGTTGCCGACCTTCGACCTGGATGAAGTTCGTGTGCCCGACGTGGCGCACGAACCACCCGGTGGGCCGGTGCTCGAACTCTGCGTGGACGCGCGAGATGTCGTCCGGGATCTGGAAGCCGGTCAGTTGTACGTCGGCGTCACGCCCGCGCCCCACCGTCTGCCCGGAGCGGACCTTGAAGCGCACGCGCGGATCGGCGACGAGCTCCAGGACGAGCGACTCGTTGCTTGGGCTCGTCGCTGCCGGGGCAGGCTCAAGGGGTGGCGCTGAGGGCGCATTCGCCAACTCAGACCGTGCCCCCGCAAGCGCCTGAGGATCGCCCTCGAAGGTGATTGCCTCTGCGGCGGCGTCGTCGGGCGACTCGGGCTGTGCGTCTGCATTCTGAAGTCCCTGTACCGTCGGCGGAACGCCGGTGAGGTCGGCCCCGCAGCGGCAGCGATCATCCATGAAGCCGCTAGTCTGCCCGCACTCCTGGCATAGCTTCACGGCTTGAGCCATGGGCCCTCCTTCAGTTCCGAGTCAGAACGGTCGACGGCGTCATACTTCTTCAGGGCCGTGCGCAGCTGCTCGACGTCTCCGCGTCGCGGGATTCCGGCGATCCTGTACTCACCGTCGTTGACGTGTTGTACGCGCAGCGGCCTCGGCCCAGACCAGGGACGCTGGCTCTCGGCAGCGTGGCGCTGCGCGCGGGTGGTCAGGAGGTGGACTCGCTGGTTGTCGCTGCCACGCCAGCGGAGCTCGTCCCCTGCACTCGCAACGTAAGGGCCGTCGATCACGATGTCTACGCACTCAATGAGGCGTTTCGCGGCGCTGCAGGTGGTGCTGGTAGGACTGTTGCTGAGAAGGTTGTCGAGCGAATAGCCGGTGTAGACGAGGACCTCGACGTCTCCCGCAATGGCGCGGACGGCGAGGATGAACTGGCGCACTTCTCGCGGCTGATCGAAGGGCTCGCCGCCGCTGATCGTCAGCCCTGCGCCCCTCGACAAGGGGGCTGCCAGCTCGCCGGCAACGGCAGTGATGGCCGTTGGGGTGCCGGGCTCCCACAGTTCCGGACTGATGCACCCCGGGCACCGCTGCGTGCATCCGCGCACCCACAAGCAGGCCCGGCGTCCTGGCCCCAGGCCCTCCACGGGGTAGGCCCATCCCGCTACGTCGATGGTCAGCGGCAGCCGCACAACCGGGTGACGTTGCGAGGCTCCGGGCGCTGCGTCTTGCTGCCGGCCATCGGTCACGGCGTCACCGCGTCCAGGGGTTCGTCGATCGTCGAATGTCGCTCCGCGCTTCCCGGCTCGAGGCGGTGCTCGATGTCCCAACTGTAGCCGTTGTCCGCAGACGGCGGGACCAGGCCGGTGATCGTGAGTCTGGCGCCGGCCAAGGTCGAACGAGTGGCGCTGTGGACGTCATGCACTTCGCTGGACGATGTCGCAGCCGCAGATGCCACCCCGTAGAAGAGCGCCCTTGTCGCGGGAGACACGACCGCGTCCTCCACGAGCTTGCCGACGGCCCGCCCGCCCAGTGAGATGTCACGACCGGCGGTCTTGACCAACTGCTCCACAACCTCGTCGGCCACGACGAGGTCGACCCCGGTCTCTTCCTTGACCCGCTGTCCGACGGCGGGAAGCATCTTGTCCACGAGGATCTCGCGCATCACCGCTTCCGTCACGAAGTTGAACACTATGATGTTGTTGAGCCCGATCTTGCCGAGGAGTTCCGGGCGCTGGAGCTCGAAACGGAAGTAGTCCTCCACTCCGGCGCGCACCCGGTCCCTGATGGTGTCGTAGTCGGAGTGGATGGTGGGGTCTACGCGCAGCAAAGGACGCCCATCTGCCCCGATCTTCATCTTCCCGTCCGCGTCGCGCTCATAGACCCCGGCATTCGATGTGAAGAGGATGATCGCTTCGGAGAAGTACACCGTCTGGCCCTTGCCGTCGGTGAGTCGCCCGTCATCCACCATCTGGAGCAGCTTGTCCAGGATCGCGGGGTGAGCCTTCTCTATCTCATCGAAGAGTACGACGCGGAAGGGATTGGCGAGCATCGCCTCCGTCAGCTGACCGCCCCCCTCGAAGCCCACGTAGCCGGGAGGCGCTCCTACCAGTCTCGCCTCCGCATGTGCGACGTTGAACTCGCTCATGTCGAAGCGCAGCAGCGCGTCGTCGGTGCCGAACACGAGCTCGGCGATGGCGCGAGCGAGCTCGGTCTTGCCGGTCCCGGTGGGTCCCGCGAAGAAGAGTACGCCGCGGGGCCTGGTCGGCGAGGACTGCTGCGCGCCGGCGAGGCCGAGCGTGGCGCGGCGCAGCATGTCTCCGCCGGCCCGAACAGCAGCGGGCTGACCCTTTACGCGTTTGGTCAAGTGTTCTTCGGCGTGAACGAGCCTGTCGAGGTCGACCGCGTCCCACTCCGAGTCCGCGCGGCCGAACTTGACGCCGTTCACGAGCGACTTCGCGCGAGGCTTGGGCATCTCTCGGTCGGAGGTCCACTTGGCGACGGCTCCTTGCACGACGTCACGGACGCAGCGCAGGTCGCGCCACTGCAGGCCATCGGTGAGATCGACGATCTCGGTGACCGAGACGGCCTCAGTCATGTCGCTCCCGAAGGCGCGTTCGAAGAACCGGCGCCGCTCGTCGCGCTTGGGCCGCGTGAGCTCGATGCGGCCGACGAACGCGTTGTCGTGCCAGAGGAACGCCGGCAGATCATTGATCCTGTCGGCGACGAGCAGCAGGAGGTTCTGGAGTCGCCTGGTGGGCGCGTCCGCTCCCGCGGAGGCGATCGGGGCGGTCTGCGCCTCGACTGCGCAGCGCAGCACCTGGAGGTAGGCCTCGCGCTCCTGAGCCGACAGACTGCTGGCGGGTCCGCAGGCCTCAGCCGCGCGATCGACGATGATCGCGCAAGGAACCGCCGTCTGTCGCAGTGCGGCGCGGGCCTGCGCCAGCGTGGCGAGCAGCGATCCGTCGTTCGTCGTCGGCCGCCCCCGCCGGCCGCCGCCGGCAGGATCCGTCTGCGAGTTGTCGGCCAGCCGGCCGAATTGCACGCGCATCGGCTCCGTGCCGTCCGGCGCGCCGATCACCTCGTCGGCGAAGACGAGTCCGTCGATCTGGTCGAGCAGGGCGACGACGGCGTACGGGCCGACGTCCTCGCTGCACAGCGCGGCATACAGGGCCAGGCGCAGATCGTTCGTCAGGCTCTGCGCCGCTCCATCGACAGAGAACGGGACGGAATCCTTGATGTTGCCGCTCACGACCAGCACCGAGTTCTGCTTGTGCAAGCGCTGCAGCTCGACCTGCCAGCGGGGCATGTCGATGTGCTGGCTCATGTGGGCTCCCCTTCGAGATCGAGATGTCTGACGCGAGGCGCATCCTGCGTAGCACGTGAGGGTTCGCAGCCGCGCCAACTCACTGAGTCAGTGGCGACGAACGGCACTTCATCGAGCGGCCGCGGGAGGTGGCGCGCCAACTCGCGCAGCCGATACGGCAGGGCGCTGTCGTGGCTGAGCCCTTCGAAGACGCTGTCGAGGAGGGCGCAGCCGTCCTCGGGAGCGGCCGCGGGCGTTGCCGCAAGTCGAACGATCTCGGCCTTCACCTGTGGGTCGGTGCCGCGGCCGACGTGGAACTGGACGCCGATCCCGCCGCTTCCGCCGGCGACGAACGTGGACCCCTCGGTGACTGGGCCGACGTCGTACCCGTTGCGTTGCAGCGCCGACATGATCGCCTCGCCGACGCCCTCCTGAGCCGCGCGGGCCGACTCCCGTGCGCACGCGTCGGCCAGCTCGTCGAGGTCGTTGGCGATCACGGTCAGGGCCGCCTCGTTGGCAGGGGAGTCCGAAAGGGCCGCGGTGAACCGCGTCCGCAGCTCCCATGCTTGTGAAGTGACGGCCGGCGCTTCGCTCTCCGCCGCGATCTCCCCGAGCCTGGTGATGCATCGCCGTGACAGCTCGCTGAGCCGCTGCCGGGACGTGCGCTCGGACGAGATCAGTTCCATCATCGTGGTCTGGAGCGGCATGAGCCTCTCGAACGCGGCCTGGGGACTGGTGTTCGCCTTCAAGGCGACTTCGCGGAGGTCCCGAGCGACGCTCGACTTCGAGGCGCCGGGGAGTGACGGGACGATCGCGGCGAGCTGCGCGCAGGCGGCGAGGACGGCTTTTGCGGCGTGCTCTTCGCCCTTTCGCTTCTCGCTTGCGGCCTTGTTTGCGGCGGCTACTGCAGAGGCCACCGCGTCGGCGCGCAGCTTCTCCTTCGCGGCGCGTGCGGTCTCGTGGATCTCAGCCTGCGCCGCATGTTCAGCTGCGCCGGCCGCCTGCTTCGCCGCGGCCTGATCGGCTTTCGCGATACGGGCGGCCTTCGTGGCTGCCGCGGCCGCCGTCGAGATTTCTGCCCGGGTGTGGTCGCTGATGTCCTGGAACGCGTGCTCCACGATCTCGGCGCGAAGCGCGTCGAGGCGCTCCTCGAGGCTGTTGGCCTTGGCGTTCTGCGTGTCCCGCGAGATGGCACTTTGGGCGTTTGCGAGCGCTTTGTCGCAGGCCTGAAGCAGAGTGGTGCGTGCCGCCCTGTCGACTTCGTGCATGGCGGGCAGGCCGTCTGCACTGGCGCGAACCGCGGTGATTCTGCGCAGAGTGGCTTCTCGCTCAGCGTCTTCGGCGGCCTTCTCGGCCGCAGCCTGCTTGGCAGCGGACTCCCTTTCGGCTGCCGTGATGAGAAATTGACTCATCGGATCTCCCCCGCGTTGCGCAGTTCGCTTTCATCTAGATGTAGGCGCTGGGCGCGGGTCGTCGTAAAGCTTCGAACACAAGCAATCAGATGCTGGTTGCGGCGCACGGAAGCCGTCATCGTTTCACCAAGGTCGCGATGCCCTGTGTCGTGCGGATCCTGGTGCCTCGCGGCAGGCTCGCCAGCCGAATCACGTGCCGAGGCGCCAGCGTGAGCGTTCTGCCATCTGGCGCCGCGACTTCGATCTCCGTGAGTCCTGTGTTCTTGAGTCCCAGGTCGCCTGTCGCGTCATGCGTCTCCACGGTGAGGAGATGGTCCCGGGGCTCGCCGGACACGTCATCGATGCGGCGGGGGAATACGACGCGGCCGGGGACGAGCGTCACGCGCTTCTCGCCGATCTCGAGATGCGGGACGTCGACGACGGGGGACTCGCAGTTCCAGCATGGACGCAGTGGGCCATCGCCCCAGGTCACATCGATGGAGTTGAGCTGACCGCACTGCGGACAGGGCGCCAGGCTGTCCAGGAAGCGGGTCGCGACGACGTCCCACTTCGACGCTGGGATGCGGTGAGCCGGCTCTCGCAAACCGCTCGTGAACGCGCTGGTGAACAGCTCTTGGACGTAGCACGGGTACGCCCACCACCAAAGGCTCGCAAGTCCTCCACAGTCGTTGAAGGGGTCGTCCGGTGGGCTCAGCGGGCGGTTGCGGTCGTCAGAGGGGTCGAAGATGAAGATCGGGTGGTGGATGAAGAGCTCGTCCAGGTCTTCAGGCGTGGGGAAGCTCAGCTGCCACCAGCGCTGGCCTCTCAGCGGATGGGATCCGGTGAGCAGCTCGAAGGCGACGACGGCCAGGGAATGCAGGTCGCTCGCTGCAGACTGCGGGCGCGATTCCGCCACGGACTCGAACGCTTGGTATCCCGGCGTGCCGAAGATCTCACCCCGCCCGGGCTCATCGATCGAATCGGTGTCGAGGATCGCGACCTCTCCTGTGCGGGCCTTGACCAGCACGTTCGCGCCCGAGAGGTCCTTGATGACGAGCCCTCGCCGAAGCAGCGAGCCCATCGCTCTTGCCAGTTCAACAAGGGCGCGAGCGCGGATGTCCAAGGGCGGCCCCACCAGCGGCCGCCCGTCGTCGCTCGGCTCGAAGAGCCTATTGGCGGGCACGGCATCGCGCACCAGGGTCATGGAGTAACCGCCGCTCTCGGTGCGCTCATGGATGGCCATCTCCTGCGGCCACGCGAAGGCGGGGGACGGTGAGCCCATGTCGAGTAGACGGCGCACGCGCGCTGGGGTACCTGGGTCGATGGCCATGAACGACTGCTTGAAGAGCTTGATGGCGCGCTCCTCGCCCTCGGACGGCGCCACGCGATAGACGAAACCCCCCGAACCGTCGCCGAGGAGCCCGTGGATCGTGTTCTCCGTCCGGGAAGGCAGGGTGGTCACGGTCTCGCTCGGAGAGAGGGGGCAGTCGTCAGGCATCAGCTGGCCCTCCTGCGGCGAGCTCGCGGTGCGGGCAAGCGCGGTTGCGTCGGGAGACTGTCCTGTTCGCACGGCGCCTTCCGCAGTCGCTCGATGGCTCGCTCCTCGTAGAGCGCGACGATCGTGGCGTCGTCGCCGAGCACTCGTTGCGCGTCGCCGAGAACGTCCCACAGAGCGCGTTCGAAGGCGACGTGGTTCTCTGAGACGAGCACCTGCGCCAGCTGCTCCGCCTCTCGGCACAGCGCCTCGCGGCCCATGCCGCTCGTGAGCCCATCCGTCGCGGCCAGGATGACGACCGGACGGCGGCCGTTTAGCGTCCGCGGCACGACGGCGGCGCGCCAGCTTTGCGCCGGCTCAGGCTGGCACAGCGACGCCGTGAGGTTCGTCGCGGATGACTCGTCCTCGGCAAGCGGACAGCTGGCGGTGAGATCAGCGTCCACCACGATGACGTCTCCGTCACCGATACCGCAGAGAAGCACCCACTCGTCCGCAACGGCTGCGCCGAGTGCGGTGGTCCCGTACTGATAGGCGGGTACCAGCGTGGCGCGCGTCAGCTCTTCCTCGCTCAGCTGCTCCGCGAGCGTAACGTAGTCATGCGACGTGGGGGGATGGGCGCGCAGGTCGTCCGCGATCGCCTCCCGCCAGACGCGCGTGAGCTCGTCGATGAGACCGTGTCGCAACTCGTCCTCGATCTCGGCCCTTGCTTGGCCGCGCAGCTGCACCGACCTTGCGATAAGTCCGTCGGTCAGAGCTGCGGCAGCCAGTCTGGCTCCAGTCGCGGATCGGCAGTGCGCAGGATGGCCGTGGCCATCGGCTACTGCGATGCTCACGTTCGCCGAGGCGCGCGTCTGGTGGTGCGGTCGGACAGCAAGGGCATCCTGGTTGGGGCGCCCGTCGACCAGGTGCGCCGGCCCGACTACCGAGAAACGGGAGACGCGCCAGCGGCCGTTGCCTTCTTCGTGGACAGGCGCCATGGACGACTCCTGGAGCGCGGCTTCGCCGTCGCTGCGCTTGCCATGGCGGCGACCATCATCGGTGTCAACTCTCAAAGCCGGCCACCCATCGCGTGAGGAAGTCGCCAGAGCTGTTCGTCTCTGACGGCGCGCTCGGGGTCGCGCGACCGACAGCGGGAGCGCCCGCGGCCGCCCGCGTCAGGTA
>Ga0209540_10000925_pt1 | contig 23569 bp, 22 predicted proteins | sample BarGraIncu01121A_FD_184501 | JGI IMG/M metagenome (GOLD analysis project Ga0209540, IMG submission 184501) | Arctic peat soil microbial communities from Barrow, Alaska - Barrow Graham LP Incubations 011-21A (SPAdes) (version 2) | ecosystem: Environmental > Terrestrial > Soil > Wetlands > Peat... | reverse complement strand
TCGATGTCCGGCTTCGAGGTGCTCCACCCGATCGGCTGGGACGCGTTCGGCCTGCCCGCCGAGAATGCCGCCATCAAAAGCGACAGCCACCCGGCGGCGTGGACGTACGCCAACATCGAGAAACAGGCCGCGTCGTTCAAGCGCATGGGCTTCTCCTACGATTGGGACCGCGTCGTCAGAAGCTGCGACGTGGACTACTACCGGTGGGGACAGTGGATCTTCCTGAAGTTCTGGGAGCGTGGACTGGTCGAGCGCAAGTCCTCAGCGGTCAACTGGTGCCCGTCGTGCGCGACCGTTCTCGCGAACGAGCAGGTCGTGGCCGATGGCCAGTGCTGGCGCTGCAAGAGCACCGTGGAGAAGCGGGAACTCGAGCAGTGGTACTACAAGATCACCGAGTACGCCCAGCAGCTGCTCGACGACCTGGACGAGCTACCGGGCTGGCCCGAGCGCGTCAAGACGATGCAGGCCAACTGGATCGGCCGAAGCGAGGGCGCTGAGGTCGATTTCACACTGTGCGACGCAGCGGGCGAACCGACGCAGGAGCGCATCACGGTGTTCACGACGCGCCCCGACACGCTGTTCGGTTGCACGTTCTTTCTGCTCGCGCCCGAACACCCGCTCGTGTCCAAGCTCGTCGCCGGTACCGAGTTCGAGACCGCGGTGAGCGACGTCGTCGCCTCTGCCTCGCGCGAGACGTCGGTCGAGCGGCAGCTGGGCGAGCGCGAGAAGCATGGCGCATTCATCGGCCGCTACGTGATCAATCCAGTGAACGGTGAGAAAGTGCCGGTCTGGGTAAGCGACTACGTGCTCATGGAGTACGGCACTGGGGCCGTGATGGCGGTGCCGAGTGGCGACCAGAGGGACTTCGAGTTCGCGCACAAGTACGGTTTGCCGATTCCGCCGGTGGTGGTGGCAGGAAGCGACCCGCTCTTGGGACAGCTCGCGGGCGTGTCCGAGCGAGCCGTGTCCGACGTGCCGTGGGACGTCGCATTCGCCGGCGATGGCGTGATGGTGCAGTCCGGCGAGTTCACGGGCCTTCGTGGCGGCAAGGCGAGCGAGGGAATGCACGCCGTGACCGCGTGGCTTGCCGCGCGTGGGCAGGGGCGCGAGTCGATCAACTTCCGCCTTCGTGACTGGCTCATCAGCCGGCAGCGCTACTGGGGCAATCCGATTCCGGCGATCCACTGTCCGACGTGCGGCCTGGTGCCGGTGCCCATCAAGGAGCTGCCGGTCGTCCTGCCCATGGACATCGACATCACCAAGGGCGAGACGCTCGCTGATCATCCCGAGTTCTATGAGACGACCTGCCCCAAGTGCGGCGGGGCGGCTCGGCGAGAGACCGACACGATGGACACGTTCACGTGCTCGTCCTGGTACTATCTGCGCTACACCGACGCGAAGAACAGCGAGCTGCCGTTCTCGGCGGACAACGCAAACTACTGGATGCCCGCCGACCAGTACATCGGCGGCATCGAGCACGCCATCCTGCATCTGCTCTACTCGCGCTTCTTCACCAAGGTGCTGCGCGACATGGGGATGGTTCAGGCCAAGGAGCCGTTCACGAACCTGCTCACTCAAGGCATGGTCAAGCTTGACGGCGCCACGATGAGCAAGAGCCGAGGCAACGTCGTCGCGCCGGAGGACATGATCGCCAAGTACGGCTGCGACACGCTTCGCGCCTACATCCTGTTCATGGCGCCGCCCGACAAGGACCTCGAGTGGAGCTTTGAGGGTCTCGACGGCATGTATCGCTTCCTGGCGCGCGTGGGGCGGTTCGTGGTGGACGCGGCGGACGAAGTCGAGGTCGGCAGTGGGGTTGTTGCCGCCGGTGACGTCGCGGCCAAGGCGCTGCACCGCGAGATGCACCGCGTGATCGCGAAGGTCACCGAGGACGTCGCGCGCTTCCAGTTCAACACGGCCATCTCGGCGGTCATGGAACTGACCAACGCCGCCCACGACTACCGCCGAGAGGTCGGGGCGGGCTCGCGGGACCTGGCGTTGCAACGTGACGTCGCCGAGGCGCTGACGCTCCTGCTGGCGCCGTTCGTACCACATCTCACCGAGGAGTTGTGGCGCGTGGTGCTCGGCGGCGGGAGGTCGGTGCACTTGGAGTCCTGGCCGGCGTTCGATCCGTCAGCGATCGAGGCCGATGAGGTCGAACTTGCGGTGCAGGTCAACGGCAAGGTCCGCGGCAAGGTCACCGTCGTGACGGACCTCGCCGAAGAAGACGTCATCGCCGTGGCGCTGACCGCGGTCGCCTCTCACATCGAGGGCAAGGATGTGAAGAAGGTCCTGGTGGTGCCCGGCAAGCTCGTGAGCATCGTCGTCGCCGGCTAGCCGGCGTTTAGAAGATGGTGCGCTCGCCGTAAGGGGCGGGCGCGACCATGGGGCCGTGGGTGTGAGAATCGCCCGCGCTGCCATGATGGAGACAGACGACGCCCCCTCGCCGTCGCACGTGGCGAGGGGGCGTCGCTATGCACGAAGGCGTGGAGAGCCGGCTGCGGGCCCTGGCACGTCGCGCGGGACTCGCGGGAGCGCCACCGGACGTGGTCGCTGCAGCGCTGGTACTGGCCGTACTCGCCATGGCGATCGCGGCGTGGCGATGGTGGCCAGGAAGCTCGAGCACGGGAAGCGGCCTGACCGCGCGCGAGGGCATGGCCGCCAGTGCGGTCGGCGCACCGCGGTCGGACGGCTCCGCAGCTACCCGAACGGCCAGTACACCCGGTCAGACGTCATCCGCTGCCACGTACGCGGGCTCGAGCGCAGCGACCTTGTGCGTCGACGTCGTCGGCGCCGTGCGGCACCCCGGCCTGTACGTGCTCGTGGAGGGCACGCGAGTTGGAACGGCGGTCGAAGTCGCGGGCGGCGCGTCGGCAGATGCTGCGACTGAGGCGATCAACCTCGCGGCCAAGCTTCAAGACGGAGAGCAGGTGGTCGTCCCCACCCGAAAGCAGGTCAAAAGCGGCACGTTACCGGGCGCTGCCGGGGGGACTACCGGCGGAGGGGGCGGCGGTGCAGCAGGGGGCCCGTCGGCAAAGGTCGACCTGAACACCGCGGACGCCACTCAGCTCGACACGCTCCCAGGCGTCGGACCTTCGACCGCCGCCAAGATCGTCGCTGACCGGCAGTCCAACGGGCCGTTCAAGACGGTCGACGACCTCGGCCGTGTCTCCGGTATCGGTCCCAAGAAGCTCGACCAGCTCAGGGACCTCGTCGTTGCGCGCTGAAGTTGAGCACAGGACCGTACCGCGTCCGTCGCTCCCTCCGCTGGCATGGGCTGCTGTGGCGCTGGCTGCCGGGATGGCGCTCGCCGAGTCGGCCGTGTGGCACGGCCAGGGTGTACAAGCTCCCGCTTGGTGGGCGGCGGTGGCCGTGGGAGGGTCGTGCGTCGCCGCGTTCGCCTGGAGCTTTCGGTGCCGCCCCGTGGTAGCGCTCGCCGCGCTCGGTCTCGGTGCCGGACTCGCGGTCGGGCTGCTGTTCTGGCTCCACGTGGCCGAGGTGCGCTCCGCGCTGGCGCGCGACGGAGGCTCGCGATGGGAGGTGCGCGTCGTCTCGGATGCGAGCGACGGCGCGTTCGGCGCGAGCTCTGAGGTGCGGGTGCGAACCGCCAGCGGCGGCTGGATCGCGATGACGGCGTCTTGGCCGGCAAGCGGGACGCCGCCAGAACTCGGGCGGGCAGCGGTCGTCTACGGCTCCGTCGCCGAGCAGGGCGTCGACGATCGCGCACGATCGGCCTTTCGCGAGGGAAGCGCGGGTTCGCTGCGGGTCCGCAGGGTGGAGTCCGTCGCCTGGGCCGATGGAGTGGTCGGAGCTGTGGCCCGCTTGCGCTGTTGGTCGCTGGCACGGGTGGCCGAGGTACGCGGTGCGGGGGGAGGGCTGCTTGCCAGCGGCATGCTCGGCGATCGGACTCGTCTGAGCGGCACGCAGACCGACACCGACATGAAGGTCGCGGGGCTCGCGCACTTCGAGGCGACATCGGGCTACCACCTCCTTCTGGTCGGGGCGGTTCTGGAGTGGGCGCTGCTGTCGGCGGGTCTGGGCAGGAGATCGCGCGGCGTTCTCGCGCTCGCAGTCACAGGGGTGTTTGTGTTGCTGTCGGGCGGCCGGACGTCCGTGCTTCGGGGATGGTGCATGGCGGCTGTGACTCGAAGCGGGTGGCAGGCCGGCCGCAGGGCGGACGCGCTGTCGGCGCTGTCGTTGTGCGCCGCGATGCTGCTGTGCGCATCGCCTGCGGCGCTGTTCGACCTGGGATTTCAACTCTCCGTGCTCGCCGTCGCCGGAATCCTCGTGTTCGCTCGGTTCGTCGAGGCGTGGACCGCCTCGGCGCTGCCTCGATGGCTGGGCCGCTTGGCGGGCCCGGTCGCAGTGACATTGTGCGCAGTCGCGGTGACGATGCCGCTGTCCGCCCCGGCGTTCGGGTTCGTGGCGCCCATCGCACCAATCTCCAATCTGGCTGCGGCACCGCTCGTGTCGATTTCGCTGCTGCTAGGGCTGGCGGGGCTGTGCTTCAGCGCCGTGTATCGCGGTCTGGGCTCGCTCATGCTGCGTGCTGCAGGCGCCTTCTCGGCGATGCTGGCCTCTGTCGCCGGAGCGTTTGCGCGAGCGCCCTATGCCGCTGTCCCAGCGACCGCAAGCACTCTGACGGTGGTCGCCGGCGTCCTCTGCGCTGTGGCGCTGTGGGCGCTGTGGCCGCAACCGACACGTCGATGGGCACGCATGGGGGCGTCACTCGTGCTCGTCGGCGCGCTCGTTGCGCTCCTTCCCCTGTCATCGCCCTCGGGGCCCGAAATCACTGTGCTTGATGTCGGCCAGGGCGATGCGATCCTGGTCTCCGACGCGGGACACGACGTGTTGGTCGACACAGGCCCGAACGGGCCGGTTCTGCTCGGGGCGCTCGCCAGGCATCAGGTCCGCCGGCTTGACGGCGTGGTCATCACGCATCTGCACGCGGATCACTACGGTGGTCTGGCCAGTGCCGCGGCTGTGCTGCACGTGCCGGTCGTGTTCGTGCCCAAAGGGACGCTCTCGCGCGAGTACCCTGTGATCGACGACGCTCGCCAGGAAGCGGGCGCCGGAGGAGTGCGCGAACTCGGAGCCGGTGACAAGCTGCAGGTGGGCGACATTACGCTCGATGTCGTGTTGCCCCAGCGGCCCGTGCAGAACGCAGCAACGAACGAGGCAAGTGTGGTGATGCTTGCTTGCCGAGGAGCCGAGCGCGTGCTCCTGACCGGAGACGCCGAGTCGCAGGTCGTGCAGGCTGCGGTCGATGCGGGGTCGGTTGGACAGGTCGACGTCTTGAAGGTCGGTCACCACGGCAGCGCCATCTCGATGAGCGCCGTCCTACTCTCCGAGCTCTCGCCTCGCGCCGCGGTCATCAGTGTGGGAGTCGGCAACAAGTACGGGCACCCGACTCCAACCGCGTTGCGGCTGCTACGAGACGCCGGCGTGCCCACCTACCGCACCGACGTGGGCGGAGATGTCACGATCGTTCTCGGTGAGGCAGCGGCGCAAATCCGGTCCGCGAAGCAGCGATCGTCCCACCTCGCAGAGGGGACTCGGCGAATCGCGGACGTGTTTGGCGTCGCGACCGGCCCGTGTGCGACACTACTTCGCACCAGCGCCGCTAAGCCACAAACCGCGGAGACCGATGTCAGCGACACTCTCAGACCTCAAACTCATCTACCTCATCTACGGGACCGAGGACCTCCGTCTGGCTCAGGCACTCGCCAGGCTGAAGAAGCGGGTGGGCGACGCGGCCGACCTGGACTTCAACTTCGAGTCGTTCGAGGGCGAGAGCGCGAAGGCCGACGACATCGTCGCAGCGTGCAACACGCTGCCGTTCCTCTCGGAGCGCAGGCTCGTTGTTGTGAAGCACGTCGACAAGATGAGCGCCGATGGCTGGAACGATCTTGCTGCGTACGCGGCCGACCCGTCTCCGACGACCGTGCTCGTGCTAGTCGCCACGAAGCTCGCCAAGAACACGCGCCTGTACAAGGCGGTCGACAAGCTGGGCGGTGTCGCCGAGTACGCGGCGCCACGCAAGGCGGAGTACCCGCGTGAGGTGCAGCGGATCTTCGCCGACCGAGGCAAGCTGATCGCGTTGGACGGCGCCGAGCTGCTCGTGGAAGCGGTCGGATACGACCTACGCCGTCTCTCGGTCGAGGCCGACAAGGCCGTTGCCTTCGTAGGCGCGCGCGCCGAGGTAACCCGCACCGACATCGAGCAGGTTGCCTCCACGACGGCGCCGAGCTCAGTGTTCGAGTTCACCGACGCACTCGCCAACCGCGACTGCCATGGCGCGCTGCGGCTGCTCGCCGACCTAGTGGGCGACGGGGAGTCGGTCTACGGGCTGCACGCGCTCTCGCTACGCACGCTGCGAGACCTCATCGCCGCGCGTAGCGTCATCGAGCGGGGAAGCGGGTCACTCGGCGAGGTCGCCAAGGCGGTGGGTCGTCCGGACTGGATGGTCAAGAACCTGCCCAGCCAGGCTCGGGGCTTCACCTCGCAGGAGCTGGTCGATGCGCTGCGGGCGGCAGCTGCAACTGAGGCGCAAATGAAAACGAGTCGGGATCCCCGACTCGTCTTCGAGCGCTGGATTGTGAAGGTCTGCTGCTAGCTCTGCACCGTGTTGGCCAGCTTGACGATGCCGGACTTGCGGTTGGCGGCCTGCTTGGCGTGAATGACGCCCTTGCTGGCGGCCTTGTCGAGCTGACGGGCGGCCTCGAGCGCGGCTTCTTTCGCGGCAGCAGCGTCTCCGGCCTCAACGGCCGTGTGGACCCTCTTGATCGCGGTCTTCAACCCCGACTTCACCGCGCGGTTGCGCTGGTGAGCCTTCTCGTTGGTGAGGACGCGCTTCTTCTGGCTCTTGATGTTCGCCACGTACGTATTCCTCCAGACGAATTACGATGGTGCCCTTCGCAGTGGGGTGCGATGAACCTGCCGAGGATAGCACACGCCTCCGGGCGCGGCCAAGCGGCTCTTGCATCGAGGCGCTTCACTCGTGGCTCGGCACCCTGTTACACTCAACCGCTATGACTGACCCCACATACATACGCAACTTCTCGATCATCGCACACATCGATCACGGGAAGTCGACGCTTGCAGACCGCATCCTCGAACTGACCCATACCGTGGAGCAGCGCGACATGATGGAGCAGGTCCTCGACTCGATGGACATCGAGCGCGAGCGGGGCATCACGATCAAGGCGCAGGCCGTGCGCGTGCTCTACGACGCCGACGACGGGCACACCTACCAACTCAACCTCATCGACACGCCCGGTCACGTCGACTTCACCTACGAGGTGTCGCGCTCTCTTCAGGCCTGCGAAGGTGTGATCCTGGTCGTTGACGCGACGCAAGGGGTTGAGGCTCAGACCGTTGCCAACGCCATCATGGCCATGAACGCCAAGCTTGAGATCATCCCGCTCATCAACAAGATCGACCTGCCGGCGGCCGACCCCGAGCGCGTGAGGCACGAGATCGAAGAGGGGCTGGCCATCCCGGCGGACCAAGCGGTCCTCGCGTCGGGCAAGACCGGCGTGGGCGTTCGCGAGGCACTCGAGGCCGTCGTTCGCCTGGTGCCACACCCGGTGGGCGATCCCGACGCTCCGCTCACTGCACTGATCTTCGACAGCTACTTCGATGCGTACCGCGGCGTCGTCGCGCTGATCCGCGTCATCGACGGCTCGGTGCGCAAGGGTCTGAAGATCCGTCTCATGGCCACCGACACCGTCACCGACGTCGAGGAGGTCGGCGTGCGTCGTCCGGCCAACGTGCCGGTCGACGAACTCGGCGTCGGCGAGGTGGGCTATCTGATCACGGGTCTGAAGGACCCCTCGCTTGTCAAAGTCGGCGACACGGTCACCGTGGCCAGACATGGCGCAACCGAGCAGCTCCCAGGCTATCGTGAAGTCAAGCCGATGGTGTACACGGGCCTGTTCCCGATCGACGGGGACCAGTACCCCGAGCTTCGCGACGCGCTCGACAAGCTCACGCTCAACGACCCTGCGCTGATCTACGAGCCCGAGTCGAGCCACGCGCTGGGCTTCGGGTTCCGGGTAGGGTTTCTCGGCCTGTTGCACATGGAGGTCATCAAGGAGCGTCTCGAGCGGGAGTTCGACTTGGACCTGTTGGCCACGGCGCCGTCGGTCGAGTACCACGCGTACTTGACCAAGGGGGACGAGGTCATCGTGCACTCGCCGCAGGACATGCCTGATCCGTCCAAGCTCGAGCGCATCGAAGAGCCGTTCCTGAACACGACGGTAATCGTGCCGCCCGACTACGTCGGCGCGGTGATGGAGCTGGCGACGGGCAAGCGCGCGACGTTCGTCAACATGCAGTACCTGAGCAAGACGACGGTCGAGCTGCACTACGAGATGCCGCTGTCCGAGCTCATCATGGACTTCTTCGACCAACTCAAGAGCCGCACCAAAGGCTATGCGAGCCTCGACTACGAGCCCATCGGCTACCGTCCGAGCAAGCTCGCCAAGCTCGACATCCTGCTGGCGGGCAAGCCCGTCGACGCGTTGTCGTTCATCGTCCACAAGGACAAGGCCTACGACCGCGGGAAGGTCCTCACCGAGAAGCTCAAGGAGATCATCCCTCGGCAGATGTTCGAGGTTCCGATTCAGGCGGCAATCGGCGGGAAGATCCTCGCTCGCGAGACGGTGCGTGCCATGCGCAAGGACGTGCTTGCAAAGTGCTACGGCGGCGATATCAGCCGGAAGCGCAAGCTGCTCGAGAAGCAGAAGAAGGGCAAGAAGCGCATGAAGAGCATCGGGTCGGTGGAGGTTCCTCAAGAAGCGTTCATGGCTATCCTCAAGGTGGACGAGTAGCCGCGGTCCGAAGCGGGCCGCCTCCAGACATGCCCAGCATCGCCGACATCCTCAGCCATAGCCGCGTGCTCCTCGCGCCCATGGCGGGCGTGACCGAAGCGCCTTTCCGGGGCATCTGCAAGCGCATGGGCGCCGGCCTGACGTACACCGAGATGGTGAGCACCACCGGCTTGCACTTCAACCCGCACTCGCGCGCCTCGGAAGTGCTGCTTCGCTTCGATCCGGCCGAAACCCCCGTGGCCGTGCAGATATTCGGCGCCGACCCCGCGATGATGGCCGAACAGGCCGCGCGGCTCGTCGAGCGTCTCGGCGAGGATGTGGCGCTGCTCGACATCAACATGGGCTGCCCGGTTACCAAGGTCGTGGCGAAGGGTGAGGGCAGCGCGCTGATGCAGCGTCCGAAGCTGGCCGCCGAGATCGTCTCGGCCGTGGCCGAGGCGGTCGCTCCGCTGCCGGTCACGGTGAAGTTCCGCAAGGGGTGGGACGAAGAGAGCGCCAATGCCGCGGGATTCGCGCGGTCGATGGAGTCGGCTGGCGCAGCGGCGCTCGCGGTGCACGGTCGTACCCGCGGGCAGTTCTACAAAGGCCCGGCTGATTGGAAGACGATTGCCGAGGTCAAAGCTGCCGTCAGCGTGCCGGTGATCGGGAGCGGCGACGTGTTCTCGGCACGCGACGTGGTCGCCATGATCGAGCAGACCGGGGTCGACGGGGTCATGGTGGCTCGGGGGGCGCAGGGCAACCCATGGATCTTCCGAGAGGCCCGTGCGCTGCTCGAGACTGGTGAGCCCATCCCCAGGCCGACGCCGCTCGAGCGCATCGAGATGGCGCGCGAGCACGGTCGAGCGCTCGTGGCGTTCGGCGGCGAGCATGCGGTCGTTCGGATGCGCAAGCACGTCGGCTGGTACGTCTCGGAGATGCCGGGAGCGACCACCATGCGAACGCACGTCAACCGTGTGGTCACGTACGCGGAGCTCGACGCGCTGCTCGTCGAGTACGCCGAGTTCCTCGCGTCCAAGGGCGCCCAAGTGCAGGTGAGATCGTGAGCAGCGAGGCCTTCAACGAGTTCGACGACGCGGAGGCGCCCGGACTTCCGGAGCACCTCTACTTTCACGTGCCGTTTTGCAGATCCAAGTGCTCCTACTGCGACTTCAACTCCTTTGCAGACTGCGATGCCCAAAGCGTGTTTGCTGTGTTTGCGGGTATGGAGGCCGAGGTTCGCCGCTGGTCTGTCACCGCGCTGCCGGGTGTGATCGCGACGGTCTACGTGGGCGGCGGCACGCCGTCGCTGCACGCGGCGCCGGTCGGTCGGCTCCTCGAGCACGTGCGTCAGGAGCTGCTGGTGCGCGACGACGCCGAGATCACCGTCGAAGCGAATCCCGATTCTCTGACGCCCAGCGCGCTCGAGGCGCTGCTCGAGGGCGGCGCTAACCGCATCAGCGTGGGCGTGCAGGCCTTTGATGACAGCGTGCTGCGTCTGCTCGGCCGGATTCACGACGCGCGGCAGGCACGCGCGGCACTCTCGCTCGTGCGGGAGGCGGGGGTGGATCTTTCGGTTGACCTGATCTGCGGAGTACCCGGGCAGAGCATGGCGTCGTGGGCCGAGTCGCTCGAGCAGGCGCTCGACGCAGGCGCTCGACACGTCTCGGTCTACCCGCTCTCCATCGAGGAGGGTACGCCCTTGGCCGCGGCAGTCTCGGGCGGGCGCGTGCCCGATCCGGATCCTGACCTCGCCGCCGAGATGATGCTCCTCGCCGAGAGCCGCCTGGCCGAGGCCGGCGTAGCGCGCTACGAGGTCGCCAACTACGCCGTGCCTGGCCACGAGTCGCGCCACAACAGCGCGTACTGGACGGGGCGCAGCTACATCGGGACCGGCCCGGGTGCACACGGCATGCTGGAGGCAAGCACCGCCCGGACCATCGGGATGTATCGGGCTGACCCATCGGGTGATGATGTCGCCCGGGTCCGCTACGCCAACCCGGGCGACATCCAGCGCTGGTTCGCTGGAACGCCGTGCGAGATCGAGCTGCTTTCGACGGATGAGGCGGCGCGTGAGGACGTGATGCTCGGGCTGCGCCTCGTGCGCGGAGTGCTCGCCTCGCAGGTCTCGGCGGCGGGGCTTGACGGCGTGCTGCGCTCGCTGGGGGCAGATGGGCTGACGGAACTTGCCGACGGGCGCTGGCGTACGACACAGCGCGGCTGGCTGCTCGGCAACGTCGTGTTCGGACGCGTCTGGGCGGGGGAGTAGGCGCGGCGCTTGCTTCGCGGTCGGCCTGGCACTCGCTATACTTGAGTGCCAACGACGCAGGCCGTATCGGCCTTCGAGGAGGTTTCATGCTCAACGATCGTCGGCGTCGCGTGCTTCAAGCGCTCGTCGAGGAGTACATAGCCAGCGCCACACCGGTGGGCAGCAAGACGCTCGTGGACCGCTACGAGCTGGGCTGCAGCCCGGCCACGGTGCGCAACGAGCTCTCGATCCTGGAAGAAACAGGGTTCCTATTCCAGCCGCACGTCTCGGCGGGGCGTCTTCCCACCGATACCGGCTACCGCTCCTTCGTCGACGTGCTCATGGAGAGCGGCATGAGCGTGAACGACGCCGAGCAGATGCGCACGACGCTGTCGCACAAGGCCAACGAGGTTGACGAGCTCATGCGCGAGACATCGCAGGCGCTCACGCAGCTGACGAGCTGTCTGGCTGTCGTGCTCGCGCCCAGCATCACGCTCACGCGTGTCAAGCGCATCGACCTGCTCTCGATGGCGCCGCGTCGCGCGCTGTTCGTGCTCATCACCGAATCCGGTCGCGTCGTCAACCGCAGCGTGGAGCTTCCCGCCGAGACAGCGCCGGAGCGTCTCGCGGCCGTGGAGCGGTCGTTGAACTCGTCGTTCGATGGCAAGCGCGCCGCCGACATCCGTCCGCTGCGAGGAGCGCTCGAACTTTCGCAAAGCGAGGACGGGCTGGTCGCGGCGGTCATCGACGAGATTCTCGACGCACTCGACGAGGCCGATCGCGATCGCCTCTATCATGTCGGCGTACCGGCGCTGCTCGCGCAGCCGGAGTTCCAGGCGGCAAGCCGTGCCCGCCCGCTCATCGAATTCCTCGAGGACGGCATCGCGGTGCTCGAGACGCTTTCGGAGGCGCTCGGGAGCACGGACATCTCGGTGCGCATCGGGCACGAGAACCGCCGAGCCGAACTCGGCAACATGAGTGTCGTAGCGACCAACTACGCGGCCGGCGGAGCCGAGGGCATCGTCGGCGTGATCGGCCCGACCCGCATGGACTACCAGCGTGCCATGGCAGCTGTCCGCGTCATCGCAGACGGTCTGTCTGAGGCGCTCAGCTAACGACCGCAAGAGAGGAATCGCCCGTGCCCGCAGGTACCCAGGACTACTACTCCACGCTCGGAGTCGACCGAGGCGCAAGCGCCGATGAGATCAAGAGGGCCTTTCGCCGAAAGGCTCGGGAGCTGCATCCCGACGTCAACAACGCCGCGGACGCCGAAGATCGCTTCAAAGAGGTCAACGAGGCCTACGACGTGCTCTCCGACGCCGACAAGCGCGATCAGTACGATCGGTACGGCACGGTCGGACGAGGTGCCGGCGGTGGCGCTGGCTACGGCTACGCCGACATCGGCGACCTGTTCGGCGGTGGAGCCGGAATCAACATGGAGGATCTGTTCAGCGCGTTCTTCGGCGGCGTCGGGCGCGGTGGCCGCGGCGTGCGCCTCGAAGGGCGCGACATGGCGATGCAGATCGTCATCACGCTCGCCGAGGCGGCGAGCGGCGCCGAGAAGGAGATCGTGCTCGACCGGCTCGCCACGTGCGACGTGTGCGGGGGTACCGGGTCGACCACCGACAGCAACACGGTCACCTGTCCTGACTGCAACGGGACCGGCCAGCGGGTGACCCAGCACAAGACGTTTCTCGGCACGATGCAGACGGTGGCTCCGTGCGAGCGCTGCGGTGCGAGTGGCCACATCATCGAGAATCCGTGCGAGGAGTGTGAGGGCAGCGGGCGCGTGCCCGACCGCCAGCACGTCAAGATCAGCATCCCGGCGGGCATCCGCGACGGCCAGCAGATCCGTGTTCCGGGCATGGGCGAGGCCGGGGTCCGCGGCGCGGCCGCTGGTGACCTGCTCGTCAGCGTACGCATCGCACCCGACGAGTACCTGCACCGCGAGGGGGACGACCTGCACTGCCGGGCCACGGTGCCGATCACGCAGGCCGCGCTCGGCGCCGACATCCACGTGACCGGCGTGCTCGAGGAGCACGAGGTGAACGTCCCGGCCGGCACGCAGCACGGCGACACGGTGCGCGTGAAGGGTGCCGGGATGCCGCATCTGAACGGTAGAGGCCGAGGCGATCTCATCGTCCACGTCGCCGTGACCGTTCCTGAGAAGCTCACCAAGCGCCAGCGCGAACTCCTCGAGGAGCTTGCGCGCGAGTTCGGCGAGGAGCATGCCGAGCACCTCTCGCCGCTGCAAAAGCTGCGCGAGTGGCTGCACGGATAGGACGCCACCGATGTCCGCCCACCGCTTCTTCCTGACTGCGCCGCTCGCCGAGAATCCGGCCGAGCCGCTGCCGTTGACCGACGCGGACGTGCACCATGCCGTCGACGTCCTGCGGCTGCGCGTGGGCGAGCCGCTCGACGTCGTCGCGCCCGATTCGCGCGTCTGGCGCATGCGGGTGACCGGCTTGGGTCCCAACGGCGTGTTCGCCGAGGCACTCGAAGAGGTCATCGTCGCCCCGCTGCCGCACGTGACGCTCTTCCAGGGTGTGGCCAAGGGCGACAAGATGGACGACATCGTGCGACAGGCCGTCGAGATCGGCGTCGAGGGGATCGTGCCGGTGCTGACCGCTCGCAGCGTGGTACAGCTCGACGCGCGGAAGAGCGCTCAGCGCGCCGAGCGGTGGCGCCGCGTCGCGTTGGCGGCGGCCAAGCAGGCGAAGCGGACGACCGTGCCGCGCGTGGCCGATCCCGTGCCCCTTCGAGGCGCGCTCGCCGACCTTGCGAACTACGATGGCGCAGTCGTGCTCTGGGAGGAGTGCGACGGCGAGGGCATCGCCTGGGCCGTGCGGCGTTGCGCGGCATCCCCTGAGGCGCGCGTCGCGCTCGTCGTCGGCCCGGAGGGCGGTCTTTCCGCCGAGGAGGTCGCCGCCCTCGTGGCGATCGGCGCCACGCCCGCGTCGCTCGGCCCGACGATCCTGCGCACGGAGACCGCCGCGGTGGTGGCGCTCGCGCTCGCGATCGGGGCGCTCGGCGGCCTGGGTGGTTCGCATGGCTGACCGCGGCGGGCTGACCGTCGCGCTGCGCACGCTGGGCTGCAAGGTCAACCGCGCCGAGAGCGAGGCGATAGCGGCGGAGTTGCTCGGAGTGGGCGTGCGCATCTCCGAAGAGGACGAGGCGTCCGTCATCGTCATCAACACCTGTACCGTCACAGGCGAAGCCGATGCCAAGGCGCGCAAGGCGGTCCGGCAGGCGCTCGCGGCGCCGGCCGGACCGGTCGTCGTGGTCACGGGCTGCCTGGCGGCGCTCGATCGCGACGCTCTGGCGGCGCTCGGGCAGCGGGTCATCGTCGAGGCCGACAAGGGCCGCGTGGCGGCGATCGTCACGGAGTTGCTCGGCGCAAAGGTGTCGCACGGGGGCGATCACGTGCCCGCGTTACGCACCGGCGACGCTGCGTTCCGACACCGCGTCGCGCTCAAGGTCGAGGACGGCTGCGACGCGTTTTGCAGCTACTGCATCGTGCCCTACGCGCGTGGCGTGCCCCGCGCCGTACCCCTGTCGGACATCGCTTCGCAGGCGGCCGCCCTCGCGGCGGCCGGCACGCGCGAAATCGTGTTGACCGGCATCAACATCGGCCGCTACGACGACGACGGGCTCGATCTCGCCGACGTCATCGGCACCGTCGCGGCCACCGGCGTCGCGCGCATCAGGCTCTCCAGCGTCGAGCCGCTCGACCTCACGCCGCGCCTGCTTGCCGAGATGGCCGCCACGCCGGCGTTCTGCGCGCACCTCCACGTGCCGCTTCAGGCCGGCAGCGACGCGGTGCTCTCGGCGATGGGCCGCACCTACACCGCCGCGCGGTTCGCCGAGCGCATCGAGGCCGCGCGAGAGGCACTGCTCGGCCTCGTGCTCACCACCGACGTACTGGCCGGATTCCCGGGCGAGACCGCCGAGCAGGCGGCCGAGACGCTGGAGTTCTGCCAGCGAGCGGGATTCTCCAAGCTCCATGTCTTTCGCTACTCGCGCCGCCCCGGAACCGCCGCGGCCGTGCGCCCCGACCAGGTGCCCGATGCCGAGAAAGCCGCCCGCGCGGGAGCGCTGCGCGACCTGTCGGCGCATCTGGCGGCGAGGCACGCGGCCGACCGACTAGGGGGGCAGGCCGAGGTGCTCGTCGAGCGCGTGACGGCTGGCGTGGACTCCACGCCGATCGCCGAGGGGACGACGCGTGACTACCTGCGCGTGCGGTTCTCGGCTGAGGGCGCGTCCGTGGGCGAGCTCGCCGCCGTGCGGCTGACGCGCGTCGAGGGTGACAAGGTCCTCGGCGAGCGGCTCGTTTGAGGGGTCGCGCAGGCGCAGAATAGCCTGCGATGGTGCTAGAATCCGCTCGTAGGCGCGGCACGGACGCCGACGCCGAAGATCACCGAAACCGAGGTGCAACGCAGCTACCGTGGAATCCACGCAGATTCGTCTCGTCGTCCCGCCCGAACTCGACATGACCCGGCTTCTCGGACAAGGCGATGCCCTTTTGAGGCTGATCGAGGACCACTTCGAGTCCGACATCGCCGTGCGCGGCAACCAGATCACCATCTCCGGGCAGTCCGGCGACAGCCAGACCGTCTCGTCCTTGTTCGCCGAGATGATCCAGCTCGTGGAGCGAGGCGAGCAACTCAACAGCGAGTCGCTCGAGCGCTCCATCGAGCTCGTGAAGCATGGCGAGGTCAGCCCCACCGCATTGCATGGCGACGTCATTCTCACGCACCTGGGTAAAGCCATCCGGCCCAAGACCGCAGGTCAGAAGCGCTACGTCGACGCCATCCGCAAGAACACCGTCACGTTCGGGATCGGCCCGGCGGGCACCGGTAAGACCTACCTCGCCATGGCGATGGCGGTCGAGGCGCTCAAGCACAAGGCGGTCGGGCGCATCATTCTGACTCGTCCGGCGGTCGAGGCTGGCGAGTCTCTCGGGTTCCTGCCCGGCACGCTGACCGAGAAGGTCGACCCGTACCTCCGCCCGCTCTACGACGCGCTCTTCGACATGATGGACGCCGAGAAGTCCGCGCAGCTCACTGACCGCGGCGTCATCGAGATCGCGCCGCTGGCCTACATGCGAGGACGCACACTCAACGACTCCTTCGTCATACTCGACGAGGCGCAGAACACGAGCCCCGAGCAGATGAAGATGTTCCTCACGCGCCTCGGCTTCGGCTCCAAGATCGTGATCACGGGCGACGTCACGCAGATCGACCTGCCGAAGGGCGCTTCTGGGCTCAAGCAGGTCCGCGACATTCTGCACGGGATTCCGGACATCGAGTTCTGCGACCTGACCGGCAAGGATGTCGTCAGGCACAGGCTCGTGCAGCGCATCGTCACCGCCTACGGCGTGCACGATGAGGCCAAGCAAGCTGCCGAGGAGGCGAAGCGTTCCTAGCGCCATGGGAAGGTATCGCGAGATCACGTCGCGCGCCGTCACCAAGCTGCCCGACCGGTTCAAGTCGCCATTCGCCGGGCGCTTCATCATCTACACGCTCGTGGCCTCAGTCGCGATGTTCATCGTCGCGGCCGGGTCCGCGGCGGTGTTTGTCGTGTCCCTCGTCCAGGGCACATCACTGGAACTAGCCGTGCGCTCGGCGCTGTGGGGCGCTCTGGGCGCGGCGACCGCGACGATCGCCGCGCTCATCTTGATGCCGTTCATCCGCGATGGTCTGGGTCTGGCCGAGGACATCCGACTGCTCGAGGCGGCGAGTCCCGCCCATCCGCTCATGAAGGAGCTCATCACGAGGGCGCCGGGCACGTACACGCACTCGGTGGCGACCGCCAACCTCGCCGAGGCCGCGGCCGAGTGTATCGGCGCCGACACGCTGCTCACACGGGTGGGCGCGTACTACCACGACATCGGCAAGATCCGGCGACCCGTCTACTTCTTCGAGAACCAGCAGCCCGGCTTCAACCCGCACGACGAGGTCGTGCCGCAGCTCTCGGCGGTCATCATCACGGCTCACGTCAACGACGGGCTGGAGCTCGCGAAGCAATACCACCTCTCCCCGCGTATCCAGGCGATCATCCGGCAGCACCACGGGACGAGTCTCGTCCGGTACTTCTACAACAAGGCCGCGGCGGTCGATGCCGGCGTGTTCGAAGCGGACTTCCGCTACCAGGGGGAGAAGCCAGACACCCGCGAGGCCGCTCTAGTCATGCTCGCCGACTCCAACGAGGCGGCCGTTCGCGCGCTTCGCCAGCCGTCCGAGCCGCGCGTCCGTGCCGTGGTGCGATCCATCGTCGAGGAGAAGCTCGCTGACGGTCAGCTCGATGATTCACAGCTCAGCGTCGGCGATATGGAGCGCGTTGTGGAAACATACTCTTCTATGCTGACGAGCATGTACCACGCGCGCTGCGAGTACCCTCCAGCGCCCGAGAAGACGGAGAGGCCGGTCAATGCAGATCAGCATCGTGAGCCATCGCGAGCCTGAACCGCTCGATCTGACCGCCTTCGAGCGGCTCGCCGCGTTCGTGCTCGACCGTGAGGAAGCTCCGGTCTACATGGAGCTCTCCATCGCGATCGTCGATCTGGCCGAGATGACGGAACTCAACTCCAAGTATCGCGGCAAGGACGGCCCCACCGACGTTCTTTCCTTCGAGTGCGACGACCTGTGCGCCGCCGAACCCGACGAGCCCGTCACCCTCGGCGACGTCGTGATCGCGCCCGAGGTCGCCGAGGTCCAGGCCGAGGAGTACGGGCACACCGTCGAGGAGGAGCTCAACCTGCTGCTCGTGCACGGCGTGCTGCACCTGCTCGGCTACGACCACCAACTGGACTCCGATGCGGGTGTGATGCAGGCTCGTGAGCGGGCACTGCTGATCGCTTGGGACGCTGCGGGCTAGCGCGCCCATGCCCACCAGCAACCGCTCGATCCTGTGGAGCTTCAACTACGCCATCGCCGGCGTGGTCTACGCGCTGCGGACGCAACGCAACATGCGGATCCACGTCGCCGCGGCGCTGCTCACGCTGATCGCCGCGCTCGTGCTGAACGTGAGCACGATGGGGATAGTGGTGATCGTCTTCGCCATCAGCCTCGTGTTCGTCACCGAACTGATCAACACCGCGATCGAGGCGGCGGTGGACGTGGCGACCGACACCTACGACCCGCTCGCGAAGATCGCCAAGGACGTGGCGGCAAGCGCCGTGCTCATCGCGGCCACCAACGCGCTCGTGGTCGCCTACCTTGTGATGTTCGAGCCGGTTCAGCGTGTGGCGCAACAAGGGCTGGTCCTCGTCAAGGCTGCGCCCTCCACCCTGACGGTCATCGCGCTGGGACTCACACTGCTGCTGGTGATCGTGCTCAAGGCGCTGACGCGCGAGGGCACGTTCGTCCACGGTGGCTGGCCGAGCGGGCACGCGGCGCTCGCCTTCGGCGCGGCGGCTTCGCTTGCGTACGTCACCAACAGTGTGAAAGCCACGGTGCTCGCGTTCTTCATCGCGGCGCTGGTCGCGCAGAGCCGTGTCGAGGGTGAGATTCACACGATTCCTCAGGTGATCCTCGGCGCGTTGATCGGTACGCTGACCGTGACCGCGGTCTATCAGGTATTCTTCATCAGGTAGTGACCGCGCCTACGACATCTGATCTCAGTCCGGAGGCCGAGTGGTCCTTGTAGTGCTCGTACTCACTGTCCTGTTCGGCGTGATGGCAGCCGTCCTGGCTGCTGCCGAGACCGCCGTCATGTTGCTACCGCCCGGCCGGGTGCACCGGCTCGTGGAGGCGGAACGGCGCGGTTCGCCCCAGCTCGAGGTCATCGCTGCACGGCCGTACCGCGTGCGCGCGGTCTCCGCAATGCTCGCCGGGCTGGCATTCGCGACGGTGGCGGTGCTCGGGGTCGCGCTCGGCTCGCAGCTGAACTCCGGCATCGACCTGGCGTGGGAGCTCGTCGCGGCGCTGCTCGGCGTGATCCTGATGTTCGCGCTTTCGCAGGCTATGCCCCGCGCATTGGCGGTCGCCAACCCCGAGGACATCGCGCTCGAGGCGGCACCGATCGCGAATCTCGTCGTGCCCGCACTCTATCCGGTCGCGCGCCTGCTGGCGTCGCCGTTCGCCTGGGTGATCAGCATGGCGGGCGGGGAGCGCCCGGTCTCGCCGTGGGCGACCGCCGGTGAGTACCGCGCCGTCGACACCGCCGAGGAGACCGAGCGCGAGGAGGCCGAGGAGGCGCTGCTCGAAGCCGTCTCCGACTTCGCCGAGAAGGTCGTTCGCGAGGTCATGGTTCCGCGCACCGACATGAGGTCGCTGCCGGATACGGCGCACGTTTCCGACGCGGTGGCGCTCATCGACAAGACGGGCTACTCTCGGCTGCCTGTCTACCATGAGACGACCGACGATATCCGTGGGGTACTCTACGCGAAGGACCTGCTCGTCGCGCTCGCCGCAGGCAAGGCCGAGGATCCGGTCCTCGCGATGGCCCGCGCGCCCTACTTCGTACCGGAGAGCAAGCCGGTTGAGGAACTGCTTGCCGAGATGCGCACCAAGACCCATCTCGCGATCGTCGCCGATGAGTACGGCGGCACCGCCGGCCTCGTGACGCTTGAGGACCTCATCGAGGAGATCGTCGGCGAGATCTCAGACGAGTACGATCGTGAGGAGTCGCTCCTCGTCGACATGGGCGAAGGCCGCTTCTGCGTCGACGCCCGCCTGCCGGTCGACGACCTCAACGAGTTGCTCGGCACAGAGATCGACATCGACGCCGACTCGGTCGGCGGGCTATTCACCGAGCTGGCGGGTCGGATCCCGTCGCTCGGCGAGTCGGTCGAGATCGAGGGGCTTCGCTTGACCGTGACGGATCTGCAAGGCACGAGAATCCGGCAGCTCACCGTCGAGCCCGCCGCTGCTTCAGACGAAGGAGTCACACATGCGTAATCTCACCCAGCCGGATCTGGCGCTGCTCGCGTTCGCACGCGAGGTGCAGGAGAAGGCGTACGCGCCTTACTCCGGCTTCCGCGTGGGCGCGGCCATCTACGCCGACGGCGAGATCTTCCAGGGCGTCAACGTGGAGAACGCCGCGTACGGAGCGACGGCGTGCGCCGAGCGCTCCGCCCTCACCGCCGCGGTCACCGCGGGTTGCCGCGACATCACGGCCATCGCGATCGTGGGCGACTCTGAGTCGCCCACGATCCCGTGCGGCTGCTGTCGCCAGATGCTCGCCGAGTTCAACCCCGAGCTGCGCGTCATCATGGGCGGCTCGACCGACGAGGTGTTGGTCAGGTCGCTTGACGAGCTGCTGCCCGAGCCGTTCGTGCGCGCCTTCATGGACGACGAGAAGGTCTAGGTGGTCGCTCAACGCCAGATGGGAGCGGAACAGGTCAGCAGCGGCTTCGTCGCTCTTGTCGGCAGGCCGAATGCCGGGAAGTCCACACTGACCAACGCGATCGTGGGGTCGAAGGTCGCGATCACGTCGGACACGCCCCAGACCACGCGCCATCGCATCCGAGCCGTGCTCGATCGCGACGACGCACAACTCGTCATCGTCGACACCCCGGGACTGCACAAGCCGCACGACGCCCTCGGCGAGGAGCTGAACCGCTCGGCGCTCAAAGCGCTCGAGGACGTCGACGTGGTCGCGATGCTGGTCGATGCGACGCAGCAGTTCGGACGGGGTGACGAGTGGGTCGCCGGCCACGTGGCCAAGACGCACGCCAAGCGCGTGCTGGTGCTCACGAAGGCCGACATCGCCACGCAGGGCAAGATCGAGGAGCAGATCGCCGCGGCGCGCAAGTTCGTGGAGTTCGACGACGTCATCGCGGTGTCGGCGGTCGACGGGTTCAACGTCGACGGCTTCGTGGACACGGTCGTGCGCTACCTGCCGCAGGGTCCCCGCTGGTTCCCGCGTGACATGCCCAGCGACCAGTCCATCGAGGTCATGATCGCCGAGTTCATCCGAGAGAAGATCCTGCGCTCGACGCACGACGAGGTCCCCCATTCGGTGGGCGTGGCGCTCGACGACATGAGCTACAACGACCGCAAGGGCCTCTACAGCATCTGGGCGATCATCTACGTCGAGCGGGACTCTCAGAAGGGCATCATCATCGGGAAGGGCGCCGACAAGCTCAAGGCCATAGGAACCGAGGCGCGCGTGGACCTCGAACGGCTCTTGGGCGGGAAGGTCTTCCTGAACCTGAGCGTGAAGGTCAAGAAGGACTGGCGCCGAGACGCCTCGCAGATCAAACGCTTCGGCTACGGAGAGGGACGGTGACGGTCGTGGACACGGCCACGCTCGCGTCGCACATCGACCAGACGCTGCTCAAGCCCACGGTCGGCTTCCTCGAAGGGGCCAAGTGGATCGAGGCCAACCGCGACCTGGGGTTCGCCTCGCTGTGCATCTCACCGTTCCTGTCACCGCTCGCCGCTCAGCGCCTGTTCGATTCGCCCACCAAGGTGTGCTCTGTCGTGTCGTTCCCGCTGGGTTACGCGAGTACCGAGGCGAAGGCGGATGAGGCGGCGCACCTGGTCAAGCTCGGCTGCGCTGAGATCGACATGGTCATCAACATCGCCGCGCTCCTCGAGGGCGAGAACGCATTCGTCCACCACGACATCGAGGCGGTGGTCGACGCCGTTGCGCACGCGAGCGAGGGTGCCGGCATCGTGAAGGTCATCCTCGAGACCGGCTACCTCACGACCGCCGATATTGAGCGTGGCTGCCACTTGGCGGTGCAGGCCGGCGCGCACTTCGTCAAGACGTCGACGGGGTTCGGTCCGCGCGGCGCGAGCGTCGAGGACGTGCGCACCATGCGCGCGGCGGTCGGGCCCGACGTCGGCGTCAAAGCGGCCGGGGGCATTCGCGACCTGGCGTGCGCCCTGGCGATGCTGGGGGCCGGCGCGACGCGACTCGGCACGTCAGCCGGTGGCACGATTCTCGCCGAGGCCGCCGAGGCCGCTCAGTCGGAGGCGTAGTCGTGCTCGTGCCGGGCGTCGCGGCCAACCGCTCGCGTGACGTGCGGGTCGACGCGCTGAAGGGCGTGGCGATCGTGTGCGTCGTCGTCTACCACACGCTCGGGCAGTACTGGATCACCGCTCCGACGCTCGCACTGTACGTGCGCGAATTCGTGTTCTCTTTCATGCTTCCGCTCTTCGCGTTCCTCTCAGGCTACATGCAGGGACGACCAGGAACGCTCATGCCGCTGAAGTACTTCGTCCGCCGCACACTGGGCCTGATGGTCCCATACGTTTGCTGGGAGGCGATCTACGGGCTCACGCTCGTGCCGGCAGCGCGTTCCGGCTGGAGCGCATTCGAGACGTATCTCCTCCACACCTTGACAGACCCTCACTTCGAGGGGCGCATGTGGTACCTCTACGTGCTTTGGATCGCGCTCATGCTCCTCGGCGTCGTGCGCATCCTCGGGCGGGAGAGCCCGTGGGTGTTGGCGGCGAGCATCGTGGCCGTCGCCGTGTGGCCGTGGTGGGGGCAGTTCAAGCGGTTGCAGTGGATCTACGCGTTCGTCGTGCTCGGGCTGCTCGCGAAGCGCAGCGAGCACCTCCTGTTGCCCCGGCGGCGCGCGATCGGAGTGGCGGGAGCGGTCGCGTTCGTGCTGCTGTGGTTCGCGACGCGACCCGAGAAGGTCGCGCTGGCGCGCGTCGGAGCATGGCTGCAGGATTCGCCGGCGCTTGCGGGAGGTGTGGCGGCGCTGTACTGGTTGATGACGCTCGCAGGTGTGGCGGCTATCGCCGCGCTCGTGGCGGCGAGTCACGGGACGCCTCAGCCGGTGCTCCGCGCGCTTTCGGTGCCCGGGCGTTTGTCGCTGGGCATCTACGTCGTCCACTTCTACTTCGTCGAGGCGTGGCACGACCCGAGTCCGTGGCTCATCCCAGTCATCGTGGGAGTGGCACTCGCGTGCGCCATGGCGGTCACCCTGTTGCTCGGGCGATGGCGCGTCTCGGCGACGCTGTTGCTCGGCGAGCGGTGGACTCCCAAGAACCTGCCGCTGGGCGATGTCAGGACGGAGACCCTGTAGTGCCTTCATATCCTGCGCGCGTGCTCGTGCTGCGCAAGACCAAGCTCGGCGAGACCGACACGATCCTGACGCTGCTCGCCGGCGACGGGCAGCAGCTGCGGGCCGTTGCGAAAGGGCTGCGCAAGCCGGGTGGCAGGTTCGGCGGAAGGCTTGAGCCGTACGCCGTGGCCGACCTGTTGCTGCACACCGGCCGGTCGCTCGATGTTGTCACGGAGGCGGTCACCGTCGCGGGACACGCGGGGTTGCGCGAGAACTTCGACCGGTCTGGCGCAGCCGGCGTGGTGGCCGACATGCTCGACAAGATCTCGCTCGAAGGCCAGACGGAGGAGCGGCTCTTCGGGCTCGCCACCACGACCCTCGACGTCATGGAGCACGCGCCCCTCGAGACGCTGCCGGCTCTCGTCGTGGCGTTCCTCGCCAAGGCGATGGCGATGCACGGCTATCGCCCGCAGCTCGACGCGTGCGCGTGTTGCTCGTCGGAGCTAGGGGACAGTCGGCTGTTCTCGGTGGCGTCCGGCGGGG
>Ga0209540_10000923_pt1 | contig 23580 bp, 13 predicted proteins | sample BarGraIncu01121A_FD_184501 | JGI IMG/M metagenome (GOLD analysis project Ga0209540, IMG submission 184501) | Arctic peat soil microbial communities from Barrow, Alaska - Barrow Graham LP Incubations 011-21A (SPAdes) (version 2) | ecosystem: Environmental > Terrestrial > Soil > Wetlands > Peat... | reverse complement strand
ACTTTCTAATTTTAGGCAAATATACACCCTCATTTATTGAATTATACACATTAAAAAGGCAATGACAGCATTCGGTTATGATTGGCTTCGATTGGCTTTAACAAAGAGATAAATTGAAACAAATAGAACTGGTTAGAATATACAGTTGGACGGTTGAGGATTTGACCGCAAAACACATGAAATATTCTCGAAGATGTTGTCACTGAAGCCCAACGTTTCGAAGGGTCTGATATAGCAGATTATATTATTGAAGAACAAGAACCAACCCAATTCAAATATAAAGCCGTTTTAAGTTTTAATCTTCAATCTATCATTGAAAAAAAGCATTATTAGTTTTTGATAAATGGGTTGAATTTTGACGAGGTTTTAACAGGATATTTTTATTCTTCAAAAATAGGGAGTTGTGAAATAGAATGTGTATTTTTGTAAATTAATGGACAATGTATTTAGCATTTGCATATGGGCACAAATAAACACGCAACTATACGCTATCAAACTTTAAATAAGTGTTTCCGTAATCCCGGACGGATTTACTATATAGATGATTTGATAGAGGCGTGCAATGATGCCATATATGAATACTCGGGTATTGAAGATGGCGTAAAGCGACGTCAGGTACTGGATGACATTAAATTTATGGAAAATGAGCAAGGCTGGAACATACCACTGGATCATATCCGCGAAGGCCATAAAGTGTATTTCCGCTACGAAGATATAAGTTTCTCTATCAACAACCAACCCTTAAACGAAACGGAAGAAAACCAACTCAAAGAAGCTTTATTGACCCTTTCGCGTTTTAAAGGAATGCCGCAGTTTGAATGGATAGATGAAATTACTGCCCGCCTTGATTCGGGATTAGGCCTCTCGAAAACCAGCCAGCAAATTATTGAATTTGAACAGAATGATTTCTTGCAAGGTCTGGAGTTTATCACACCTCTTTATAATGCTATTTTATATAAAAAAGTCCTGAATGTCTCATACAAAAGCTTTAAGCGAGATAATAACCAATCCATTAGTTTCCATCCTTATTACCTGAAGCAATACAAAAACCGCTGGTTTGCATTTGGTCTGAATGAGGAATTCGGCCAGATTACCAACCTGGCACTCGACCGTATTGTAGGAATTGTAGACACCAAAAAAGTCTATACTCCTAACACAACTATAGATTTTAGCGAATACTTTGAAGATGTGATCGGTGTAACTCTGGATAAAGAAGCTAAACTTGAAAAAATACTACTAAGAATTAGCAACGATCTGTACCCATATATTCAAACCAAACCTCTACATGGTTCACAAAAGATAAAAGAAAAGGGAGAAGCGTTTGTTCTGATTGAACTGGAACTAATTCCCAACTATGAACTGGAATCGATGTTGCTTTCGTATGGGGAAGGGATAGAAGTACTTTCGCCAGAAACACTTCTGGTTAAGATTAAAAACAGAGTTCAAACGACTCTAAATAATTATGTTTAGAACTATGCAGATGCAGCGCACTATTATATATTATCTTTGTTCAATAATTAAAACAAAGAATAATCAGAAAGAGTAATGAGTAACGAAATAAAAAACTACAGCGATATAAAGAAAACCATTTGGAACTTTCTTGATATGTTACGTTCAAACAATCTGTTGGAAAACTTTAATATAGCTGCATTAGTTCTTTTCCTAAAGACTGAGAATCTTGCAGAAAATATATGTTGGAGACTTGAAAACTATTCAGATTTGACAATTGTAGACGCAATTGAAGGAGCAATGAGAGATTTTGGCATGAGTTTAAACAAATATGTTGGAGAAGAGCTAATAAAAGTATTTTCAAAAGATTTAGATATAATTGACAAAAAGGTTCTGATAAAATCATTGAATTTAATCGAGCAGATTGAAAATAACGAATATCAAATATATGCAGGTGATATAATTGATGATGTTTATCAGGAAATAGCACATCGTATTGGAAAAAGAAGTGAGACCTTTATTCAGCCCCAAGAGATTACAGAACTAATCCATACTATTGCTAACTTACCAAGTGGTGCAAACGTGTATAATCCATTTGCGGGTTTAGCTTCTTACGCTGTTGGACTTAATTTTGATTGTCACTACTATGGTCAAGAATTGAATCGCAATGTTTGGGCGCTTGGAATTATTCGTCTTCTGGCTCATAGTAGAGTCAAAACCGAAAGCTTTAAATGCGAAGATTCAATTCTAAATTGGAAGGAATCTTATCCCGTTTTTGATTTTTTTCTAACCAACCCTAATCCAGCTCCAAGATTCGATTTGATTGTTTCAACTCCACCCTTTGGGATGAGAATTGAGACAACAGCACAGCAAAGTTGGTTTAATAATGCACGAACAGCCGAAGATTTTTTACTTTCAAATGGGATTAACTCTCTTTCTCAATCAGGTAAAATGATATTAGTGGTTTCAAAGGGTGTGTTGAGTAATGGAAATAAAAGTAGTCTGGAAATTAGAAAGAATTTAATTGAAAAAGATCTACTTGAATTTGTCATTTCCCTCCCGTCTGGTATTTTTAATTCAACTGGCATTTCCACCTCAATTCTTGTCATCAACAAAGATAAAAAGAAGAGGGGGACTGTAAGATTTGTAAACGGTGAAACTTTTTATATTCAACAGAACAATGGTAAAATACTAGCAACAGAGAACCTATTAGAGAATGTTCTTGATGAAACAGAATCTGACATTTCAAGAACATGTACGCTATCAGAGATCCGAAAAAATGATTATAATTTAAACCCTAATATGTATTTCCTAAAAGATGTGGAAATACCTGAGGGATTTGAGTTAAAAGAATTGAGAGAAGTCTTGGCGACAATTAAAAGAAACAATAATCATAATGACTTGAGAGGACGGTTTGTTCAAATAAGTGATTTATCAAATAACCCTGTCGATTTTGAGAAATCATTTTCTGAGAAGGAAATTATTGATCTAAAGAAACATACTGTTAAGGTTAATAAAAGTGCACTATTAATATCTAAGATATCATTAAATCTGAAGCCTACATATTTTACAAATACAACAAATAATCCTATTTATTTCAATTTATATATTGAAGCTTTTGCTGTAAAAGAGAATATAGTACAGATTCCATATTTAGTTAATGAGCTATATTCTGAATATATTCAAGAACAATTGAATGCATTTTCATCAGGAAGTACTATTGCGTCGTTGTCACTTGATAATTTTCTTAGTCTAAAAATTCTAATTCCTACACTTGCCCGACAGAAAGAAATTATCTATGAGACCCGTAAAAAAATCATTCTTGAAAAAGAAAATGAATTAAAATCTCTCAAAACAAAATTTGAACAGCAGACTTTTGAAGAATTTGCTTCATTAAAGCATGCTTTAGGTAAACCTATACCAGGTATAGCTACTGCTATCGAATATATATATGAATATCTACAGAAAAACGAAGGCAAACCCATTACTTTGAACGATATAGTAAGCAACAGAAGAAAAACGACATTACAAGATAAATTTGACGTTGTAAATAATGGACTTAAACTAATTCAAATATTACTTCAAAAAGGAGACAATGGATTAGTTATAGAAAATTATCCATTGCAGAGCTATAAGATTGTTAGATATATCAAAGATTATTGTAAATCATACTCTTCAGATAAGTTCATAATTAATGTTTATGATAACAATGATGAATGTAATGATATAGAGATATCGACTAACAAAGACTTAATTACTATTCTATTGAATGATGTATTATCCAATGCAAATAATCATGCATTTTCAGATTTTGATTTAGAAAAAAATAAGGTTGATATTTTTATATCAGTAATTGAGAATCATCTACATTTACTGATTTCAAATAACGGTACTCCTTTCCCTGAAAACTTCGACCAATCCAAGTTTGTACAAAAATACCAGAAAGCTGGTGATAATTCTGGAGCTGGTATTGGAGGCTACGACATAAATAGAATTACCCAATATTTTAATGGAACATTTAATTTAATTACTGAACCAATATTGGACGGTTATAATACAGTTTATCAATTTATATTCACAGTCTTAGACTTAAAAGAAGAAATTAATGAGTAAATACAATGTGTTATGGTTGGACGATCAATTTGATTCACCTGAACTACAAGAAATAGCTGACAAAGCTTATGACGATCACTCTATCAACTTAATTGGATTTAAATCTGGTGAAGAAGGTATTGAAGAACTTGAAAAATTCGCTAGAAAACAAGTTCATTATGATGCAATTTTGTTAGATGCTCGTTTTTTCAAATCAAAAGATGGAACGTCAGGAACTGAGGATTTAACAGGATTAGGTGAAGTTTGGCGTAAATTACATCAACTTGAAGGTAAAGGTGTTTTTTTACCCAGATTCATTCTATCGGGTCAGACTGACTTAAAAGGGAGCGCGATGTTTAAAGAAACTTATGGGAAATTCTACAGCAAGCACAGTTCCGAAGAAAGAAATGAATTACTTTCAGATATATGCAAAGCTGCTGATGCAAAAGAAGAAACTATACTTAGAAAAAAATATACTAACGCTTTTGGTGTTTGTTCTGCTGGATTTATTGGTAGTCGCAATGAAGTAGCATTAATCAAAATTTTGAAGGGATATGAGAATCAAGATTTTGTAAATCCAGATTATTTTAATCTGATTAGGAAAGTAATGGAAGATGTATTTGTTTTTTGTAAAAGGAAAAATGTTATTCCATTAAATGTTACAGAAATGAATAATCAGAGTAGAAAAATTTATGATAATAGCAGTTTGCCTATCCATATCAGAAGAAGTGTACAATCTGTTGTTGATGTATGTCAAGAAGGCTCACACAGAACAACTATTGATACAGCCGTCTCTAATGGGGAAGCTCCGTATTTAGTAGGTAGCACTATCATGAGCCTATTAAACATTTTAATTTGGACAAAAACTATATAGAAACAATAATAATAATATGATTATAGGAGAATTAAGATCACAAATTGATAAAGTCTGGTTAGCATTTCATACTGGTGGAATATCAAATCCACTCACAGTTATTGAACAAATGACCTATTTGCTTTTTTTACGAAGATTGGATGAGCTGCAAATTCAAAAAGAACAAAAAGCCAATTTGCTGAAAAAAGATATTGAAGAACCAATCTATTTTGAATCGGAGAAAGAAATACGCTGGAGCTATTTTAAAAACATGGATCCGGAGGTCATGCACCGAATGTTTACTAAAGAGGATGGTGTTTTCGATTTCTTGCGTAACATTGGCAACCGAAGTGCTGCTTTCAGTAAGTTTATGAAAGGAGCTACGTTTATGATTTCCACACCACGACTGCTGGCACAAGTGGTGGAAATGCTCTCAAACATTGACATGAATGACCGTGATACCAAAGGCGATGTGTATGAGTACCTGTTGAGTAAAATTGCTTCGGCCGGACAAAACGGACAGTTCCGTACGCCACGCCACATTATCCGCATGATGGTGGATATGGTTGAACCAACTTTGGAAGATATTTTTTGCGACCCAAGTTCCGGAACATGTGGTTTTCATGTGGGTGTAAGCGAATATATACGCGAACATTACGAAACGGAACTTTACCGGGAAGAAGTAAAACGCCATTTCCAAAACGATATGTTTATGGGTATGGAGTTTGATTCTACCATGATACGCATTGGTGCCATGAATTTGATATTGCACGGCATTGAAAATCCTCGTCTGCTAGATGTAGATTCGTTGAGCGAAGCCAATTCTAGTTTTACCAACAAAGCCACTTTAGTATGTGCTAATCCACCTTTTAAAGGCAGCCTCGACCGTGAGGCGGTAGATGGCAAAATTCTGAGCGTGGTGGATAGCAAGAAAACCGAATTGCTTTTTCTTGCCTTGATTCTGAAAGGCCTAAAGCTTGGCGGACGTGCAGCAGTGATAGTACCCGATGGCGTACTTTTTGGCAGCAGTAAAGCGCACATGCAAATCAGAAAAGAAATAATTGACAATCAAAGGCTTCAGGCAGTAATTTCTATGCCAAGTGGCATATTTAAACCCTATGCCGGAGTGAGCACCGCCGTACTGGTATTTACCAAAACCAACAGCGGCGGTACCGACAATGTGTGGTTTTACGATATGCAAGCCGACGGATTTAGCTTGGACGACAAACGTAGCCCAATAGAGGCAAATGATATTCCTGACATAGTAAGTAAATACCATAGTTCTCAAAAATCACCTTCAAACGATTTGGGCTCTCGTACCGATAAAAGTTTCAGAGTGCCGGTAGTCGAAATACACGACAATAAATACGACCTGAGCATAAACCGCTATAAAGAAGTAGTGTATGAAGAAAAAAAGTACGCAAAACCATTGGTGGTGGTGACCGAAATTGAAGCTTTAGACCAAGAACGTGCTGAGTTGTTGAAACAATTAAAGGAGATGTTGGCATGAGTTGGAAAAGTTTTAAATTTAGCGATCTCTTTGATTATGAGAATAAGTCATCAATAAAAGCAGGAGAAGGATTAATTGAAGGTAAATTTTCATTTTATACATCAAGTTCAATACTAAGCAAATACTTAAATGAATTCTCATTTGAAAAAACAAGCCTAATTTTTGGAACTGGTGGTAATGCAAGTATTCATTACTGTGAAAATCCATTTTCAGTTTCAACTGATTGTTTGGTTGCAATTGCAAAAGATGAAACTAAATGTGATCCTAAATTTGTCTTTTATTATCTGTCTGGGAATATCAATATTCTTGAAGAAGGGTTTAAAGGCGCTGGTTTAAAGCATATTTCAAAAGCATTCATTAATGAAATTACAATCCCTCTTCCTCCGCTCTCAATTCAAAAGCGCATAGCCGAAATATTGGATGCAGCCGATGCCTTGCGCCGCAAAGACCAAGAACTACTCAACAAATTCGATGAACTGTCGCAAGCTATTTTTATTGATATGTTTGGTGATCCTGTGAAGAATGTGAAAGGGTGGAAGTTAATTCCATTTGTTGAATTATTTGATTCTAGATTAGGCAAAATGTTAGATGCTAAAAAGCAAAATGGAGAAAAAAAATACAAATATCTTGGTAATTCAAATCTACAATGGTTTCGTTATAATTTAGACAATCTCTCTGAAATGGAATTTGACGAAAATGAGTTAGAAAAGTTTGTGTTAAAAAAAGGGGATGTCTTAATTTGTGAAGGTGGTGAAGTTGGACGTTGTGCAATATGGAATAATGAAATGTCGAATGTATATTTTCAAAAAGCAATTCATAGAGCAAGGATAATATCGAATAATATAACACCTGAATATACTGTAATGTTATTTTGGTTCTTTGCTAAATTTGGAGGATTAAACGATTATGTTACTGCTGCAACAATAGCACATTTAACAGGTGAGAAATTAAAAACTATTCCAATTCCTGTGCCACCAATTGAAATGCAAAACAGCTATAAAGATGCTATTTTAAAATTGAACAAACAAAAAGAATTGTTTGCAAAGAGTCAATATTATTCAGAAAATCTGTTTCAATCTCTTATTCAACAATCCTTTAACGGCGAATTGGTAAAACATTTCATAAAAATTTCATTATGCTGAATCCATATATCTCAAAAATCGAAGCGCTACAACCACACTCTACTGGCTGTGTATATAAAACGAATGTGTGGAAGAACCTGAGTGCTGAGCACAAAGAGTTGATTCGTGATTTTGAGGATAAAATGGTGTCAAGAGCCGATGTGATTAAATCGTATAACGATTATTATACCGGTAGTGGTGATTATTTACGGGCTTTTCTGTTGACTATGATATGGGGTTTTGAAGATACTGGTTATGGCACGTTTCGCACAAACAACTACATTAAGAATCAGGAACATACTGAAAAAGTTAGCACTGCTCTAAACGCAGTTGGGCAAAACGATATACAAAAGGCATTTAAAGTGCTAAAAAGCATTAAAGGTTTAGGCATTAGTTATTTGTCGAAAGTGTTGTTTTTTGCAACAAAAGGCAAAGGGATTGAGAAGTATTGTTTGGTTTTTGATATTCGTGTAGCTCGTTCGTTGGTTATGCTTACAGCTCCTGCATTTGTCAATGATATAGTCAATGTTTATCCGTCAGACAAATGGGAAGATTATCAAAAATACAATGATATGATTCATAACTATGCGAAGCAATATAATGTGGAAGCTGAAGCGTTAGAGTTATTTTTGTTTAACCAAGAGTTTTAAATAATTATATGAAATATCAGCCATTATTTCAGGAAGAAGATTACGCATTTGCAAAAATTAAATGGCATATGCCTGTTTTGCTAAAAGATCATCATTTGGAATTCTCTGATACAAAAAAGTATAATCATGAGAAAATTTATTTTTATAAATTTATAGCTATTCGTAAAGTAAAGGATGGCACAAAATGTAAATTGCTTTATATAGGATTTACCGGAAGGGATATAAAAAAGAGACTGAGGGACAAAGATCATGTTGAAAAGCAAGAACGAATAAAACTTGAAAATCAGAAATATCGTTTGTTTGTCAGTGCTGGTGAGCTGGTAGAGTTTATTAAACCTAAAAATAAAGTTCAGGAAAAGGATTTGGAAACTCTACTTATATATAGCCATAAAAATAAAAATTTTGATAAATTAGCCAATAAGATAAATGCAATAAGCCATAATATAAATACAAGTATTTTAATAGAAAATTCAGGTTATTTGAAAGATGGGATGTATAAGAAAGTGGGTTATGGTCTTTTTCATTATGTATAAGAATATCAATAAACCGCTATGTACGAAAGTAGAATATAAATTTACCAAAAGTATTATAAAATGGCATTACCTATCAATATTGAAGATTTAGTTCACGGAAATACCGTTGAATGGGAACGGCTTGAGTTTAAGCAAGGTTGGAATCCGGAGGATGTTTTGCACTCAATCTGTGCTTTTGCAAATGATTTGCACAATTGGGGTGGAGGATATATTATTATCGGAGTAGGTGAAAACAAGGGTTGTCCGGTTTTTCCTCCAACTGGTTTGGAAACCGAACAAGTGGATGCCATTCAGAAAAAAATACTTGAGTTGGGGCATAAAATTCAACCCAGCTATTTTCCGGTAATGCAACCTTATGTGTTGGAGGGAAAACAAATTTTGGTACTGTGGTGTCCGGCAGGAGATAACCGGATGTATACCGCACCGACTAATCTGGGAACTGGCACAGCAAGAGAACCGTATGCTCGTATTGGCTCTAACAGTGTAATTGCACGAGGAGAAACTTTACGAAGGCTTCAGGAACTTACAGCCCGAATTCCTTTTGACGATAGAATCAATCAGTTGGCAAGTCTTCAAAATCTTGATTTGGGGCTTATTCAGGCTTACCTTCAGGAAGTGAAGAGCGATTTGTTTGAAGAAAGTAAATCACTTCCTTTTGATGATCTATGCCGCACAATGCTTATAGCCAAAGGTGCAAACGAAGATATCAGACCGGTTAATGTGGGCTTGTTGTTTTTTTGTAAACAGCCGGAACGCTTTTTTAGTCGTTGTCAAATCGAACTGGTATGGCACAAAGATGGTTCGGGATCAAACTTCACCGAACATTATTTCAAAGGACCTTTGCACAAACAACTCATAGATACATTGTCATTTCTCCAGACTAATATTATAGCTGAACAGGTGATAAAGCACGGTGATAAAGCAGAAGCGGATCGCTTTTATAACTTTCCGTATGCTGCAATAGAAGAAGCTTTATCCAATGCTGTATATCACAAGAGTTATGAACTTGGTTCACCCATTGAAGTTCAGGTTTGGCCAGACAAAATTGAAATACTGAGTTATCCGGGTCCTGTTCCACCCGTAAATGCAACGGTTTTAAAAACACAAAGAAGAATTGTCGCCCGTGAATACCGGAATCGCCGCATAGGTGATTTCCTGAAAGAACTTCGTCTTACCGAAGGTCGTGGAACTGGCTTCCCAACCATATACAAGGCAATGGCGGACAATGGCTCATCTGACCCGATATTTGATACTGATCAAGATTTCACTTATTTTTTGACAACATTACCTGCTCATGATGTGGTTGGTAACGAAGCTAGTAACGGAGCTATAGATTTATTATTCAGAAGTATAGAAGAAATAATTGCATTTAGTAATGGAGCTAGTAACGGAGCTGGTAACGGAGCTGGTCGTCCTGCTATTGAAATTATTGATACTCAAATTCATGATAGAGTTACCGAAATACTTGAAATACTTATTTCAAGTATGAAAAGAGAGGAGTTATTTGAGATGATGAATTTAAGTAATCAGTCAAAGAATCGGTCAAGATATCTTGATCCGTTGATTAATCTAGGTTGGGTAGAGAAGGAATTTCCAGAAGAAATAACAAACCCAAATCAGACCTATCAGACTACCGAAGCAGGAAAAAGAATACTTTCTTTGATAAGTAAAGGGAAATAAAATTACAATAAAGGAATACTATGAGCAACTTCAATTTTATCCCTGCCCAATGGAAATGCTTGTCGGAAACTCCACAAGAGGCCGAAAAGCATGTGTATGGAGCACCGCTATACGCAACCATGTTGTGCCGCAAGAGTCTGGAAGAATGGGTGCGGTGGATGTATGAGCACGACCAAGATTTGGTGTTGCCTTACGATACCTCACTCAACTCGTTGATTCACGATCAGGGATTTAAACGTGTGGTTGCTCCCGTGCAGTTTAATCAGATAAACCTGATTCGGAAACAAGGGAATGCTGCCGTGCATACCACTGCCAGCATGAAACCGTTGGAAGCTTTACACAGTCTGAAACTGTTGTACGGCTTTATTGTATGGTTGGTACAGGTTTATGGAGAAGAAAAATTAGAGATTCCGGCTTTTGATGTCAATCTGATAGAAAAAGAATCGGGCAAAGATAAAAGCAAGGAAGAACTTCAAAAATTAGAGATAGAGTTTCACGCTCAACAGGAGAAGCTTGAAAAACTGGAAGAAGAACTGGCCAAAGTAAAAGAAATAAAAGAACAAAATATTGCTTTTATTCCTCCACCTATTGACCCAGATGAAGACCTAACCCGCAAAATATATATCGACACCATGTTGCGCGAAGTAGGTTGGAACCCCAATGGACATAATGTGGTCGAGTTTCCGCTAAAAAATTGTATGCCAAAAAGCGATGGCACAAGCTTGGGCGATGGTTTTGTGGATTATGTGCTGTGGGGTGACGATGGGAAACCGCTTGCTGTGGTGGAAGCGAAGCGAACCAAGCGCGACCCACGTGTAGGACAACATCAGGCAAAACTCTATGCCGATGGTTTGCAAAAAGAGTATGGTCAACGCCCTGTGATATTTTACTCCAGCGGTTTTAAAACTTGGATTTGGGACGATGTGGATTATCCTCCCCGACGTATTTTTGGATTATATACCAAAGATGAACTACAAATGCTGGTTCAGCGCCGCACGTTCAAAAAAGAACTGGCTCGACAAACGATCAATCCTGCTATCACCGACCGATACTATCAACAAGAAGCCATACGCAAAGTAACCGAAGCGTTGGAAACCAATCACCGCAATGCATTGCTGGTAATGGCTACTGGTACTGGAAAAACAAGAGTTTCGGCATCTATTGTCGATTTGCTAAGCAAAGCCAATTGGGCAAAACGCATCTTGTTTTTGGCGGATAGAAATGCATTGATACATCAGGCTAAAGTCAATTTGAATGATTATTTGCCAAATCTTCCGGCTGTTGATTTGACAAAAGAAAAAGAAGATGAAAGTAGTCGGATTGTTTTTTCCACTTATCAAACCATTATTAATATGATAGATGGCGAAGTAGATGGCAATAATCGTTATTACAGCGTGGGGCATTTCGACATAATAATATTTGATGAAATTCACCGCAGTGTTTATAACCGATACAAACATATTTTCAAATACTTCGATGGCATTCGAATTGGCTTAACGGCTACACCAAAATCGGAAGCCGACAAAGACACTTATGCTTTGTTTGACATGGAACCGAACAATCCAACTTATGCTTATGAGTTGGAACAGGCTGTAAATGATAAGTTTCTGGTTCCGCCTGAAGCTATTTCTGTACCGCTGAAATTTCAGCGACAAGGCATTAAATATGCTGAATTGAGCGACGAAGAAAAACTAAAATACGAAGCGCAATTTACCGATCCGGTAACAGGTGAGTTTCCCGAAGAAATAGATGCAGCTGCATTGAATAAATGGCTTTTCAATACCGATACGGTTGACAAAGTAATTGGTCATTTGATGAAAAATGGTATAAAAGTAGAAGGTGGTGACAAGTTGGCTAAAACCATTATATTTGCTCGTTCGCACCTGCACGCCAAATTTATTGAAGAGCGATTCAACATACAATACCCTGTTTATAAAGGCAGTTTTATGAAGGTAATAGACTACCAGGAAGAATACCGATATGATTTGCTTAATAAATTTAAAGTAAAAGACCGGATGCCACAGATAGCAGTGTCGGTTGATATGCTGGACACCGGAATTGATGTGCCTGAAGTCTGCAATTTGGTGTTTTTCAAACCCATGAGAAGTGCAACCAAGTTTTGGCAAATGATAGGACGTGGAACTCGTTTATGTAAAGATTTGTTTGGCGAAGGCGAGGATAAAGATAAATTTGTGATATTTGATTTCTGCGAAAACTTTGAGTTTTTCAGTGTCAACCCGAAAGGTTTTGAGGTCAACAATGCCAAATCGCTCAGCCAACGATTATTTGAACTTCGTTTAAGATTGGCTTTTGTACTTCTAAATGAAGAAGAAACCGAATTGAAAGAATACGGTCAATCGCTCATTGATGAATTGGTGAAACAGACTCAGGCATTGAATACCGATAGTTTTGTAGTGCGGCAACATTGGGAAGTGGTGGAAAAGTACCGTGACGCAAATAGTTGGAATGCGCTATCAGACTGGGATATAAAACAATTGTTCGATCACATTGCACCGTTAATTGTTGAAGCCGATCAAGATGAATTGGCAAAACGTTTTGATGCTTTGATGTTGGATTTGCAACTCAGTGTATTGAAAGGTGAAAAGAAAACAGTAAAGCTTATTCAAAAAGTGGTTACTACTGCCGAAAAGCTAAGCAAAAAGGCATCTATTCCGGCTGTTGCAAAAAAAATGGATGTAATTAAAAAAGTTCAAGTAAAAATATTTTGGGAAACTCCAACCATTCCTTCAATTGAACGAATCCGTATAGAATTACGCGATATTGTGAAGTTCTTGGATTCCGAAAATACGCCAATTTATTTTACAATATTCGAAGATGAATTCAACGATTCAGTAAAAGAGTTTCCACTTGTTATGGGATACAATGATTTGGAAACCTACAAGCGTAAAATAGAGCAATACATAAAAGAACAGAGTAATCATATAACAATCAGTAAGCTCCGAAGAAACATTCCAATTACCCAATATGAATTGCACGAATTGGAACGCATGTTGTTTGAGCAGGGCACTTTGGGAACAAAAGAAGCCTTTACAAAAGCCTTTAAAGGACAACCATTAGGTAAATTCATAAGGAAAATTTTAGGATTGGATATTAATGCAGCAAAACTTGCATTTGGCGAAATTCTAATTAACAACACGCTAAATTCTAAACAAATACATTTTCTCGACACTATTATAAATTTTCTATCAGTCAATGGTATTATCGATCCGGCTTTATTATTCGAAGCCCCTTTCACCGAAATTGATTCCGGTGGTATCACTGCTTTATTCGATGAAGATACACGGATAAAAATTATTCATCTGATAGAGGAAATAAATGGAAATGCTGTGGCTTAAGAATTTGTAAAATAAACATCTTACATCTATATGAAAATACTTCATACTTCCGATTGGCATTTGGGACATCGATTGCTTGAGCAATCACAACAGGAGGAACAATCGCTGTTTCTTGACTGGTTGCTAGAATATATTGGTACAAATGGCATTGATGTTTTGATAGTTTCGGGTGACATATTCGATGTGGGCGTACCTTCGGCTCAAGCACAAAAACTGTATTATGATTTTCTGATACGTCTTCACAATACTTCTTGCAAGGAAGTGATTATTACCGGTGGCAATCACGATGCACCAAGCACGTTGAATGCTCCCAAAGAGTTACTGAATGCGCTCTCTATCCGGGTTGTTGGCAAAGCTACAGATAATTTGGAAGACGAAATTTTAAAACTTTCAGTAAATGGTGATGACATTATTGTGGCGGCTATTCCCTATTTGCGCGATCAGGACATTCGTCGTGCCATTGCTTCCGAATCGGCAGAAGAAATAAACAATAGATATAAAACTGCACTAATTAATCATTTCGCCGAAGTCGCCGCTTATTGTGAGGCAATGAAAACTTCAAATATGCCTGTCATAGCCATGGGACACTTATTTGCAATTGGTGGCAAAACATCAGAAAGCGAACAAAGTATTTATGTCGGTAATTTGGGTGATATTGGTGCTTCTGATTTTCCGGCTGTTTTTGATTATGTGGCTCTCGGTCATTTACATCGAGCGCAAATGGTTGGTGGCAAAAATCAAATTCGTTATTCCGGATCTCCCTATATGTTGAGCTTTAGTGAAGTGGGACAAGATAAAAATGTAGTGGAAATAGAAACAGGTGAATCGCTGAAGATAAAGGAAGTAATTGTTCCTGTATTTAGGAAAATTTTACAGATAGAAGGGTCGGTTGAAAATTGTAAAGCTAAACTCGAAATACTCAATGCCGAAAATCATAGATTGACTCCATGGGTGGAAGTGATATTGGATAATGCCAAAGAAGCAACAACAGGTTATAAAGAAATCAATGACTTTGCTAAAAATATTCAACCAGAAGTGCTGAAAGTTACGGTAAAAGACGAGCGAAATTATGATAACCTCAAAAGCCTGGTAGATAATGCGCAGCATATAAAAACATTTTTACCCTTGGATGTATTTAAGTTGAAGTGCGAAGAAATGAATGTTGATTTAGATGAAAGTCCTGAGATGTTGGATGCTTTTAATGAGATATTGCAAATGGTAACAGAAAATGATTAATCCATTATGAAAGTATTAAAAATTGAATTGCAAAATATCAACTCGCTAAAATGCGAAATGCCTATAGTGATTGATTTTGAACACCAACGTTTTGAAGATATAGGTTTGTATGCCATTACGGGACCAACAGGAGCCGGAAAAACCACTTTGCTTGACGCTATTACTATTGCACTTTACCGCCGAGTTCCGCGATTTGAAAAGGCGAGCAGTAAAGGAGGGTTGGAAGATGTAGTCAGTTATGGAGCTCCTACAGCCATGGCACGAGTGACCTTCGAGGCACAGAACCAACGGTATGAGGCACAATGGGATATGCGATTGGCAAGTAATAACGGAAAGTTGTTGGGCAAGCCGGTAGAAACAGTACGACTAAAAAATTTGAGTACCGGAGTAATTATTGCTGATACAAAAACAACTTGTGATGAGAAAATTGTCGAAATTACACAATTGAATTATGATCAGTTCCTGCGCTCCGTCATGCTGGCGCAAGGTGAGTTCGCAGCTTTTCTATCAGCCAAAAATTCCGAAAAAGGATTGTTATTGCAGCAAATTGCAGGCGACGAAATTTACCGAAAGATTGGTGAAACTTTGAAAAACCGAATTTTTGACGAGAAAAAACTATTAGAACAAATTAAAAGTAAAATAAATACGGATGATTTACTCAGCGAGGAAGTGGCTAAACAATTGGAAATTGAAGAAAAACAGTTGATTGAAAGTCTGAAAACTTTAAATGCCGATTTAAAAAAGGTTGAAGACCTGCTAAAATGGTACGAACAAATAAATAAGTTAAAGCAGCAAAAACAAAAAATAGAAGCCGACAAACAACAGCTGGTGCTTGATATAGAGCAAAATACAATCGTTTTTAAACTACTGGAAAAGCACGAAGCTGCAGAGCCAATAAAAGCAACTTTGACAGAAGTTGTTCGACTTGAACAAGAAATTGAGAGAAAGTTAAATCGTATAAAAGCCATTGATTTGGAGCTGGCGGGACTTGAGCTACAACTAAATGAAGCAATTGCAGTAGAAACAAGCTGTAAAACAAAAACAGCTGAAAGTGACAAAATATCCAAAGACTGGCAACCAAAATTGGAAAAAGTAATTGAGTTTGATACAAGTATAAATTCCCATAAAACAAATATTGCAGAAAAAGAGAAAGCAAAAAGCGAAATAATTGAAGCCAATAAGGTTTTGACTAAATCTGCCGAAAAAAAAGCGGAAGAATTGAAATCCCATGGAACTATTCTTGAGCAACTTCGTATATATTTTGAACATAACAAACCTATCCCTGCCATTGAAAAAAAGATGAGTAGCTGGAATACGCAGCTCACTCAGCGCAAAAGTAATTGGGAAAGAATGACTTCGCTTAACAAAGGAATTGTGAAAGCTAAAGCTGACTTCTCTGAAAATAAAATCGCATTTGAGGGAATTGACAAAAGCCATAAAGCCGAAAAAGAAAGATTGTATTTGCTAACTTCTGAAATAAAACTGGTACAGGAATTATTAGATAAAAGTGATATTGAAAATTTAGTAATTCAAAACAACTCTCTCAACACTAAAAAGGAACAGTTGCGGGAATTGATTCAACTTTCGGCAAGCTATACTGAATTTGTTGTTAATCAAAAGGATTTTACTGAACAAAAGACTAGTTTACTACAAAAGCAGAAAGAAATTTCAGAAAAAATACAGCAGTTTGATGATGAGATAATTACATATATAGAGTTGGTGAAAGATGCTGAGGAACTCTATGAAAAAGATCGATACATTGTCAGCTTCGAAGAAGAACGAAAGAAACTGCTACAAGGCCAACCTTGCAGTTTATGTGGTTCAACAGAGCATCCATTGGTTCAAAAATATGCCGAAATTCAGATATCCGAAAGCAAAAAGAAATTAGACGAACGCAAGGTAAAATTAGACAAGCTAAATGCCTACAAGAAAACCTTTGAGCTTGAGCAAACAAAATACGGTGCCGATTTCAATAATCTTTTGCTTCTAATCGCTAAAAATGATAAGGACTGTGAAATGATTAAACTGAAATTTGCAGGTTTTAATTTTGAATATAAAATTGAGAATAAATCTGCAATTGAAACTTCATTGAAAGCGACTGAAAATGAACAAACTGCTATTTCAATCAAAATTTCTTATTCTCAAGAACAACAAAAACTCAAAAATAAACAGCAAGAAGAGTCCAAGACAATTGAAGAAAAAATAAAAGCATTCGAACTTCAATTGACTCAACTCACTACTGCAAACACAGGAATCGATACTTCAATTACTGCATCCGAGAAAGAATGTAATTTGTTGAAAATGAACAACGAAGTTATTGAAAGAGAATTGGTTGTTCAGTTTGCCGATTGCGAGTTGGAATTGCCTGAAATAGAATATACCGTCCAGTTTATTCAACAACTTGAAAGTAACATTAAAAAATACAATGATAATGCGAAAAAGCAAACCGAGTTTGAAAATGCAATTCAACAATGCAATATTGAGATCAATAATTTCAATGATCAGATAACCACCAAAACAAAAGAAATAAGTTTGCTTGAAAACCAAATTATCATTTTAACCAAAGAGCTTTTAGTGTTTAACGAAGACCGTAAAGCCATTTTACCATTGGAAGCCAGTACGGAAGATAAGCGGATTGAGCTACAAAATGCCATTGAACTTGCCACAAAAGCTATGGAAGAAGCGACCAAACAACTGAATAGTTTTAAAGAGCTTCAAATCGGGCTTGTGGCTGAAAAGACAAGTATAAATAAAGAACAGTTGGAGAATGGAGCAAACCTCAAAGGTTTGATGACGGCTTTGAATGATAAAATTAATCAAAGTAGTTTTGCCAATCGTGAAGAGTTGTCAGAAGCATTGCTCAATGAGGATGTGATAGCTCAATATATACAAATACGAAAAGTAATTGAAGATCGAAAAATATCGCTATCAACACTTGAAAAAAATATTACTACTGAATTAGAAAACCTTGAAAAGGAATTGAACTCAGATGATACCTTAGATAATACGCTTGATAAACAGACTCAAATTAATGAACAAAAGGAAAAACTTCAAAAAAGATTAGGTGAAATTTCCGAGAGTTTCCGAAAAGATGCTCAAATTAAAGAACGAAATGCCAAAGTGGTGGATGATATTAAAGTACAGGAACAAGTTTGCAGGAAATGGAATGCTTTAATGGTTGTGTTAGGAGGTTCACAAGATGCGTTTAATACCTATGTGCAACGACTAACGCTTAAAAATCTGATTGATTTAGCGAATCTACACTTGTATAACCTCAATCGGCGATATTCACTACAACTCAATCCGCAATACAAGCCTGGAGAGGAATTAAATTTCAGACTTGTGGATCATTATCAGGCCGATGAAATGCGTTTGGTTGATACTTCGAGTGGTGGAGAAAAATTTCTGATAAGCTTGGCTTTAGCACTCGGTTTATCAGATTTAGCAAGCTACAACGTCAGTATTGGTTCGTTGTTTATCGATGAAGGTTTTGGAACGTTGGACAGTAATACGCTCGAAACAGTAATCTCCACTCTCGAAACCCTCAAAGCACAAGGGAAAATGATAGGTATTATTTCGCATGTCGATAGCTTGAAAGAGCGAATTCCGGTTCAAATTCAAGTTTTGAAAAGAAGTAACGGAGTAAGTGTAGTAGAGATAAATTAAAAACAACTTTATAAATCCAAATAATGAAATTATCAACTATAGAATTAGAAGGTTTTAGAAATTTCAAACAAGCTAAAATAAATTTTGACAAAAAATCATTAATTATTGGTGCAAATGATGTTGGTAAAACAAATCTTTTATGGGCAATCAGGCTATTATTAGACAGAGGATTATCTGATTACGACATAGAGCCTAAAGATTCTGATTTTTACGCATTTGAGAAAACGAATGAGTTCGTAATTTCTTTATTTTTCGAAGATGTTATTGAAGACTGCGTTGTTTCGAAACTAAAAGGTAAAATTGGGGATGACAATAAGTTTGTATTATCATACAAAGCTTATAGAGACGAAAAAACAAGAAATAAAACATACAAATTATTCGCTGGGAAAGATTTAAAATCCATCGAAGAAATTGAAGATAGATATTATAGAAAAGTTTTGAATGTAAAATACATTAGCAGTAGGAGAGATTTTTACAATTACATAAATAAAGAAAAGAGCTATCTATTTCAAATTGCCAAGGAAAATAGAGATGATGAACAGTCTACAGCAGATGATAAATTATACTCAGAAATTCAATCCGACTTAAAATCTGTAGATGAGAAAATTCCAAAATTGAACTTCATAGCATCTGCCACTAATACAATAAATGAAGAGTTGTCAAAATTATCAATTCATCATAATAAACAAAAAATTGTATTTGATGCTAGTACGTCAAATGCAGATAATTTCATTAATAATGTTTCTATTGCATCTAAAAGCAATGATCAAAGTGTTTTAATCGGTGGTGATGGGCGTCTTAATCAAATATATCTGGCATTATGGGCATCAAGAAATGAACTAACACAAGATAGTATAAAAGAAGTAACAATCTTCTGCATTGAGGAACCTGAAGCACATTTGCATCCACATCAACAACGCAAGTTAGCAGATTATTTAAACACAGCTCTTAAGGGACAAGTATTAATAACAACACATTCACCACAAATTGCATCCGAATTTAGTCCAAATTCAATTATAAGATTGCTTAATGAAAAAGGAGCAACAAGAGCTGCTACAAATGGTTGTTCTAAAATCATTGAAGATGCCTTTGTTGATTTTGGATACAGGCTAAGCATTATTCCTGCTGAAGCTTTTTTTGCAGATGTAGTTTTACTTATTGAGGGACCATCAGAAGAGTTATTTTACAAAACAATATCGAAACAAATCGGCATTGACTTAGATAGATTAAATATTAGTATATTAATGGTTGACGGAATTGGTTTCTCTACGTTCATTAGTATTCTAAATAGTTTAGAAATCAAATGGGTACTTAGAACTGACAATGATATTTTTCAAATTCCATATAAGGCAGAATATAGATATGCTGGGATTCAAAGATGTATTGGCTTATGTAAAAAGCATTTTAAAAGTAACGAAACATCTAATAATTTACTAGCTGAAAACGAAGCCAATTTAAGCGGTTTTATAACAGCAAAACCAGATGTAGTAAATACCAAATCTGCTTCTATAGTTATTGAAGACCTTGAGAGATATAATATGTTTCTTTCAATTATTGATTTAGAAAACGATTTATTTAATACGCCAATTAAAGATGATATAATAAACTACTTCGATGATATACCTGAATCTGAAATTGTTACAGCTATGCAAAAAAGAAAGGCTTCCTTCATGTATTCTTTTCTGAAAACAAATAAAGATAAACTTTCAAAGTTAGTTGGTGATCCAATAGTAAAACCAATACTTCAATGCAAAAGTATAATAGAAAAAAATCAAAATGAAACCAACTGAACAGCAAACCCTTATAATTGATTTCGATGGGAATGCTGTTGTAATTGCTGCACCAGGTAGCGGAAAAACTTATGTTATATCAGAGAAAATCAAAAGGAATCTTAAGAAATTAAGTGAACATCAAGGTGTAATTGCAATTTCATATACGAATAAGGCTAGCATTGAATTAAAAAACAGAAGTCTTTCAAATGGTGAAAATCCAATGAGTTCTTTTTTCGGAACTATTGATAAGTTCAATCTTTCAGAAATTATTATTCCGTTTGGAAAACAACTTTTTGGCATTCCTTATGCAGAAATTAAAATCACAAAAATAACATCACTCGTAGAGGAAGAGCAAGATAATTTTGCTTGGTTTTATAGGAATATGACTTTAGATGAAATTGGAATTGACCAGATTTCAATTTTTAAAAGATACTTTTTAAATGGTTCAATAATGATTGAAACTATCGGTGTACTTGCTGATTATATTTTTATAAATTCAATTGCATGTCAAAACTATATCAAAGCTAGATACAAATACATCTATATTGATGAATATCAAGATTCAGGCTATGAACAGCACCAAATATTTCTCAAAATAAAGAATTTAGACATTAAGGCTATTGCTGTTGGCGATTTAAATCAATCAATTTTTGCGTTCTCAGGTAAAGATGCTAAGTACTTGGACGAGCTCACAAAAGATCAAACGTTTAAATATTTTAAATTAGATAAGAACCATAGATGTCATTCTTCAATAATTAATTATTCAAATTATCTCTTAAACCCACAAACTGAATTAATTCCGACAAACCAAAATTATATTTTCTTTTATAGAATTAATGGAAATGAAAAGGATATCGCAAATTGGTTAGACACTAAAATTAGTCAAATTCAAAAAGGATTTGAAATAGACAAACGTAATAAAATTGCAATATTAACAAGAACAACTAGAACAGCGGAAATTATCAATCTTGAGCTTAAAGAACCACATAAATTATCAATCAGTAATGATTTAGATATAAATTTAAATATTTGGTCATCTCTTTTTTCAAATTTACTTCATTTCTGTTTTGATAAAAATTTCAAATTCATAGATGTTATTGAAGTTTTCACATCATATGACAAATTAAGTTCAATAAATTTAAAACGATTAAAACAATCTAAAACAGCTATTGAAAAAATAATTTCCTATCCTAAAATTGATATTGAAAATATAACTAAAGAATTTATTGCAGTCGCTTCAATTATTGCTCCAGACCCTGTGAGTATGGGGTCTGTCGAATTGTTAAAACAAGTTCTAAATAATCCATTAGCATTAAAGTCATATGAGCCTGCTAATGACAATGAAGTAAATATATTAACACTTCACAAGTCAAAGGGGCTAGAATATGATATTGTTTTCCATTTAGATTTATATGAATGGATATTTCCAAATAAACAACCAGGTCCTAATGACGATTTTAGTAACCCAATATATGGTGATTGGAATCAAGATTTGAATTTACATTATGTAGGTATTACAAGAGCTAAAAAGGGGTGTTACTTAATATCAAGTACACAAAGAACTAATAATGTAGGAGCAATAAAAAATGGTAAAGACTCGGAGTTCATATGGAAAGACAATATTGAAAATTTAAGATACAAGACATAAATTTAATAAAGATATTTGAATTATGCACCCTACTGGCACACTTTTGTAAAGTGTGCCAATACAAAGTTATTAGAACCAAATGTCAGGCTTCGCCTGAAAGTTTATTACTGGTAGCTCCGCAGGGCAAAATCCCCAGCCGCCAAAAATTCTCAACCCTCATACCTCTTGGTTTGCACGGTCTTTTTGTCGGCTTCCGCACAAAATCAACGCTTTGCCCCGCTACGTTGCCCGAATACCTCAAGATTTCCCCACCACCCATTAGTTGTTGCAGTATTAAAAAATAGAACGAGTTTATTTCCTTGTGCTTGCGGTCGGTTCATTCTCTTCACTCATTTCATTTCGGGGACAGCGTTCGCACCTCACTGCCATCCACCCTTCACTCCATTGCGTTTAGTTCATTTCACCCACCTCAGCACCGCACAGCATAGGTGGCTTAGTCGCTCCATTCCACAATCCACGCAGTCATTCCATTTCGCTTTCCGGCCGTAATCCTCGCACAAAAATCCGTACACAAACAGCCAGTAAAGCTCCATTTCATTCCACCAACGCCTGTTCCATTCCACTCCTAATTCACCCATGCCCTTTTCCAACGCATTTCCAATGGTATATTTTTCATACTGCGCCGAATTAACCCCGACCTAGCTCCTATATAAGAGTGATTTGATGTCTTTAATCAAAATAATGCGAGGTTTCAGCCGTTCCGGCAACCAGAGAATAATGCCCTGCAAACCACTTATGACTTTTATGCGTGTTTGCATTTTTAGTGGAAGCATAAAAATCATAACAGGTTTTCCTGTTGGGGACATCGGACACAGCCCATTTTTTTCTCGCCTGACACATCGAGCCTCGGTATCCACTCAAAAAAATGCGTTGTGATAGCGTTTGATAATGTTGAAAAGTAAGAATAAGTTTTCAGGACTAATTCTTACTTTTCTTTATATGGATTATGGAAAACTTATTTCCTGCTTTCCAACATTTAAAGACATTCGCAATTTAAGTTTTAAGTTGAACTTGAAATAAATGCCCCAAAACAATATGCCTGTTTTTTAGAGACCGTATTTTTTGAAACTAAGAAAAAACAGACAAACTATTTTTGAATAGGGACAGAGGAAACTACATTTAGCGTTTAAATTATTTGCTACCGCCTGAATAAAATAATTCATCTGCTAAAAGAAGTTCTAGTTCTTTCAGCACTTCGTGCAATGTAATACATGTCTACACTTCGTGTGTGGGAGATAGGAAGGTGTTTACTCTTTTGTCTATAATATTAAAAATCCAACGAAAATTAACTTCTCGTTGGATTGACTAAATGTAATGGATTTTTCAATCGTTTTTTCAATCTGCACCTAGCATGACATAGTTTTTCACTACAGGGATTAATTAAGATTTTTTACCCACGAATATGCTTCTTACTACAATATAGGCCTTTTGAATTTACTTTCATACAGTTCATTGATTTCTTCTTTGTAACTTTCAAGATGCTGTAGGATGATATTTTCCACATAGCTGCTAAG
>Ga0209540_10000921_pt1 | contig 23616 bp, 23 predicted proteins | sample BarGraIncu01121A_FD_184501 | JGI IMG/M metagenome (GOLD analysis project Ga0209540, IMG submission 184501) | Arctic peat soil microbial communities from Barrow, Alaska - Barrow Graham LP Incubations 011-21A (SPAdes) (version 2) | ecosystem: Environmental > Terrestrial > Soil > Wetlands > Peat... | reverse complement strand
TCCAATGATGTTTTTCAGAAATCGTATCACGTACCATGGTTAGGCAACAAGAGACTTCGCTTTGATTGGATATCATGAATAGGGTTCAATTATGGGACATAAACACTTGACGAAAATCGGTGTTTATGATAAGGAAAAAGATGAGTATGTGTGCCCTGAGGGCAAATCCCTTATTTTTTTCGCTAAATATTTTGATAAAACTAAGAATAAGTGGTTCAGGAAATATAGGGGAGAAGATTGTGAGAATTGCATGAAGCAAAAGGAATGCACAAAAACAAAAGATGGGATACGTATTGTAAAGAGGGACCTTTATGATGAAGAAAGGCAAGGGATGGATAAGAAAATGCAAATGCCTGAATCTAAAAAAATATATAAATTGAGAAAAGAGAATGTTGAACCTGTTTTTGGAGATATAAAGAGATTGTCGGAAAAGTCGATATTTGGAGGTATTTTAACTAGGTCTAAGATTTCAATATGGTAATGCATGGCGATTTACCGAGTTATATTTCATTAAATGTTTCGATTTTGGCACTTATCCGACAGTCTCATAAAAGAAAATAAAAGGCGTAACTGGTTTTCTTACAAGGGGACTAAGGATGGTCAAAATAGAGATGAATTTGATAAGCATTGCAAATAACATTTGTAGGCTTCATTTGAGAAAGGATAAACTTGGTTATCAGAATGTTACTTTTTGATTTGTTTATGGTTTAGTGATTATTTCCAGTTTGATTTCTTATTAAAAAACTGATTATTTTCGAGATAAAAATGAATTATCAGACGGCCTGTGAAGGCGGGAGCTTTCTTGCCCCTTTGAACCCGTTTTTGTAACCATTTTTGAAAATAGCTGAGGCTAAAGTAAACTTGATACTATAGTTCATTGTTAATTTCTCAAATGCATCACTGACTTACAAAATGATGGCACATCGGGTTTTGCGGAAGCGACATGAAGTAATCCCCATACTGCATTCTGGATTTAAGGTGTAGGTCACGAACAGAGACGATAATTCCATTTTTCTGATGATATTTTAATACCTTTAATTGCTCACCAGCAAAGTTCAGTTAAGAGCCGCCTTCAAAACATCATGTTCAGAGCTTCTTTTGCCGATATTCCAGCCGTTATCCCTCGTTTCTTTGCACCTTCAGAGACATCCACTGCTTTTGAATTCAATACATCCTCAAAGCTTCTGACACCGGTAACTCTTACAGCGACATCCCCCAGTTTATTGGCGATTTCCATATTGAGATATCCGCACATTACAAAACCGCAGCCTGCGCGAATAACAAGCAGCGGGGCATGTTCCATATCCATTTTTATTCCGATACCGCTGCCTTTTTCAAGATTTATCTGTTCTATTATCATGGATCATACGTTTGATCTGCCCATAGAAATATCTTATTATCCAGCTAATCAATATAATCAATAAAGCATTAGAGATAAAATAAACAGATATGGAAAACATCAATAAGAACCTGAAAATCGCCATTCTCCTGACAACTCTTATTTTCTTCCTTGAATTAGCAGGAGGGATAATGTCAAACAGCCTTGCTCTCCTTTCTGACTCAGCCCATGTATTAATGGATGTTATAGCCTTACTTCTCACCTACGGTGCCATACGAATGTCAGCCCGTCCTTCAAACAGCAGTATGACATTCGGGTATCACAGGTTCGAGATATTTGCTGCCCTCATCAATGGTTTAACGATCCTAGGGATAGCTGTTTTCATCTTTTATGAAGCATTTCAAAGGATCCTGGATCCGCCTGCAGTAAAGGGTCAAGAAGTGCTTGTGATAGCAACGATCGGACTTGCGGTCAATGCATGGGTGGCTTTGAAATTGCACGGGCATCATGACCTCAATATAAAAGGGGCATACCTCCATGTAATAGGCGACGCTCTTGCATCAATAGCAGTGATCGCAGGAGCAGTGGTTATCATTTTCACAGGACGAACGATTGTTGACCCTGTGCTTAGTATTGTGATCGGAGCCATGCTTCTTTATGGTGCCTTTAAGCTTGTTATCGGCTCAGTCCGGATACTTCTTGAATTTGCGCCCCAGCATGTTGATGCCGATACTCTCGCAAAAGTGATGATGGAAATAGAGGGTGTAAAAGGAATCCATGATATCCATATCTGGAGCATTTGTTCCCACATCCATGCCATGAGCGCTCATGTACTTGTGGATAGGATACATGTGCAGCAGACAGAGGTATTAATAAGCGATATAAACAAAACCGTTAAAGACAGGTTCCAGATCCTTCACACGACATTGCAATTCGAATGTGCCGAATGTGTTTTGCAGGATGCCGGGCATGAAAGCCATCATTGAATCTAATTATATCTCTTTAATTCCATTAAAAGCACTTTTTACTACCATGATACCGGAAGCAATATTGAATTCGATCGTTCGCCCGTAATTTGCGCCAGTATCGCTTGCCAGTAACGGGATATTAATTTCTTTGAGTTTTTGTTTTACAGCTTGAACATTTCTTTCCCCTATATTCATAGTACTAGTGCCAATGTTGAACATACTTGCTCCGCCGGCTATTTTTGCCTCTAACCTGCTTTTTACGCATCCTTTCTTAAGAAGCGTATCAACTACTATCTCGATAGCTGAGTCAGCAAATTTCAAAGGATTATCCTTATTACTGGATTCCTTGATGCTGGGAAGAAGTATGTGCGCCAGACCGCCGAATCTTGCTACAGGGTCACGGATAGAGATCCCAACACAAGAACCAAGACCAATGGTCACAAGAACGGCCGGGTTATGGACAACAACATAGTTCGCAATTCCTATGATGATCTTTTCTTGTTTTGTATCCATATTATATTCTATATTAGCTTGGCGGGGGATAAAGCTGCCTTTAATATCATGCTTATCATAATGATATGATTAAAGCGCTAAGCATCCCGTCAATTTATTATATAGAAAATTTGTAAAGCCCTGTTACTAAACCATCTTGTTGATGGCATCAAGCATATTTTTTAGAGAATCAGGGTCTGTGAATATCAGAATTTTGCCATCGATCTTTTCTTCATTAATGATAAATTCTGTTTTAAGGAATAACACATCATTGACATCCGGGCTCATAAGGCCTAATACCTGGTCAATTATTGCATCTGACATGTCATATGCCTGTGATGGGGTGGAGATGCCGATCGATATTGAAAGGAAATTTGAAAGAGCACTTATGTAAGTGCCTCCCATAATATTTGCCAGTTCCAGGAGGACAGATACTTCCATTTCATCAAATCCTTTTGTCTCATCGGATTCGCCAATTATTAATTTGATCAACATTTTTGCAGTGCTTTTTGATAGCATTAGCAAGAGATATCCTTTTGCATCACCGGTGAGTTGAAGTATAACTCCCACAACGGGAGCTTCATTTCTTACCAGTGCCGGCACTTCAATTAAAGGAAGCAGTTTCATCTCAGGGAGAGAGATCGATACCTTTTTATTAACCATCTTGGAAAGAGAAGTTGTTGCATGCCCGATCCCGATATTCCCCACTTCTCTTAAAGCATCGTTTTGAAACTCCGTAAGAATTTTTCTATCCATCATGATCTCTCCTTTCTGCGATATATTCTTTCTTTCAGATCAACAGCTTTGAACATGCTCCCCACTGGCCCGACTAAGGATTCAGTCTTTCCCATGACAAAATATCCCCCTTCATTTAATGCATTATAAAAATTCATGTACAATATTTCCTGCAATTTTTGCTCAAAATAAATTGTTACATTCCTGCAAAATATCAGGTCAAAACCTGATAATTTCGGATCTGAGATCATATCATGATGCTTCACTTTTAAAAGCTTCCTTAGCTCATCATTTAACATATAATTATTATCAGTCTTGACAAAGAACCGATCCAGCCTTTCCTTACTAATTTTTTCAAGCGTTTTGGGATTAAATACCGCCTTTTCTGCTTTCGCAAGAGAATCTTCATCAATATCAGTGCACAGGATAGAGATATTATATTTCTTAAAAGAAGCTCCAAGGAATTCTCTTAACATTATGGCAATGGAAGACGCCTCTTCCCCGTTTGAGCATCCTGCGCTCCATATCTTTAATACCCTGTTTTCTCCCTTGCTTTTGATCAATTCCGCAAGTACATTCGTCCTGACTGATTCAAACATTTCTGGATTTCTGAACAATTCTGTTACATTTACGGTCAAGGTTTCTTTTAATTGCTTTTCTTCTTCAGCGCTTTTTAAAAGTAAATTATAATAGTCCTTATAGGATTTTGATTTAGTAAATCGAAGCCTCACAGCCAGCCGTCTTTTTAAGTGCGGCTGTTTGTAGTCTTCACAATTGAATCCTATTTTTCGTTTAATGATCTTCTTCAATTCTGTAAATTCAGTTTCATCTTCATGTACTTCAGCCTGGGTTGAAATCGTCATAGTAATGTCCCCACATCAAGTATCAATGCCACGTTACCATCTCCCAGTATTGTAGCGCCTGCAAATCCTTTTACGCCTTTTAGAATGTTATTGTCAAGGTTCTTGATAATAACTTCCTGCTGTCCGATAACCTGGTCAACGACAAGTCCAATGTTATTTCCTGCGCGTTCGACGACCACTACAAGAAGTTCGTCGCAACCATTGCTTTGAATGCCAAAGAGCTTATGCAGACGCACTAAAGGCAGGACTTCTCCTCTGATCAATATTACTTCTTCACCCTTTATTGTCTTTATTTGCTCCTTTTTGATAGAAAGGTCTCTTATAACATTGGCAATAGGTATCGCATAGATGTCAGTTCCCACTTTTACCATCAGCGAATGGATAATGGCGACAGTCAATGGAAGCTTGAGTTTGATCGTTGTTCCTTTTCCTACGATGGAATCAAGTTTGATTGAGCCTCCCATGCCACCGATCTTATTTCTTACGACATCCATCCCTACGCCCCGCCCTGAGATATCAGTGATTTTCTCAGCTGTGCTGAATCCTGGCAGGAATGACAGGTTTATGGCTTCAGCGTCTGAAAGCTTGGTTGCCTCTTCCTGGGACATTAATCCCTTCTTCACTGCTGAATCCCTCATTTTTTGCGGGTCGATCCCTTTACCATCATCCTGGGCTTCAATTAGTACATGGTTCTTTTCACGCCGTGCTGTCAATGTTATTGTTCCTTTGGGTTTCTTACCACATTGTTTCCTGACTTCTGGCAGTTCTATACCATGATCCACGCAATTTCTCAGGATATGTACAAGCGGGTCTCCGATCTCATCAAGTACCGTGCGATCAAGTTCGATATCCCCACCCTCCAAAACAAGATCAATATCCTTTTCCTCTTTTTTCGCAAGATCCCTGACCATTCTTGGGAACCTGTTAAAGATCTGCTCAATAGGCACCATTCTTGATGCCATGATCTCTTCCTGCAGGTCGTTCGTGAGGCGGTTAAGACTTGCAAGCGTCTCTTCAAGAACATCCAATTTATGGGTACTTGCAAGCTGCATCAATCGGATCTTGTTGATAATCAGTTCTCCTACAAGGTTCATCAGGGAATCAAGGCGTTCTATGCTTACCCGCACGCTCTGTACGCTTTTTATAGAGGTCTTGGTGCCTTCTGTAGTGAAAGTTTTTTCCTGGGCTTTTGTTTGTGCCTTTTCACCGATATGAGGTTTTACCTCAACTTTTGAGATCTCAGATACTTTTTTTGCAGCATCTTCTATTTTTGCGGCATCTTCCTTTGTTGAAATGATTACCTTGAATTCCCTATCGAACTTCTCATCCTCCAGATCCTTGACCGGTGGGATCGTCTCAAGGATCTCACCAAGCTCCGACAGATTTCTCATTACCACGGTCGACCGGGCGGACTTGAGCATGCAGGATTCATGAAGTGTGACAGACACTTCAAAAACATTACATCCGGTCCCGGATTCTTCCAATGACTTAGCGATTTCTGGCTTTTCTGGAGGTGAAATGTTCCTTGCTATTTCATGATATTCCATATTTTCCATTGAACCGGCTTGCTCCTTTATTGATAAATCCACTGCAGGCCCTTTCCCCTCTGATATTGATATTTTTTCAATAAGAGCAGAAACGTCAAAAGCAGAAGATTTTTCCGGGTTTTCAACCATTTTTTCAAGTGCATCAAGGCATTCAAAAAGGACATCTATTGAGGATGCATCAAGGGTAATTTCATTTTTTCGTACCCTGTCCATCAGGTTTTCCATATTATGCGTGAGCTCTTTGATATTAGAATACCCCATAGAAGCAGACATACCTTTGAGAGTATGGGCCGCCCTGAACATCACGTTAATAGTTTCAGTGTTCTGCGGGTCTTTCTCAAGACTCAAAAGCGCCTCATTCATTGACTGAAGGTGTTCAGCAGATTCAACCGCATACATTTCTTTATATTCAGACATGTCATCCATAAATATATCCTCTAAGCGATTTCCGTTATGCCATGGGCAATTTTATCTAATGGCAAAACATAGTCTGCCAGATTTTGTTCGATCACAGACCTGGGCATGCCATATACCACGCATGTGGATTCATCCTCAGCGATCACTTTTCCACCCGCCAGCTTGAGTTTCTTTATCCCTTGCGAACCATCACAACCCATTCCGGTAAGTATTACACCAATTGAATTCTGTCCGTATATCTGCGCCACGGACTCCAGAAGAACATCTACAGAAGGCCGTACTCCCTGTACTTTTTCGCCTTTTGTAAGCCCGATTACTTCCCTGAGTTCACCGTCTATTTTTTGCTGTCTAACTATCATATGAAAGTCCCCCGGGGCAATTAAAACTGTCCCTGTTTGTATAATATCCCCTTCTTCAGCTTCTCTGACTTTCAACATGGATTGGGAGTTCAGCCGTTCTGCAAGGGATTTTGTAAATCCTGCGGGCATATGCTGAACGACAAGTACAGGAATCCTAAGATCAATTGGTAAAAGGGGTATGACCTGCTGCAAAGCCCTGGGGCCGCCTGTAGATGTGCCTATTATCACGATTTTTTTTGTTCTTATTTTTTGGATAGGAGTTGTTTTCTCCTTTTTGACCAGTTTTTCCTCGATGAAAGCAAGTTTATGAATATCAACATGCACAGCTGCTAACACTTTTTTTATAAGGTCCTCTTTTATCTTTTCCATGTCAAGGCTTATATTCCCTGAAGGTTTTTGAATGAAATCAACAGCCCCATACTGGAAAGCTGTCATTGTGAGATCCCCGTGGTTTGATTCTGCCGCTGTAAGCATTATTACGCGAGTGGGGCACTCACTCATTATGTATCCCAGGGCATGCAAGCCATCAAGAACAGGCATTTCCATGTCCATAGTAACTACATCAGGCCGAAGGTGGGTGACCTTTTCTATTGCTTCTTGTCCGTTTTTCGCCTTGCCAATTATTTCTATTTCGGACGATGCGGCCAGAATATCAGTGATGATCTTGCGCATAAGAGCAGAATCATCCACGACAAGTACTTTTATTCGGGGCATATTGACCCGATTAAAGGTTCTTGGAAACTGCGTCCACTACTTTTGCAGCATCAAATGGCTTGATTATAAAATCCCTTGCTCCGATCTTTATAGCATCATTCACAACGGTCTGCTGCCCTATCGAACTGCACATTATTACTTTAGCATTACTGTCATGGGCCATTATCTGTTTTAAGCATTCGATCCCGTCTAAGTTCGGCATTACCACATCCAGGAATACAAGGTTCGGTTTATGTTCCTTATATTTGGCTACGCCATCTAAACCATCGACAGCTTCAACCACTTCATTTCCTGTCGGGGCAATGATTTTTTTTAACATCATTCTCATGAATGCTGCATCATCTATTAGCAATATTTTTCCAGCCATTGTTCCTCCGGTCATTAAAATTTAAATGTGTTTATTAATTAAAACATTTTTGATGTGAATATGTGGTTAATTCCACCCACACCGCTATAAACAAAGGTGTGATATTTGTGTGATGCCATGATCACATTCCCAATAGCGGTCCCATCCCCTGTAATGTTAATTCCGCGGTCAGTGCGGATATCCACACAAGCCCTACAAAATGGGTATATGTATTAAAGTGATGCCCACCATCCACAACCCGGATAAGCATTGCAGACAGCAGCGAATGACATACCATCATTACCATAAGCATTGAAGTCATAAGGGGAATATTGGTCGCACCTATTGCGGCTATCGAAATCCCTATGTCGATATCCGGAATTGATACATTGGAAAATAGTTTTGCAAGCATTGATATTATGGACAGGGCAAGAAACATTGTTGCCGCTATTCCTGCAGTCATCCCGTAGAGCACACCTATAAGACTTGAGGCGCTGCTGTATCTCAATTTCCTCATTGAAAGGATAGCCATAAAATTTTTACTGATAATATCCCCGATAATTGCGGGTTTTCCCCCTACATTCGTTCCTTCCACGAACATCGTTGCAAAGCGTTCTATGAGATTACTTCCTGTTCCTGCCGCAAAATGCTCCCAGGACCGCGGGGTATTAAGGCGAGTTTTAAGTCTTTTATAAAGGTTATTAACATTTTCTGAAAGAGGACCAAAATCATGTGCAGTCAATTCTTTTAAAGATTCAATGATAAGGCCGCTTCTTGTTCCTGCTGCACCGCCAAGAGATCGTATGAACGCACCGAAATTATTATCATATCTCTTTATTTTATCTTCTTCCAAACGTGCTATCAATCCTGTCAGTAACAGGGGTGTAAGGGAGAATGCGAACATGAATGTTGTCGGAAGTTGCGTAAATAACAGTACAACACCTGTTACGATCAAACAAAGAAATAAAGAAACAGGCATTGACCATTTTATTCTCCTGTCAGCAACAGTCTCGATATTCAAGGTATGCCATATCCTATCAGCAGGCACTTTTGATCTTGCATAGAGCAATATCATTAATTCCGTTACTACAAACATAGCTATGGCGCCACCAAGGAGTAATATGGAATCTGCGCCTGTAATTATAGGCATAATTATAGCAAAGGCGACAATGAAAATAAGGGACATGCACATAGAAACGAACATTTCTTTTATCATATCTATGGAGTTTAAACTGTCCTGGTACATTGTCATGAAATCGTTCATGACGACTGTCTGTTCTGATATTACGAAATCTTCAAATGTCTGTCCAGCCTGCACAGAATGCGCCATCCTGTCAAGAAAATCTGCAAAAAGCACCGAGGGCGTCCTGTTCCCTATGAACCGGCATGCAACAGGAAAACTTACATGCCAGTAGAAAACAAGAGCATATATTCTTTCAGTTTCTTTAGCCAGGTAACCATACGCTTCAGTATGTGACAGCTTCAGCAACAGGTCAATCCTTGACATCTGGGATGTTGCTAAAACTCCCATATGAGTTATATAATAATGCATATTATTATCAATATCTTTCTTTTTGCCCTCAAGACTTGATATAGGGTATATGATCACAATGGAAAAAAGAGCCAGCGGAACTAATAATATCCCGATCACCATGACTCCCTGTATAATTGAAGGAACAAGAATTAAGATCACTACAGGGAACATAATAGACAGGATAAGTACCGGGATCACAAATTTTTTGACATAATTTTGTCGCGATATGCCAAGACAATGAAATATGACTTTTGTGTTCATATTTCATACCTCAAAGGGAATACCTTCAAGACCCCTATCCTGGAAAGCCCATATTATATCTCTTACCTTATAATAATCTAGGATATTTTCTTCAACCATCCTTGTGAGGATCTTTGCGCGCAATGAAAGTTCATCATATATCATGCGCTTATCATCGTAACCCTGCTTCACAGCTATCCTGTCCAGGAGAAAACTATTATTCATACCCCTGAACCGATGCTTGTCATTGGTAAAATCCCATTCGAAAACGGCACGGGTTATTACACCTCCCGCTTCTTCCAGATACCCTTCGATTTCATCAACCGAAGTGCATCTTCGCAAATATTTGCCTTTCCTGTATATTGCCTGGAGGATCAAAGTAGCATTGAGGTTATCAGCGAATGTTGGGGGGATATTGATAGGTGCCCCTGTAAGGCGCTGGAGAAGTTTCCTGACCGATGAAGCATGGAATGTGGCAAGAACAGCATGTCCTGTCTGCATCGCCTGGAATGCTACAGCACCTTCAGCTCCCCTGATCTCACCCACAATGATATAGTTAGGTCTTGACCGCAGTGCTACCTTCAGGAGAGTGAATGTATCAACCTGCGATTCTATCGGGCCATCCATCCTGGTGATCAATTGCTGCCACGCTGGCTGCGGTGGAAGTACTTCGGCTGTATCCTCGACCGTATACATCTTTGATTTGCTGCTGATAAAAGGCAATGCAGCATTCAGCATCGTTGTCTTACCGCTTGCTGTTTCACCACTGAAAAAAATGCTCATCTGGTTCTCAAGCAAAAGCCACAGATATGCACACAGATTAGCATCAACACTTCCCCACTTTATAAGCTGGGGAATGCTTGCCGGAACTTCCATGAATTTTCTCATGGTAAAACTGGAACCTTTTCTACTAACATCAGTGCTGTAAATAGCAGCTATCCTTGTACCATCAGGAAGAGACCCGTCGATTATGGGACGCGCATCACTCACCGGCCTGCCGATACGCTCACCCATGGTATGAAGCCAATGGCTCAGGTTTTCCGCAGTGCCAAAGGTGAGATTGGTCGTAAGCATCGCCAGTATCTTATGCACAATAAAAACCCCGCTTACTCCTATACTGTGAATATCTTCAAGATAGGGGTCTCTTATCAACGGCTCTATCGGACCCTGGCCTATTATATCCCTGTCCAGGAAATAAGATATTTTATCATATTCCAGCTGGGATAAAGAAACAAGCTTTATACCAAGAAGCTTGTCCAATATACCTTTTGGTACAAAACTGCCCTCGATATTCACGGATTCATTAAAAAGTTTCATTATTAACTTTCGTAACTGGTCTTCGTTCTCAGGAACACTTTCATCTGCGGCTTTTTCGAGGATTGAATCCATTATTATCTTATATTTTTTTGATTCCTCGGGCAATAAGACCGGCTCAACTGCAATATATGCGGTTTTCCTTGATACTTTATCTCCTTTCAGATGGATAAATATCGGATCGCCAACGGGATAAATGATGTTCAGGACAGGGATGTCTGTAATATCACGGGATAACTTGGGAAAAAAGTCCGGTATAACACCGGTTTCTTTCCTGCATAGCTCCACATATTCAGCAAGATGCGGATTTCTTTTCAGGGCTTCTTCGAACTTATCATCCAGGATGACCACCTCCCTTATGAAACTCCTGAAATATTGATCATAACACCGCTTTTCGCTTCGACCTTGAAACCGATCATCGCTCCGACCTGGATCTCAGGGCGGGAATATTTATTTATCATCATAGTCCTTAAAATTTCACTTCCCATCTGGCGCATTTTCAGTGTAATCAGGATCTCAGAAGCATCTTTAAATTCATTCACTACATTTTGGGGCATTTCGGTGCAGTCCATCGTGATAATGATGGTTTTTTGCATGCCGGTCAATTTTTTAAGAAAAGAAATAAGTTCAAGGCTCTTCTCGGCATCCGTGCCATATCTAATGAGGGCGGAAAGAGTATCAATTATAATGACGTTTTTTTCAAAGAGAACTTCTGCACTCATTAAACGCTTGATAAAATCTATCCTGGGCTTGGATTCTTTCAATAAGGGGAAAACAGGAATATATAGTAATTCTCCTTTTAGAAGCCTGATGCCGATAGGATACTCAAGGGAATTCATCTGGCGGATGAAATTCTTGGTTGTCAGCTGCGTGGACACGTAAGTAACCGTTGTCTTGTTATCCAGAAGCCCGTACGCGAATCTCTGGCAAAGGGCGCTTTTTCCGCTCCCGCTTGGACCATCTAGCATAATAAGTGAACCTTTGGGGAAACCACCGCCAAGCATCTGGTTCAATTCATCCCTGTCAAGTACAAAATTATATCCTGCCATTGTCACGGTGTCCCGAATGAAAATGTATCTTCAATTCCATTCGCTGTTATGACCCTGAGATTATGATTGCCTGCTGCGAGTGATATTGTGGCATTTATCTTTAAAACATCTCCTGTGAGCCATGTCTGGCCGCCTTCTAGTATCGTTTTATTAAGATTATTATCTGAAATGATAGTGCCGTCTATTATTACCGTTATATATTCAGTACCAAGTTCTTGCATCCCTGTGTTTTTTACATAAAATGTATATATTCCACTGGAATTAGGAATGATTTCGGGGTCGTTGATCACGGTAATGTCCGTTTTTAATTGCTCGCTCAGGGTCTTACTGCCAATAATTACAGCCGATGAGAGGGACTGTACGTTCATGAACATTGCTCCTACTACACTTAACGCGATTATGACAGATGCTATGAAGAAAACCATCTGGGTTGCGGATGCACCTGCGCCCATTCTTGTCTCCTATGGTATTGAATAATCAGCTGCGCCGTTTGCGGTGATAATTTTAACTCTTCCACCTGCAGCAACGATGTCCACATTGATGGATGTCTTTGGAGACCATACGCCCCTGGGACTTACAATATATGAGGAACTGGATTTGAATTCCCCGTCAATAATTATATTGATTTTTCTTGAATCAAGAGTCGTAGACCCATTGTTAAAGATGATAAGTTCAGTTACATCCCGGTTCGATATTGCTATTTTAGTATTCAATTTTTCTTTCCATAGTTCATTTGAATTTTTTTCTGCCTCTTTAACCTGTTTATGTGACATATCAACCAGGGGATAAAACATTGACGCCATATATATTATGGATGCGGTAAAAATAACCACAACAGCAGAGGTTGAAAATCCCATTTGATGCCCCCGCTGTTATGGATATAGTGGGACGTACCTGTTTACTCCGAACGAGTTGGGTGTTGCTATTTCAAGATTTACAGCCTGTCCAAGTTCCTGGTTCAAAGATAGCCAGAAGGTTTTTCTCGGAGCTAATATTATTGCTTTCTGAGGATCTACAGTAGCAGGGTCATAACCAAAATCAGAAATAGCCGTGTAATCTATACTGATTGAGATTAAATCTCCACTGTTAAGGACCGGCGTGACGTTACTAAATGAATTATCTGCATCCCTGACGGCAGCTGCAGTATAAATGCTCCGAGTATTGTTGGGATCCGATGCGTTATAAGGCGTGCTGGAATAATTGAGATCATAGCGTTTGTTATTATCAATGACCGATATAATAACTTGCTTCAGGTCTATTGAAGTAGTCCCTACATCCGGTTTAATCCGTATATCCAATGATTGGATATTGTCCTTAGGTGGACCTTCTAAGTTGGTAGAATCAGTCCTATTTCCCAGAACCTGCTCCACAACGATATTCGATGAGATCTGCGTTGTCGCCTCTTTGCTGGTCTTTGTTGCTTTCTGCTGTAGCGACCCTGTTGTATATATCAAAACAGTGGCAGCGACTGCAGCGACAAGTACCATTGCGATAAAGATGATCAAAGTGCCGACTCCTATATCACCTCTTTCATTGTCCATCAGGAATTTTTGGTTTGCTTTCATATTTTACTCCATCTTATAAAAAAAAATTCCCCTTTTTTCAGGGGAATAATGTTATATATCGATCAGTACCGTAGGATGCAGGAGTCCTTATTTCTTTTAGGACCATAGTTCCAGTTTCTGGTACTATCTGAATCGTGGATCTATCCCTTGGAGCTAAATTTACCGGAGTTACTGTGAGATATGCCAATTCTCCAGATGAAAGGACTGTGGCACTTGAATCAGTCATACTTCTCTCCTCCGAATAGTTGCCAGCGGCAGGGATCAATGTCGAGTTTTTATCATCTATATATCTCATATGCATGTTTGCGGAATCGATCAAAGCGCCACCTGCACTCAGCTCTACATAGACTTTTAGCGTAGTAATGTTAGCAGTTAGCCCAGCTCCCCTATCACCGATTATGGAAATAACTTTCAAATTCGATGAAACTTCAGAAGTTGCTTCTTTGCCTGTGCTTTGCGCCTTTTGCTGCAACACACCGGATGTCTGTATCAACACTGCTGCTGCTACCGCTGCGACGAGAACCATCGCAATAAAGATAATCAGCGTGCCAATACCCACATCACCCGTGTCGTTTTTCAATATATTGTTTCTATTTGCTTTCATAACGCCTCCATTATTTTTCGAAACTCAGGCGGCGTCATTACGCCTAACCTTGCTTCTTATGATTATTACAATGATACGTGGATATAAACAACGTTGTGAAAAAAGTGTGAAGATTGTTGGTACGAAAGTTTATGAAAAGTAAATCAGGAAAATAGAACCTTATAATTCTTGAAATATTCAATTTCATTTCTTGCTTTATTGATTTTTCCTTTTAAATTATCAAGCATGAGTTTTGTTTCCAATCCATTGCCCCGATTTCTATCGGAATAAAGTTGTTTCATTAATATATACTGCTTCCTGTCAGATATATTCTGTTTGAGAAGCAGGAATAAGAAGTACATTGATTCTTCGTTATCCATGTATTTGTTAACGCTTTCAATGCATCGGTCTAACAGGCGTGGCAATTCCAGGGCATCTTTGACCGCCATCAGGAGACCATCAAGAGTGACTGGTTTCATGAGGTAGTCAGATACTTTTGAAATACGCATGAAATCTTCAATAGAAGGGGCTTTTGAACTGATTATTATGACTGGTACACCCCAGTTTTTCTTGATCTTCTCGATCAATTCCCAGCTATCCATATCAGGAATTTCTGTATCGAGCAGAACAAGGTCATAAGGATTTTGTTCCATTGCCTGGAGGCATCCTTTTCCAGTTTTTGTGGCATTTATTATGTATCCCTCATCACCCATCAAAAGCATTTCTGCGAAAAGTTCTGCTATATCCAGTTCGCTATTTACTATGAGGATGGAATGTAATTTCTTTGGGACCATATATCTTTGATTTCATTTTCACAAAAATATAAGGGTTCGTAGGATTAATGTTCACAATAAATGTTAAATTTCACATCGCTGTTCACACCGACCAAATTTTCCCGGGATATTTCTTTCGTGTGATATTATGCACTTTTTATCTCACTCAGCCTTATATAAATAGGAACATATACCATTCAAAGAACCCCACTGGCTGATAATCTTTGCAATTTACCACCTTTTGCCCTTATCGGCCCAAGGGGGCAATCGATCTTCTGCTCAAAATACCAATATATTCTGCCCATATTAAATATACTGATGGAAATGTAATTTAAAATAAAGATGGATTGGTTTTTGAAACCAATTTTTTATAAAATATAATAAATTTAATTATATAATATATTATTCAGTAAACGCTTCAGGACTTATTTGAAATCAAGAGACTGCAGGGCAATGATACCCTAAGAAGATGAGCAAATTAATTTGATCAATTCGTCAATAAAGGTACGGAATGTGGGATAAAAATACTGGAATTCTGATATGAAATCGGTCAATAATTTTTTTTTTGAAAATGCATGGAAAATTTTATACGCAATATGATATCAATACAGGTAATTTTCTTTTATTGACTCAATTCTTTCGACAGGATTACAGGATAAACAGGATGTACATGATATGCAATTGGCTCGTATCCTGTCTTAAAATTACCATTTTCTTGATTATCGAAAATGTTATGCTGTTGCCATCAGGAGCTCACTTTGAAAGGGAATTTCCTCCCTCTTTGCGGCATTGAAGGTTTCCTGGATCGACTGTAAAGCTTCTTCATGAGTGGAAGCACTTAAGAATAACATGAAAATAGATGCAGGATATTTTATTATTTTGCTTATTTTTTGGGGGTTTTTATTGCTTGATAAAAACATTGATATCAATTTAGCGTAGAAAATATTGATGTCCGGATCAACGCCTGTTATTTGAATGGATATCTGCCCGTTTTCACTGCCCAGATTTACGGTTATGGGCCAGTTCAGGAATGATATTTCTTCATTTATTACTTTATTCAAACTGGTTATATCGTAACTATTTATATTTTTATTTGAAAAAAGCTGGATCGCTTCATTTATTGGAGGAAGATTTCCTTTCTTATTAACTAATAGCCACCGAAACATCGTCAATGGTATGGTTATTCCGTATATGCGGTTCCTTGTTTCTTCCATTGCATGGTTTTTTTCCCTGAAAAGGTCTTTGGCGGTTTCAAGGCTTCCCATATTTTCTGTAACAAAACCAGTGAAATCGATGATATCCCGCATTGCTGCGGAAAGATTTCCCTGATGTTTCTTTAAGAGCGGATCAAGCATTTTCAAGTGCGTGTCGCTTATAGATACATTCTTTCTTAGCATATTTCCACCTTTTTATATTATATCCATAAGAACCCGAGGCGTTTATTAAGGTCTGGTAATTAAACACCTTGTTCTTATGATAATAATGATTATAATTGCTAATACTATTTAAATCTTGCTGCGTTTTTCCGATTTTTCAGGCCATAGCGTCATCATAGCATTTGAGGAAAAACGCCCAATTCGTGGATAAAAATCCAATTGCAAATCCACATTTTCGTTATTAAGAGATGGAATTTATCCAAAACTCTAATCACCGCAAAGGACGCGAATAATGCAAAGCATATCAGTATTGATCTTCGGTATAATATAAAAAAGTGAAATATCACGAATCTTTAAAATACGCTAAAAAAAGGGCACTTTCTACCGTGCCCTCAATGATTCCACTGCCATCGCAACCATCTCCTTATACTGCTCTACATCCGTAGAATAATGCTCCCTCGCCTTCACAGCATCCGGCTCATTGCCCTGCAATCGTGCCAGCCTCTTTGCGGTCAGGTTCGCGGTCTCAACGACCCACCTGTCGCGCGTGGCTGAATCCACAACATGCATTGATTCAGCCCGTATCGATGTAAGGACATTTCCTTCCTTGGTCGTGAAAATTGTTGGCTTCCCGATGACTGCGATGAACTCAGGCGGTGCTGTTCTTGCAAGAACCTGCGCTGCTTCGGGCTGGTATTGCCCTGCTGTCACATAGAAAGCGCCTGTAGGGTCAACGATGCGCCCGCGCCAGAATTCAGCATCAGTCCCGACATCTTCTTTTTCTGTGAGTGTGCCCACAATGAAGATGCGGTTGCATTTTGCACCTGTCGGGGTGATGAGATACTGAGGTGAATACTGATCCTGTCCTTCTTTTGATTGGAGATTTGATTCTTTCAACTCTGCTGCAAATACACGGTGCGCTACTTCACGAACATATCCTGATCCATTTTCAGCCATGATCACGCCTCCGCGGCAACAGGCGCTGATGCAAGTATCCTTGCTATGTCTTCTTCGATCGGTTTTACATCCAGTTTAATGGAATCGACCAGTATGAACCTGTCAAGTTTCTTTCCGGCCACCACATAATAGCGTCCCACGAGCTTGCTTTTGATAACATCAAGCACAACGCCCTGGTCAAGCGCTTCTGTTGCCATTTCCTTTGCCTTTTCAAGAGTGATCGCGGTGAACGCTTCGGTTATTTCCCTGTTCATAAGGATATCCTGCACTTTTTCGCCATCATCAAGCACAGCTTTTATTCGCAGGTCATAGACGCCTTCAACCTTTCCGTGTTCGCCGCACGCGCCTTTTATAAGGGCCCGGTTGCATTCGGGGCATCTCTTTATCAGGCCTGAACCGCTCTGGACATCCACGATCGCGCCCGTGAATTCGGTCAGCGTCGTGCCCACTTCAATATTTTCTTCTATCGGGATGATCTCGCTTGTCTTGTTGAGCTTGATGCTGAATTGTCCCTGGTATTGAGAAGTGGTTACGTTCTTGAACAGGTAATTTTTTCCTTCTTCGACATTTGGCAAACCCGATTTAGTCCATTTGGTAAATTTTATTGTCCCTGATTCATCTCCGAACAATCCTGCCTGCGAGATTGATTCAGAATTGCTTTCCCACAATTGCACAACTTTCCCGCGTAATGTCACCCATTTTCCATCTTCTTTGATATCTGATGCTTTTACCTTCGGTGTTTCCCGCGGTGCAAAAAATTCAGACTTCGGGACGTTGTGTTTCTTTAAAAAGTAATTTACAACATTGCGGCGAGCTTCTTCTGGAGGGACCTTGAACTTATTGATCAACTGGTCAAGCTTTGTATCGATTTCGTCAGTCTCTACCTTTACGCCCAGTTCCAAGAATCGGGCTTCTATTTGTTTTGTTATTTCGTTCATAATTTTTCTCAAGCCTCCTGGTTAATTTTATGTGTTTGAGAGGCAACTCTACCATATCTTGTAAGAATATAAACCTTTCCAGAGCAGGGTGAAAGTAATATTTTAATAGGTGAGAACTTCATTAAAAACGGATGAAAGAAACAAGCTACCAGGAAAAGAAAGATAAAATTATAAACTTCATAAGATCCAGCATTCAAGGCTCAGGAGCAACCGGCGCCATTATTGGTTTAAGCGGTGGGATAGATTCCGCACTTACAGCATATCTCACGGTCGAAGCGCTGGGCAAGGAAAAGGTTCTTGGCCTGATGCTGCCGGAAAAAGGCATCTCCACAAAGACTGATATTGATGATGCAGTCGAAATCGCCAGAATCCTTGGCATTGATCATAACATCATTGAGATCTCTAATGTCCTGTCATCATTTTCATCGGCAATTCCTGTTTTTGACCGCAATGTAAGGACCGCAAACGGCAACCTGAAGCCTCGTACCCGCATGTGCATATTGTACTATCATGCAAACCTCATGAACCGAATGGTAATAGGCACTGGAAATAAGACCGAACTCCTGCTTGGTTATTTCACAAAATACGGTGACGGCGGCGTGGATATTGAACCTATTGGGAACCTTTATAAAACCCAGGTGCGCGGGCTATCAAGATACATGGGAATCCCTTTAAGGATAATCGAAAAAACACCAACTGCAGGATTATGGCCTGGGCAGACAGATGAAAGTGAACTCGGAGTATCCTATGAGATGGCTGACCGGATACTCACCATGCTTGTTGATGAAAAAAGGAAGATATCAGAGATAAAGAGTAAATTCCCGCCTGAGATAGTTGATAAACTGGCTGCGCGCATTTCATCGAGTGAGCATAAAAGAATGCCACCGCCGTCTGTTGAAATCGCATACAATGGAAATTAATTTACCGGGATGGGAAGTAGTTTTCGATTATCTTGCCATAAGGTGAAAGGAAGCCAGACCAACTTCTTAAAATTTGAAAAACGAAAAACTATAAACATGCCAATTAAAATCTCATCAGGCCTCCAACTACACCCACAATTATTCCTGTGATCATACCACCAAGAATCACTCGGAGTATTGTATACTTTCTTGTTCCATAATAAATGCTGATAATACCACCAACAATTGCTCCAGTAATCGGGATTAAAATTAGACTGATATTCACAGTGTGTCCACCTACAGCAAAATATCCAATACCCCCAGCAATTAGCGCACTAATTGAACCGCCAATCGCGCATACAAGAATCGCATTTTTTCTGGTTTGAACCAAACCTACAATCATACCCACGATCGCCCCAACACTGCCATATAAAAGAACGTCTTCACTTATTCTTTGTTTTGTTATCAAAATACCATCAACAATAGCCCCGCCGGTAATTAAACCTGTAACACTCCCGACAATTATACCTCCAATAAATGCACAAAGAATGAAATGTTTACTTGCTCCTAAGTAGAGGCTAATAATCCCTCCAATAATCGCTCCCACGACCAGACCGACAATAAGACTGATATAAAGAGCTTCGCCCGGATATAGGACACCAGTAATTGCACCAGCAATTGCGCTGGCAATCAATCCTGCTATTGCGCCTTTTGGGACAGCTTCCTTATTCTCAGAAACTCTTCCTGCGAGCAATTCGAGAACTCCACCAATAAAACTTCCGAATATTACCCCGATAATTATGCTGCCTATCAAACCCATAGAGAAATTTTTAAATAATCCCCCAAAACCAATAACACCACCAATTATTGCACCATTCATTGAGCCCTTTCCCCATATATTGAAAACCGCCCTCCCGATAACACTGCCGACTAGGGCACCGAGAATGACTAAGCCTATATATTCGCCAATGGTTGTCACTTCGATAGATACTCTACCAATAATAAGTGCAACACCAAGAATTGCTCCAGCAATTGCACTAATAGCGGCATCCCTGATCAAACCAGCAATTGCTCCGACAATAGTACCTATGAAAGCACCAATCAACAGACTGATACCATATACCCAAGCAGGATCATCGGCCTTAGCAAAAAAACCAAGATTCAACATACTCATAGAAATCACCCCACTTGCGATAAAACCTATAAAAATACCCTTGATTGCACCGATTGTCAGATATTTTATCGCACCTTTACTCGCATTTACAGCTCTACCTGATATCTCACTCCATAAGTTTTCCCTTTTTATATATAGCATTATCATTGTGCAAAGAGTGAGGATAATTAATGCAAGGTTCACCAATTTTGCTGTAAAAGGTTTGTACTCAAGCGGGATAATCCCGCTAAAAGCTTTGTTGTTTTCCATGATAATATTTGTTGAGTTAATTAGTCGAATGCCTGAGTTTTTTTCCAATACTGTAACATTTGTAATTTTATTATTGTTCGATTCCACAGAGATCCCGGAGTAATAACCCATAGTTTTGAATCCATCAAGTGTGATGTTTCCCCCCCTCAATGCTATAGAATAGGGAGATTCACCCTGTATTATAGCTGAATACCCCACCTCAGAAGAATTTATAATGGGTTTACCCCAGCCGTTATCAATGCCTTTGAGAATAAGCGGTTTATTGACAATAACGTTTTCATTATAAGTACCGCTGTAAACTAATAGTGTAGCTCCTGCTTTAGCATTATTAATTGCATCCTGAATTCTTGTGTAATCCGCTCCTCCACTGTCGTCAACTGTAAGCGTCATTTTTGTTGATGAAGGTATATATGCAAGCGGTAGGTAGTCAATATTATCTGTTGCAGATATCTGAACTGTATAGGGTGAATCGCATATTCCATCGATATTGCTATCTACACATGTCTGACTGAAACCTTTATCTATCGGGTTGGTCCAGAAATTGCCACCAATGTAAGAGCCTCCAACAATATTAAATCCTGGAGTTTTGGTTACATTCCAGTTATTTTCAAAATTATTAAAATTGATTCCTGAATCAAAGTTCTTATTATTGTTGAAAAAGTTGTTATAAATGGTATTATTGCCAGTACCAGCAAGATAGATACCCGCTAATATGTTGTTAGATATATTGTTTCCGCTTAGCGTATTGTTGTTGCTGTAAACGATGATACCATAGTCATTGCCTGATGCTACATTACCGTTAATAATATTGTTGTTGCTGGAATTTTGCAGAAATATGCCATATGTGTTGTTCAATGCAATGTTGTTATTCAGTATATTCTTGCTTGAACCATTCAGAAAAATACCTACATTATTGTCCGCTGCTGTATTATTGATAATTATATTATTTTCAGAAAATAATCCAATTCCAGCACTGCCACCTTCGGTTCTAAATCCATCAATTGTGACGCCATCTGAAATCAAGGTTATAGAAAGTTCATCGGGTCTTTCCCTTGTCGCAGCCTTCACAACCGGTTTTCCTCCACCATTGTTGATGCCTTTCAGAATAAGCGGCTTGTTAACAATTACATTTTCTCGATATATACCACTGTAAACTAATATTGTATCTCCCGCCCTCGCATAATCTATAGATACCTGTATCTTTGTAACATCAGCTCCAAAGCTGTCATCAACCGTAAGCGTTTTAGCCCCGGCGCCACCTGCCAGCAATAAAATTGTCAGCCAATTATTCCCGCCAATATTTCTTTTGATAAAACACTTTTCAGTTTCATAAGCACCCATTTTATAAATATCATTTAACTAAATATACTTTTTCATCTGGTATATCAAATTAATTCTACGATTTGATAAAATCAAATGGGTTCTTCCTATAGACTGCTATATCCCAAGACCGGAAATGCTAAATTTCGGTGGTGTGATTGCTGCCTTCCGTTACGCAGATAACGTCGGCTTCCAAGATCAACAGAATTTCGGGGCTTATAACCTTCACTTCCATTGTTGCCTGGTATCCTTCACCCCAGCTTCACATCAGTCTGTTGCCAAACTGGGTGTGGGGTTCAGTTCTGAGGTGGCGGCTCATTCTTTCCTCATGCTGGATTTTCACCAGCTGGCGACTACGAGCTTTGCTCCCCACGCCCGCGTCATCCGCGCAATCCGCGTTCTATTATGCGAATTTTCTCTAACTTTGAGAAAATCGTATCAACGGCTTTGCCAAATGCCGCCTTGCACACGGAGGCACTTCATAGAACCCTGGTGAAATCCCCCTCGAAACGATCTCAATCGCCTGTTCTTTACTCACAGCCCCACATTTCTCGCATCTTTTTCCCTGTCCCTTTCCCATGGATTTCATCCGTTTGCCGCAGCATACAGGATTACGCAATTCCTGCCTATTCAGGCAATTGATCCTGATCTTTTCAAGGTTCACAGTATTATCCTTAACACTTCCAAATACTGTTACTTCATCGCCTTCCCGAAGCTCCCGTATGATCCGCCTGAAACCTTTTGTTGGCTCAAAAGCCACGCATTCAATCGAAGCGCCATTTTCTGACAGCTCAAAAATTATATGCCCCCCTGTTATTGTTTTTGGAGGTTTGCTCACCATCCCTTCCAGAATATATGAGCGATCTTCCTTCACTTCATGGATCTTTGCAGGAATTAGATGCATATCAGTATTCTGGTTCGTTCGATAGACAATATGCCTCTCAATGGGCTCACTCTTGATCATCGAAAATGCTCGTCTTACAGATTCTTCATTTTTCCCGCGTATCCCGAAAAGAATCGGGTCAAGCGAATGCGGCGCGAACACAATGCGTTCGTTCTCGATATCCACCGTATCCCATGTATCAGGATATGTTGCCGCATTGGCCGCCCACACCGATCCTTCTTCAATGTTTCGCGGTGAGCCCCAATTTCTTTTTTCACGGTATGCAATAAGCTCAAACGTATGGTCGAAAAGACCGCACAATGCAAAACCAGCAGCAGCAAGCGCCCCGATCAACCCTCTTTCGTTCTTGAATCCCCTGTAAGCAATACCATGGCGCTCCAGTAACTCCTTTGCTTCCCGGATTTCGAGAACATCCTGAACTGCTCGCAGGGAGAATTTCGAGAGGTCATTTATCATGCTTTCATTTGAAGTTTCGATAAAAACGATCCCTGGGTTTGTGTTTTCATTTGAAAGAACCGCCATTTTTTCAACTGTTTCGATCACAAGCTCTTTAACTTTTGCGGTTTCATTTGCATCATTGAGTCCAATATCTAGTGCTAATGCCGCGTTGCCTCGTGTTTTATATTTGATATTAGGATTCAGGCGAACAAGAAGAGGATAATCTTTCAGAATCCCGAAAGCAACTAATTTCTCGATCAGCACTGCTGCAAGATAGGTCGTGCACATGCCGTCTCTTGAATCAGTGTCGTCAAGTCCTATTATCATAGGTCACTCAATTGCATGCTTGTGTGAAACTACCACCCTACAAGTAGGGTGGCTTCCCGCTGCATCGGCCCTCTGCTTGAGAGTCCTTGACGGGCGTTAATTCCGGTAGTACCTACCGTACTCTTGATTGATGGTCTATTCTCGATTATTATTGCAGATACTTGATCTCTTCCCATTACAAGATCACAGGACGGAC
>Ga0209540_10000920_pt1 | contig 23633 bp, 22 predicted proteins | sample BarGraIncu01121A_FD_184501 | JGI IMG/M metagenome (GOLD analysis project Ga0209540, IMG submission 184501) | Arctic peat soil microbial communities from Barrow, Alaska - Barrow Graham LP Incubations 011-21A (SPAdes) (version 2) | ecosystem: Environmental > Terrestrial > Soil > Wetlands > Peat... | reverse complement strand
GGAGAGCGTGGCCAGACCGGCTACGAGGCGCTCGTACCTGGGGAGGCCGGGGGCCGGGAAAGCCAGGCGAGCCAGGGCAATCGGCAGCAGGAGAACCAGGGCGCCGGCCATGACGTTGGGATGCACCGGATCGGTCACGGGCGCGGGCAGGCGTTTGTAAAGATCGGCCGGGATGAAGAGCAGTTTCGTCCCGGGGAACCACTCCACTGTCACCACCGCGCTAAAGGCAAGCAATAGCCCGCCAATGACAAGGGCCAGCGCAACCCATTTCAGGCGTATCTGGGAAATCGTCCAGTTGACGATAGCAAAGTAGAGTGCGATGCCCGCCAATAGTTGATAGACTGCCGGGCGGGTAACTTCCGGCAAGGCCGTGGCCCAAAGAGTGACCGGGACCAACAGAGCCAATAGCACAGCGGGCCAGGCTCCGGGCGCGGCGACGGTCAGGCGGCCATAGGCCAACCAGCGGACGCCCCAGAAGAGGGCGGCCAGGACGAGGGCCGCGGGGAGAAGTCGGGCCGACACGAACGAGGCGGCTACCAGGACGCCCACGATCCCGCCCTCGCAAGCGGCCAGCGCGCGCGCGAGGGATCTGACGCGAGAGAACCGCTGCTGGCTGCGCTTGCCACGTTCGCCCGACTCGCTCGCATCGCCGCGGACGAGTTCAGCTTCTGTGCTCAGGGACCTGTACCTTTCCGTGCCCGTCGCCACTGGACGGCGGCACTGCGGAGGTGGGCGCTGCGCTCAGTTGACCGGCCATGGCTTGGGTGACCACGGCGCCATCGCGCAGGAACATCTGCACGGTTTCCTTTGTGTACGGGTGGACGATCATGCCCTTGAGGAGGTCGGGCAAAGCGGTGACGATACAATGAATCGGCACTCAAGATGTCCTGCGGCTGAGCCTCATCGCTCGCTGTTGCCTGGACTTTCTGTTGCGCAACGTGATCTGTCGGGCCATATCAAGCGAAATGGCCTCCCCTTCATACCAGTATCCCACCTGCGTTTGGCGTGCTTCGGCTTCGAATCCCGGATCCTCTGGCAAAACCTGCGCGTCAGCCGCTAACCAGCGTCCCAGCCGATCGATTCGGACTTTCAGAGCGTCGACCATTCCGCTCAAGATCGGCCATTCCGCTCGCTTGGCGGACCCGTCAGCTAAGCGCATCGCCGTCGCTTGCGCTGCCTGCTTTGTCTGTCGTTCCTTGAGGGCATCCATACTCTCCTCCTCACAATGGTCACCTTGCCCGCTAGCTCTCCTCCAGGCGCCTCTACTTGGAGAGAGGGATCGGCCGTCGCCCGCACGTGCTCTATGGCCGGTTATCCCTTGTAGAAGGCGTGGATGGATTCGGCCACGTACGCGATCTGCTCGCCGGTCAGCTCGGCGTACATGGGGAGCGAAAGGATCTCGCCCGTGATGCGCTCGGTCACCGGAAAGTCGCCCGCCTGGTAGCCGGCCGAGCGGAAGGCATTCTGGAGGTGCACCGGCACCGGGTAGTGGATGCCCGTACCAATGCCGCGCTCCTTGAGCCGGGCTTGCAAGGCATCGCGTTGCGGCGCGCGGATCACGTAGAGATGATGGACGGGCAGGTTACCCGGCGCCGCGCATGGTACGGTCACAGGAGTATCCCGCAGTAACTCACCGTAGCGTCGCGCGTGCGACCGCCGCTGCGCGTTCCATCCGTTCAGGTGAGGCAGCTTGGTGCGCAGGACCGCGGCCTGGATTTCGTCCAGCCGGCCGTTCAAACCGATCAAATCATGATAATAACGGCGCTCGGAGCCGTGATCCCGCAGCATACGCAACCGGTGCGCCAACTCGTCGTCGTTCGTGGTCACGAAGCCGCCCTCGCCGTACGCGCCCAGGTTCTTGGAGAAGTAGAAGCTGAAGGCTGCGGCGTCACCCAGGCTGCCGGCCCGCCGCCCCCCGTATTCGGCGCCATGCGCCTGGCAGGCGTCTTCGATCACCTTCAGCCCATGTCGCTTTGCGATCGCCAGCAGCGGGTCCATGTCGACGGTCTGCCCGTACAGGTGCACGGGCAGGATCGCCTTGGTGCGCGGGGTGATCTTCGCCTCGACCTGTGACACGTCCATGAGGTAGGTTGTCGGGTCGATGTCGACGAACACCGGCGTTGCGCCGACCAATGCGACCGCCTCGACGGTGGCAATAAACGTGTGCGAGACGGTCATCACCTCGTCGCCAGGGCCGATTCCCATGGCGCGCAGGATCAGTTGGATGGCAGCCGTGCCATCGCTGATGCCGATGCCGTGGCGCACACCGCAAAATGCGGCGAACTCCTTCTCCATGGCCTGCACGTTCTCGCCGAGAAAGAGGTGCATCCCGTCCAAAACGGTGGCAATGCGCCCCAGGATCTCGTCTTTGAGAGGAGCGTATTGTGCCTTCAAGTCTACTAGTGGGATATTCATGACAATGCCCTCCTGCGGATAAAAATGATCAGCGCCCGGATTTTTACGAATCACCCGGGCCGGGTTACCGGCGACGATCGCGCCAGGCGGCACGTCCCGCGTGACGACGCTGCCCGCTCCGACGATGGCGTCCTCGCCGACGGTCACACCACACAGGATCGTGGCGTTGCTGCCGATGGACGCTCGACGTTTCACGACCGTCGGCGCTACGCTCCAATCGGCCTCTGTCTGAGGTTCCCCGCTGGCGGTGGTCGCGCGGGGATACTTGTCGTTGATGAACATCACGCCGTGGCCGATAAATACCTCATCCTCAATGGTGACCCCTTCACAGATGAAGGTGTGACTGGAGATCTTCGCCCGACAGCCGATGCGTGCACCTTTCTGGATCTCAACGAAGGCGCCTATCCTGCTTTCGTCGCCGATCTCGCAGCCGTAGAGGTTGACAAACGCGTAGATCCTCACGTCGCGGCCCAGCTTCACATCCGGGGCGATCCGCAAGCTCATACCATCGCTCATAGATCCGTGTTCTCCCGTCCACCCCCGTTGAGCAGCGACTTCTGGGCCGTCTCCAGGATCCGCACCACCGTCACGCCGGTCCATGCATCGCTGCACGCCGGACGCCCCGTGCGGATCCAATCCACGAACGCCTGGCATTCGGCCCGCAACGGTTCCTGCCACGGCACTGGAACCACGGTCTCCGGGCCGCTGCGGTAGGACATGTGAAACTCCTCCGGGGTGTCGGAGTAGGGCGTGCCCTCGACGCCCTTGTCGTAGAGGGTAACCTTGTCATCCGCGATATCGTCATAGACCAGCATCTTCTTGCTGCCCACGACGGTGACGCTACGCTGTTTGACCGGGTCTAACCAGGAAACATGCACATTCGCCAAGATCCCGTTGGGGAAGTAGAGCGTCAGATAGGCCACCTCGTGGATGCGTTTTCTCTTCTGGACGTACACCTGGCCGGCGGCGCTCACCTGGAACGGTTCCGATCCCAGGATGTGCAGGAGGATGGAGATGTCGTGCGGCGCCAGGTCCCACATTACGTTGATGTCCGGTTGGAGTAGGCCCAGGTTCACGCGCGTGGCGTTGACGTAGTAGACCTGGCCCAACTCGCCGCTTGCGATCAGATCTCGCACCACGTTCACGGCCGGGTTGTACTGGAACGTGTGCCCCACCATAGCGGCCAGCCCGCGGTGCTCGGCGTACTCCGCAATCTCCATGGCGTGCACCACACTGTCCGCCAGGGGCTTCTCCACCAGCACATGTTTGCCGGCGCGCAACGCTTCCATCGCGAGCGCATAATGGGTGGACACAGGAGTCGCGATGACCACCGCAGCCACGTCCGAGGCCAGTAGCTCGCGATGGTCGCGCGTGGTCCTTGTGTTGGGATACAGCGTCTGGATGTGCTCCAGGCGGTCGGCCCGGAAGTCGGATACCCAGGCGAGTTCGGCGTCGGGCAACTCGTGGAAGTTGCGCGCCAGCTTTGGCCCCCAGTAACCACAGCCAATCACGCCGACTTTGACTCGATCGCTCATGACTTCCTCCTACTCAGGCTCTGTGCTGCTCACCCCGCGCCGCGTCCGAGGAACATGGACAACGGCGTCATCAACAGGATCTTGAGGTCCAGCCAAAGCGACTGGCGCTCGATGTACGCCAGGTCCAGGCGCACCATCTCTTCGAAGCTGACCTGGTTGCGCCCTTCCACCTGCCACAGGCCGGTGATGCCGGGAATCGCCTCCAGGCGGCGTTTGTGCCAATTCTGGTACACCGCCACCTCGTAGGGCAGCGGCGGCCGGGGCCCTACCAGGCTCATCTCGCCCCGGATCACATTGAAGAGTTGCGGCAGTTCGTCCAGGCTGGTCTTGCGCAAGAACCGGCCGGCGCGCGTGATGCGTGGATCGACCACCATCTTGAGCGTCGCCTGGCTACATTCAGCGAGGCTGACATTCTGCTGGATCAGGCGTGTGACGTAGGCTTCGTGGACCTTCGGGTCGGCATCGGCAACCATGGAACGATACTTGAGCATGGTGAAGCGCCGGCCGTTCTCGCCGATGCGCACCTGGCGATACAACGCAGGTCCCGGCGAATCAAGCTTGATCAAAGCTGCGATCACCAGCAAGAACGGCCAGGTCAGGAGTAGAATGATGCCCGCCGCCGCCATATCGAAAGCCCGCTTGGTGTAGCGCCGCCAGCCGTGGATGCTCGGCTGCCCCAGGTCGATCACCGGGATACCGTCGAACCCGCCCAGCTCAGCATGCGGAAACGAGAGCGCGAACAGGTCCGGGATGACGCGGACGTGCACCGAAGCCCGCTGCAGCACCCGGCAGATCTCCACGAGCCGGTTGTGCGCCTGCAGGGGGAGCGCCACCACGGCGTTCTGCACCTTGTGCTCGGCTACGATCTGCGGCGCCTGGTCCAACGTCCCCAGCACGGGGACACCCGCATAGACTTGTCCCTGCTTCTCGGAGTCGTCATCCAGGTAGCCCACTAGTTTTAGATCGGCGCAGGCGTACTTTTGCAGTTCCCTGGCAGCGTCCTGGCCCACCGGCCCGGCGCCCACGATCAACAGCGCCGGGCGATCGATCGGCCGCCAGCCCGGGCCGCGCCGGTAGGCCCAGAGCACCACGCGGCTGCCGGTCAACAGGGCCAGGTCCAGGACGAAGAAGGTCAGGAACAGGGAGCGCGGCGTGTCGCGATAGCTCAGATAGAGCGCCCCGGCCAGCACCAGGATCGACATGCCCACCGCCAGCGCTACGTTACGCAGTTCGGCCTTCAAGGAACCATTGCGCTGCCCATCGTAGACTGAAAACGCCACGAAGACGCACGGCCAAATGAGCACAACCAGGAGGATGACCTGGGGCGACAGCAGAGTTCGCCAATCCATGGCTTGTCTCGCCACATTGTGGGGAATTTGGAGGGTCGCCAAGAGGTCATCCACTGGATACGGCAGAGAGCTGGCCCGAGCGCTCAACCAGGCTGCAACAAACAGGAGCGCCACGCTGCCGGCCGAATCAAGGAACAGAAAGCCGACGATTCTCTGCGCGCTGAACTTCCGCAGCATTATGCGATTCCCTCCTCCGCTGAGCCGGCGACGGCGCCGCTCTTCTTCTGCAAAACCTGCCAGTAGAGCGCTTCGAGTTGATCCACCACGACTTCCCAATTGTAGACTTGCTCTATGCGATTTCTGGCCATCTCGCCCAGGCGTCGAGCCTCGGCAGGATTGCCCAGCAAATCTGCCAGTTTGGCGCGCAAATCGGCGACCTCATTCGGTGCACAAGCTACTCCCGCCTCACCGATGGTTTCCCGATTCTGATCGATGCCGTTGACGATCACGCAACGACCACAGGCCATCGCGCTCATAAGCGCGGGGGAGTTGCCCTCCACGACCGAGGGCTGAACGTAGATCAGGCAGTTGGCGAAAAGCTGGCGCGCGGCCTCACCATATTGATAACCAAGGAACTTGATTCGTCCATCAGCCGTTGCCTTCAGATTGCGCACATAGTCCGGGTCATCCGGGTTGTCACCGACAATCACCAACGGCACATCCGTCTCGAGGCCGCGATACGCCTCCACAAGCAGGTGGACGCCCTTGTCGGGGCGCAGCATGCCTACGAATAGGACGTACCGATCCGGAGTGAGCCCTAAAGGCGCCAGCAGTTCGGTTCCCGGGCATGGCCAGATATCGGCCGCCAGGGTGATCATTTTAGGCGCACGGCCGAAGATGCGCGCGAACTCCGTGGCAGAGACCCGGTTATCTACATAAACTTCGTCGGCCCAACGAAAGGCCGCCGCGGCTCCCAACTTCAACAAGAGGCGCGCCATCCGGCCCCACTTGGGACGCTCCCAATCAACGCCATCCATGTAGACGACCGATTTCTTGCCGGCAAGCTTGACCAGCGGTAAAAATATTGCGTTGCCCATACCATGATAACAAATAATATCCGCCGAATTGGTGATAAGGGCATGTAGCGTGGCAAGGGGTGTGTGAGATAGCATCTCCAGGCCCGAACGATTGGCCGACGGCAGCGATACGAGCCGGACGCCCTCGTAAGGATTGGGGGGGCGCCGCGTGTAACTCCACCGGCAATAGACAACGACCTGATGCCCGCGCGCGACGAGCCGCCGCGCCTTGGCATCGGTCTCCCGTTCACCGCCGCCCGCGCCCGGCAGATCGGGCGGTAATCCCTTCATGCCGATGAACGCCAGGCGCAAACAGGGTTTTTGTATTTCGCTCATGAGGAGGTCTCGTGTCCCAAGAGGATTGTCTGCACGTACTCCTGGAGCGCCTCCCTCCACGGTCGCATCCAGTGGAAGCCGCGCAGCTCCAGGTTGAGATTGCGCCCTGCCTCCATGCGCGGCCTGGGAGCGGGGAGCGGGAACGTCGCCGAGTTGACCGGCATCAAGGCGCACGTGGTATTGCCGGCAAACGCCAGGATGGCCCGGGCGAACTCAAAACGGCTGCAGTAACCGCCCGTGTTCACCATATGATACGTGCCGTACAGACCTGTGGGCAAGAGCCGTTCGATGCCCGAGGCGATGTCGCAGGTGTAGACGGGTGAGCCGAATTTGTCGTCGACGATATTGAGCGAGGGGCGATGCGAGGCAAGCTCCATGATCTTGGCAACAAACTTCTTGTCCTCCGGTCCTCCGCCGAACATCCAGCCCGCCCGCACGATGTAATAGCGACTGAGCAGCTTCTCGACAAGCAGCTCGCCCTGATACTTCGAGCGACTGTACCAGCTTTGTGGATTCGGCGTGTCGAACTCGGTATATGGCTCGCACTTTGCGCCATCGAAGACGCTGATGGTGCTGACATACACCATAGTCGCGCCGGCGGCCTGGCAGGCCAAAGCCACATTTTGCGTGCCGACGGTGTTGGTCAGGTAGGCGGCATCCGGGTCTTTCTCGCAGCCGTCCACGTCGGTCAGTGCGGCCAAATGCAAGACCGCATCCGGCCGAACGCGCTCAACCGTTCGACGCACCGAGTCAATGTCGCGTACATCCATTTCCTGGATGTCAGTGGCTTCGACTTCGTGACCCCGCTCACGCAGGATCCGGCACAAATCCGTGCCGAGCATCCCCTTGGCCCCTGTTACAAGCATGCGCATCCTAGCCGTCCTTCCGCGACCAATCATAGGGGATTTCTCCGCCATGCGGATCAATCCTGAACGCGTCAGGGTTCTTGTAGTCGTATGCTTCGGTCACGGTGTTGACAATGATTGCCTCTTCGACGCCAACGCCTTTGAACCCATGCGCAATGCCGTGCGCGATGTGAATCAGCATTGGACGCTGTACGCCGATGAAAAACTCGTTAACCTCAGCATGAGTCGGCGAATCTGTTCGCCGATCGTACAGCACCAGTTTGATCATCCCTTTGACGACGGCAAAGTTGTCATCTTGCTTGTTGTGATAGTGCCAACCTTTGACCACCCCGGGATACGCCGTAGTCATATACACCTGACCAAACTGGCGCAACAAGTCTTCATCGCAACGCAGGATCTCCATCAAGTACCCACGCTCATCGGGAATCACCTTGAGTATTTTGGTTTTCACGCCGTCAATCATGTCTTCCCTCTTGTACGAAGAACTCGACCAGGAATGCCGGCGACGATAAAGCACGAAGCCATCGTTGAGCTTGGGCAGCCCCTCCGCGCTTACGCGGATCCTGGTCTTGGGATAGCGTCGGGCGACGTTTGCGAAGGGGTCGATGAAATAGCCGTTGGTGCTGCGCGCTGATCTCCAGCCATTGCTACTTTCCCCTACCGTCATATGCTAACCCGACCTCAAGAGCTAGCAGCACCACACTTTCGACATCCGCCAATCACCTCGGTGCGAAAGCAACGCACAAGAGACTACTCAGATCGCGTTCCAATGAAAAGAACCCCACCAATTTCCAGAGTAGCCAACAAAGGATCGATCACTCTGCCTATTTGCTTAAGAAGCCCTGAATATTTGTACTGCCAGCGCCCGGTAACGAGGGAAACCGTTGTGAACCCACACGTCTTGGCCAGCAGTCTGAGAGTGTCTGGCGTGTAGTAGCCGACATGACAACGAATCACACCATCCGGTGGCTTCACAAATGTCTTGATGCCCGTCCATCGGTAGGCAAGGAAGTGTGGCGAGTGCAGCGATGGCACTTCGACCACGAGGATGCCATCGGGCTTCAGGTGGTGTTTAGCCGCTTTAAGAGCTTCTGCAGGCGCAGGGATGTGCTCAACAACCTGAATCATGGTGATGATGTCAAATTGCTCGGCTGGGAACATCTCCCTGCAGTATTGGCCCTCAACAATGTGCGCTCCTGTTTTGGCGGCTGTGTACCTTGCCATGGGTACACAATCCTCAACGCCGTGGCAGGAGAGCCCTCTTTTCGCGGCTATGCTAAGGAAGTGCCCGTCTCCGCAACCCACATCGAGGAGCGTGCCTCTGGGCTTGATCTTCGTTATGCGGTCAACAATATCCTCGAAAACTACGCTCCGCTGTGGGTCCATAAACTGACGACCCTTGTCCAGAAAATCCATGGTGTAGAAATCCTGATAATCCGTCACAATTGTAAACCGGCCGGGACCAGGAAACTGTGCTACAAACCCACATGACCTGCACTTATAAAGCTTGATATAGCCATCAAACCATATCCTAAACGCTGAGGGGTCTGTCTCGCTACAGACAGCGCACGGAATCGAAGAATAACCGGCCATAATGTACACCTCCCCAACAAAAAGTGCCTTCATAAGCAGAACAGACTAACCTAGCTGTCGATCAGTCGGTTCTGCTGGCACGTGACCGAAATCACTCGATTGTCCCCTTTGCATCGACACACTCGTCTAGCTCAAGATTCGCTCAGCCTGTCAGCTCGCTCAAACATCAGGTGTAACTTTTCCACTCACCTTAGAATACACATCCATCAGTCGTTCATAATGCAATTCAGGGCCATGCTGATTGATTACATAGCGTTGCGCTGTCTGTCCCATTTCCTTAGCCTTGCCTGGATTTGCCACCATCCAACGCATTGCCTTTGCGAGCGCCTCTGCATCACCAGGAGGCACCAACAAACCCCGCTGCTGGGGTATTACCAGTTCAGTCATTCCCCCCAAATCCGAAGCAATGACGGGCTTGCCAGAAGCAAACGCCTCCAAGATACTGAATGGTTGGTTCTCATACCATAAGGACGGAACGACGACTGCCTTTGCATGTCTTAGCAACTGAGCTAACTCTTCACCAGATTTCATCCCAACATACTGGGTGTTGGTGGGCAAATATGACATATCGCTGGCGAGCGATTGTGCAAGCTGGCCCGCCAGAATCAACTTGACCTCAGGCGCCAAACGAGCAGCTTCTAACAGCACATGAACGCCCTTTACAGGTTCCAATCTACCCAGAAAAAGTATGTAGTCACCGATTAGTTCGTCAGCATGAAACATCTCAGTCGGCAAAACCAACGGTAAATGGCAGACCCTTGTCGGCGAAAAACCTCGATCTAGAAGTTTGTCCTTCAGGAAAACACTGGGTGGAAGAAAGACATCCACTGATTCTCTGACCCGCGTCAGGGCGTGAACATAAGCCTCCACAGAAGCTGTAGCGCTTGCCAGCAATGAACCTTTTTTGCAGCGTTTGAGTATGGGCTGGTAATAGCTTGACTTGCCGCACGCTTCGCAGATCTCCCCGGTGGTATCGATCCGAAAGGTGGAATTGGGACAGATCATCTTGTAATCGTGCAGTGTCCAAACTACAGGCAGGTGGTATTTCTTGGCCTCAAAGATGACCGAGGGCGTAATGTGGGCATGGATGCTCTGCAAATGCACGATATCGGGCCGGAAGCGATCCAACATCTGGCTGAACTTGCTTCGGGCTTCTGTGGAGTAAACCACCCGTTCTAACACCTGCAGTCCCGCGCCAAGGCCCCTGTTTCGGTTCAACTCCCTAAAGTCAATGTAGCTGACGAACAGGTCGGCATTCGGGTCGGGTAGATTGCGCGGGTCCTGCATAGCAAAGAAGGCAACTTCGTGTCCCTTGCTCCGCAGCAGGTCGGCAAGGTTGAAAGTATAAGTGCTGTCGCCGCCGCCGCGGAAATGCCGAGTATTGACAAGGAGCACGCGCACGCTCTACCTCCTTCGTTCTGCCAGCGCATCTGCGTAGACTGCCAAGGTGTCTGTCACCAACCTGTCTACCGTGAACTCCTCCCGGAGCCGTCGGCGCCCGGCATTCCCCATTCGTGTCGCTTCCTCGGGGTTGTGCCTCAACCAGAACAACCTGTCCACCAGCGCCTTCACATCTCCCGGAGGGATCACAAAGCCAGTCTGGCCGTCAAGTACCAATTCTCGATTCCCGCCGCTGTCGCTGCACACCACCGGCAGCCCACAGGCCATATATTCCATGATTGCGTTTGAGCACCCTTCCGCATGGGAGCCTGGCGAGGTCATTAGTACCCCGATATCAGCTCCGCATACATGCGGTAGCACCTCCAGGGAAGGTTCAGGCATCAAGAAGATTCCCTGCTCCGCAAGGTCTTGCGTCTGCTCCGACAACATGGCCCTTTGTGGGCCGGAACCCATAGCGACAAACCGCCACGTTTTACGCTCGCTTTGTGCGGCCAAGCGCGCGGCTTCAACAAACGAAGCATAGTCCTTCATTGGATGCATGCGCCCAACCATGATCGCCGTGAAGGGCGCGGTTGGTTCGCGTGGCGTCCGCACGCATATTGAGAGCCGCTCCGCGTCCAGCCCATTGTAGACCACGCGGCCGCGTGCCGGGGAGATGCCGAATGCTTCCAGGCCGGCGCGGCTGTTGGCGATCACGCACTGGGCCCAACCCAGCGACCAGAGCCAGATGCGGCCGCGACGCGCCGGCACGTTCGCCTGCCGGATGGTGCCGTCCACCAACGGCGAGTTTTCGTACCACTCGGAGGGGCAAACAACACAACGAGCCCGGCTTACAACCTCCTGCATTTCCTGTCCCCATTTGGGTCCCATAAACTCAACATTGTTCAGGTTGTGCTCATTGGCGTACGCTCTGAGAAACTGCGCTTGGGGACCTTCCCCAATGATTTTCAGAGGAATTCTTGTTACTTTGCCAAAACCAACAATGAGAACCCCCCTAATGTTCTTACCGTCCAATCTTGATGAATTGAAAACAATAATCTTCTGGGCAACTTCAGTAGCTTGGCTTTCCACCCTCGATTTGGAAGCTCCAAAGAAGGTCTTGAATAGAAATAATCTAGCACTTCGTATCCCGTGTCTTCCAGCGTCGCTAAGGCGGTTTCCTTCGTAAAATAGTGAATGTGGCCAACCATTGCCCTGCCCTTTAGGATAGGAGAACTACGCAACACTGCCTGAACCGACAAGTCAAGAGGGATATGAAAGATTGTGTATGTTCCTTTTTTGCGTAATTCGCGCAGAAACCTAAAGTAATCCTCAACGTGCTCGAAGACATCAATGGCCATCACTACATCGAACGTGGATTCTCTTTCGTCAAGCAGGTCTGTGAGGTAAAACTGCAAATTCCGTTTTTCTTTCTTTCTGCAAATCTCAAATGCCTGTGGGGATATTTCATACCCGGAAAACATCACGTCATCCCCGAATTCACTTGTCAAGCAGTTCAATATTTCGCCCGCGCCACATCCAACTTCACATATTGTTGATGGGTAAATTCTGTTCGCTCTGAGCATTCTGGCTATCTGTTTGGCTTTCCACGGAGAATCTTCTTCATGCCATGTCGGATTGTTTTCGAGATAGGTGCCATCTACGTACAAACCACTTATCTTCATGGTTGTCTCCTAGCAGTCTGTCGGAGAGAAAATCTCACATCGACTTTATGTCTAGTCTTAGGGCCACGGCAGGCCAAATTCGGGCAAACGCAGGTCGAGATCGCCCACATGTGGGGCAAAATGAGGGCAAATGACTGTCTGAACCCCCATGTCTTTGTTCTCTCCGACAGGCTGCTAGGCGTAAGATATCGCTCTTTCACGCTGCAGATCCCGACCCTGCAGTGTTCGTCCAGACAATGCCGGCAAATACCCAGAAGGACATTGACAGCGGAGCAGATAACCACGGCTGCGTATAGCCGATGCCCAACATAAACACGACCCATACGACGACAAACGAAGTCGCGTATTCTACCGTAGGCGAAACCGCCTTTCGTGACGCCTTGATAATGCCGTTGAGCACGGTAAGATGCAACACGAGGAACGCCGTGCTACCCATCCACCCGAACTCAATAAGCATAACAGACGCCTGGGCACTCCCTAGCCCCTTGCCAATGTCACGAACGAGCGCTGCGGATGTCAGCCCCATTTGCCCGGTTTTCGACATGACTCCTGGCCCCAGACCGACGAGAAACCACTTGAAGTTACCCGCAACGAATCGCATCGCAGCTTCTAGCTCGCTCAGGCGGCCGAAACGCGCGAGTTGCGGGTCTCCGCCCACAATGGTCAGGTATCTGACAAGAGCATCGCGTGAACCTGTGATCTGAGTCATGAGTGCGCCGAATCCCAAGACCGTCATCAGATATATGACAAGAAATGTCAACCCTACTCCGAGTGCGACCACCCCGAACGTTGATGACCAACGCCCAGCGCGGGAGTACACAATCTTCAGCAGCACAATTGTGAGCACCGCCGCTGGTACAAATAAGATCGCGGCTTTCCCTTCTGACACAACCGGAGCAAGCATAAGAAACGCGGCTGCAGCCAAATAGCGAAACCGCACACGGTCGAACACAATCAGATTCAGCATGACACCGGCCAGGCCAGCACAGAGCATAGTCAAGATTCCCGTTGCGTTGGTACCTAGAGTGCCACCCGCCCAATCATCAAGTGAAGTGGATACCCCAGCACCTGGTAGAATCCCATAGCGCTGCAAGATCGCCATAGGGACCTGTATCAAGACAAGTCCGAGAATGAGCCCTAATACGGTCCGCTGTAGCTCACGGGTTGGGGGTAGGATAACGATGGCAAAAAACACGAGCAGATAAGGAACATAGCGTTTCAGCCCTGCCAGAACAACCATCGCAGGAGTACTATTAGCAACAGCAGACAACGCCATTACGACGATCAGCACTATCATTGCCACGAGCACCGGCCGCAAAAACGCCGAACGAGATGTCCGGGGCTCTTCTCTCCTTGAGAAAACGATAAGCAGGAAGAAACACCCACACATTAGCGGTAAGATCCATGTTGCGAATTCGGGCAGCCGAAGCATGAACTGAGCGTAGTTCACGAAGAAGGCGGCTACGATCAGAGCAAGCAGAAAGACGTACGGACGCTTGACCGTGAACCCAATGAAGGCGATGACGAACAGTAAGCCTACAATTCCAACTGCAATCACTCCACCAAGACGCCCGGAAACGAGGCCGATCAGCACTTCCGAGAGGAGCAGAAGTAGCAGCAGCCACGCGCCGCTGGAATAAACCCGACTGGCTTTCAGTTTCGACGCACGCTCCATTATCATTCCTTATTGGGCCCTGGCTTGTCAGCATACGCTGGCGAATTGCTGACGATATTCGACAGGTAGTTGGCCAGCCTTTGGGCCTGAATGGCCCAAGAATAGCCGTTCTTGACGATCTCCTGGCCCAGACCGCCCAGGTATGCCAATTCGTTTCGCCTTGCGTGGAAGTGCCGTATGCCGTCTGCAATGGCCTCGGGCGAAACTACTGGCAAGTAATAAGCACATCGATTGTCTCCGATCACGCCGGTGTGGGCGGCAATGCGGCTAACGATCACCGGCTTGCCAGCCGCCAGGTACTCCATCAGTTTCAACGGACTGCTGGTGCTCCACCACTCAATGTCCGGCAAAGGAACGATCCCCACGTCCGCAGAAGCCACATAGGCCGCCACCTCTGCATATGGAACGGGCGGTAGGATCTTCACCATGTCGCCCACACCCAACTGCACAATCAAGGCCTGCAGTTCACCCGTGGCTTCCCCTGCACCCAGCAGTACGAGACGGGTGTCAGAATACGCTTGCTCGAGTTGGGCAAGTGCAGCTACTGCGGCCTGTAACCCCCGATTCGGTGAAAGCGTCCCATGATACATCACCACAAACTTGTCGGTCCATCCCAATTCCTCCCTTCGACTCCTGGCCTCGCCGAACTTCTCGACGTCTACACCGGACTCCCATACACCAATTTCGGAGGGAGAAATCGCGTAACGCTTCGCGATGGTTTCTTGCATCCTGGGCGTAATCACGGTCATCCCATCCATAAGCCTCTTACCTAGCAGCAGTGAGAGGTCAAAACGCCGCTCGCTGATCCACCCGTGCCAGCCCTTGGTATCAACCGGTAAGGTGCGTACGTCCAAAACAAACGCGCAGCGCAGAATGCCCAGCTTGTGTAACAGGGCCAAAGGACCAACTGTTAACACCGAAAAATAGTCCACGATGACCACGTCTGGGGCAAAGCGCAACAAAATCATCGGCAACGCCAATGCCAAACACATCTGGAAGGAAAGAGTCGTCAGAAAAGGGCGATTCACCATCGGCAAATAACGCAAACTACGTTCTGAGGTGGGGCGAAAGCGGCGCAATAGCCTCGTAGGCTGCATCCCCAAGAACGCCAGTATCTTATGGCCTCCCCTTGCTAACCATTTCGGCATCTCTAGGTACATTGTTAGCCCAATACTACTTCGCCCATCTGATACCAACATCTGAGAAATCCACAGTATCTTCATTTCGTACCCTCTACTTCCTAAAAAGGAGATTCGTGCCAAAGAAGCAACGATAGAACGGACGTAGAGCATTCCTGGCGATAGCTGCGGGACTTGACCACTTCTGACTCGCAGCGATTTCAAGAAGGGGAATGCGCGCTCTTTGTAACCCGACCCTGTTAGCCATTTGTGTCAGGCTAGCATGCGTGAAGCAGTTGATGTGTTCGAGCGGAGATACAGGATTGAGGGACCAAGCACTCCCCTTAGGAGCCATCCAATCACCGCGAGCGAGCTTTCGCTCTATGTTGCGACCATCCGGCACTGACAAATGGATAAGACCACCCGGATTCAGGCTGTTGACGAGGTACCTCAGAGTCTCAAGTGGTTGAGAGATATGTTCGAAAACTTGCTCGGCATTGATGAAATGAAACTTGTGGTCTCCGATGTCCTCCCAAGACATTACGTCAATGCCCTGCTCCTTTGCATAGAGGATTCGCTTCTGGGAGAGCTCTGTCCCCCACGCCTGGTACCCAAAGGCTTTTGCCATCAAGCACCAGCTCCCCCAGCCCATGCCAAAGTCGAGAACCTCGATCTCACGGGGGGGAGTCCCGAAGAATAATCCAATAAGCGCAGCCTCTTGGGCGAGTTGAAACGACTTGCTGATGGGTTGGTCAAGTGCGCGATCATGTGCTTCATCTGGCGCAATCCATTCCTCGTAAAGCTTCAACATCAGCCTCTGACCCAAGACATACTTCTGCCAAATGAAGCCGCACTGCTGGCATTTTGCCACCTCAAACAACCCTCCTGCCAGCCGCTGCAGGTCAACACGGTCACTGTAGAAAGCCCGAAGAAATGAGCTAGTCGGATCTTCTGTGAATTGGCAGGAGAATAGAGTGTTGCACGTCTCACTCCCGCATATTTCACAGTCAGTTCGGCTCATAAAACTCTGGTTTTGTTCCAACTGTCTCGCCCTCACAGCGATGCACGAAGTCTAAACCTGAGCCTGTCGATCTGTCGCCGAAGCGCGGCGATCTCGGACTTGTCAACGCACCCCAAGAGTAGGAGGGCTACCGGATATGCGGCAAACGATGTCGTCACTTTCAGGACGATATCCAACAGTAGGTTTCCGGTAGATATGGTTGTTCCGATCACCATCGCAACAAGGCCGATAAGCCCGATCTTACCGATCTTACCCCACTCAAATGGAATGGGATAAACCCGCTGCGCTTCCCTGTAGGCGAAGACCGATGCTACGACGTTGGCCACTAACGGAGCAAGGGCTGCGCCAATCATGCCCAACCGAGGAACTAGCATGAAGTCTAGCGACAAAGTGATGAGCACAGCTACACCAAGAGTCCAGCCAATATGGCGGGTGTTTTTTGTCAAGCTCAAGCCAATGCTCACGATGTAGTAGGCCTGCGTGAAGGCGAGGTTGCACGCCAGGATGCCGACGACTTTGTAGGCCTGCACATAAGCAGGACTCGTGAAGAGAGATAATGCTTCCCTGGCGAAACTTGACAACAGTATCACAATGGTCATCATGAGCAGCAGGTAATACCGCAAGACCTTGGCATAGACTGACTTCGCGTCCCTGTCTTTGGCTATGGACAGCGCGAAAGGATACCAGGCCGTCTGGAAAGCTCCTGTCGCCAATCCAATCACGCTGCTCAGTTTTGCACCCACTGCATACAGGCCAACCACCTCCAGCGTTGAATACCGTAGCAAAAAGAGGCGATCGGCCGTTGTAAGTATTGCAAAGCCCAAACTGGCAGGCAGCATGGGCAAGCCAATACGCAGCAAGGCTCTGGCGCGAATAGGCGACCAGGAAAGTGCGAAGTCGCTTCTGGTCAGCATAAGACCCAACAGCGTGAAGATGATGCCGGCGATCATGTCGGCCCAGAAGATGCCAATAGCACCGACTTTCCTATCGAGCAACAAATACAGGTTGATCCCAACAGTAGTCAACAGCAAACCGATAGAGAGAACGTTGTACTTTACCAGGGCAAAACGCAGGCGCAACAAATGGGAAAACAGGTTTATGCTCAGGCTGAAGGGCAATGCGAGGAAAGCCAATAGCAGGTACGACGCGTAGGAAGCATTCCCCAGCAGAAGCCGGGAAAAGGCATTGGCATTTACCGCTAGCAGTCCCAAAGCCACAAAGACAGCCATCAGTCGAATGGCCCACGCCATGGTAGCGAACTCACGGCGTCTAACTGCATCTCGATCATCATAGTAATAGAGAGAAAGAGCGGTGTCGGTTCCCAGTATCATAACCAACAGCAGAAGCATACTGATTGTCTTTATCACATCAACTGCGCCATACTCGGCGGGCGAAAACAGACGAGTATATAGCGGAATGAGAAATAAGTTGACGGACTGACTGATCATTCGCGTCAGTCCGTAGCCCACGCTCTCCAGGGACAGCCTTCGCAGCTTAACAAACATGGCGGGTAACCGTGCACCGGTGATGCCCTTCTGAGGTCCGCAATTTGACTGTGCAGAGGGCACGCACCCCGGTATGTGCCGAATCGAAACTGATCATGGTACTATCTCTGTTCCATCTTGGATGCAGATCGCAACGCATATCTCCAACATACTGGAATGGCGAACGCAGTCTGGCAATATCACACCTTTGCCCGCTTGCAGTGTCGTATAATACGAGCTTACTCACCCCAAGGCGATCCGGATAGGTATCTGTCAATATCCATCTGCCATCGCTAGAGAAAGTCGGGTGACCATCGGAAGTGAGACAGTTCTCACCAATAATATCAAGGAACGGGCTCCTGTCTTGGAAGAGAAAGTACCTGTCTCCTATTCCTGCTATTCTTGCAAACACAAGCAACTGCTGGTCGTCTTTCCAAGTGAAATGTGAAACCATTTCAGATGTAGCAAAAACATGAATATCGCTACCATTACAATTGCACGTCAGCATTCGAGTCCGTTCTTTGCCGTGCTTCTGCCAGCGATGCAAGAAAACCAGTCTCTGTCCTGATGGATTGAAGCTGCAGTGATTGAAATAATGATAGGCGCCAGACATGGATGGCTCTGGAAGGTAGTGTGCAATATCTGCAAGCGAAAAAAGCCTCTGGATGTTGCCGGAAGAGAGGTCAATGAAGTAAAGGCCATCGTTCGCTGGGCAGTAGACATCTGCGTTGGGGTCCACGCAATTTGCATAGGAGTAGGCAGGTTTGCAGGTGCGCAGTCTCTCAAAGCTGTAGCTGAGCGCTTTGGAACCATCCAAGCTCAGTGCCGCAATCGGCAATGGGATGACCGAAACGCTTTTTCCATCAGTGTCAACGATCCGCGCAATATGCTTATGTCCGTCATAGTCGTTGAACGCCATAAGATAAGAGATTCCCACCCACTGCAACATGGCGCCCTGTTGCCAGTTCCAAGCACTCGTTGTTCCTATGAGTCTATACCTGTCATCGCAAAAATAACCCAGCTCCACCATATCATCGATCCCTGGCATGCGAGGTGGGTATTGAAACGATGAGCGAGCAAATACATGTTGCTGCTAGACCATGGTGTCTTGTCGAAATAGCCAAAGAAGAAGCCCTCTCGGCACTCAACAGTGTATTCCGAGGAAAGTTTTGGAACTGGCATAGCGCGATAAAGCCATTGGTATGCGATCATACCATATCTTCTCAATCGTGAATGCCGCTTTGCGAAGCTACGAATCGACTTTTTTAGATCGCTCATTGATGTCTACAACCTTAAGAAAACTGGGTAAGCTGTGCAAGAAAACAATGCAATCAGCGACGGCGCAGTACATAATATTGATACTCACCGAGGCCGGTGAGAATTCGTTTTCGCCCTATGGCCTCAGAGAGGCCAAAAAGGCAATCACGCGCCGATCGCGGCATTCTCTCGACAAGTGGCGGCGTGTAGTTGGTTCCCATCATCATTTCAATGGAAAACCACTTCCGTACCATGGGTTGCAGCTCCGCCGGCTTGAGCCAGTTTTCGATAGGTTGCCCGTAACGTGGCTTTCCTCGTAGCTGTCGCAACAGCACAAGAGGCGCATTCAGAAGGGAACGTATTCCAATCGGGTTGGGCGTCGTAAGTATCGCGAAACCCCCCGGCCTGATAACCCTAGCAAGAGCCTCGATGCTCAAGACCTGATCGCGTCTGTATAAGTGCTCTATCACTTCGGAGAAGACCACGAGATCCATAGATGAGTCTGCGAGCGGCAAGTATGGGAGTGAAACTTCGGCGAAACGAACACGTGATGACATATTCAGGATCAAGCGCATGTCTGGCGACAAAACTAGGTCGAATGCAAATACTGCCTCAAACATCGGGTGCAAATTCTTGGTTATCTCCCCACTGCCGCTGCCAATATCCAAGACCCGACTTGCGGGAGAAAGGGTCAGCTCACTGACTAGCCGGAAAATGGTCTCATAGCGTTCTACGCATTCTGGCGCGTATTCGCGTCCGCTAAAGAAGCATATGTAGAATTCCTTGGCCTTACCGTAGTCTTCGCGATTCAATCGGCCGTACATCAACTACCTCTCCGGTTCAAGCTTATCCAATTCGCGTCTTACCGCCTCGTTTTGGGGAGTGAAGCCCATAACCACTTTGTATTCCCTGATTGCTTCATCACCGCGCCCGCTGTCTCGATACGCATCTGCAAGTGCCAGGTGGATGTTCCACACCCACTCCCATCCTGGGGGCGCAAGCTTTAGGGCCTTTTCGTACTCCTGAATTGCTTCCTGCAACATGTCGCGTCGTCGGTACATATCTCCCACATATTTCACGGCTTGCGGCTCTGCGGCGGTGCCTGACATGACTTGCGACGCCACTCGCATATCGAAAAGAGCTAGTTCGTACTCATTTCGGTCGAAAGCCATCCACCCTAAGTTGAAATATGCCGTCCAGCGGGCCCAGTCGTCCTGGCCACAACGGCTTGCTTGTTCGGTTGCTCTCTCGTAGTAATCTTGTGCCAGAAAAAGGTCTCCCTTCAACTGAGATACACGCCCGAGCACCAGATTGGCTTGGGATCCCCCTCCATGAGGTAACGCCGTTTCTGCCGTGTGCGCTGCCTCATCTAATCGCCCCTGGGCGAGGTACGTCCCAGCTAAATATCCATAACCGCAGACGACCGCCCTTGTGTCAACTGCGATGCCTTGCACGTAAACCTTGGCTGCCTGCTCGTACCGTTGTTGGTTGTAGTACAAGCCACCTAACCGGTAATATGCATCGGCACAACGTGGAGTCAAAGCCATTACAAGCTGGTAGGCTTTCTCTTCAGCCAGGAGATCGCCTTCGTGTCCGAAACTCCAGGCTCTCGCCAAGCTCAATTCTGTCGGTCGAGAATTGCAAGGTAGCGCATACCGTGGTTCTGCCAGCGCGAGGTCGGCCAGAAAGATTGTGAGTTGCCCGGCCGCCTCGTATGACTTTTCATCAAGGTAGGCCTGCCCTCGACCCAACACCCACAGAGAGGTCAACTGTAACCGTGTTGAGGAACGAGTTGCACTCGCACCCTGCTTAAACGCTTCCGACGCGCTGGAATAATCTTGGTCTAGAACACGAATTCGACCTAGGCTGAGATAGAGGGCCGGATTGCCGTTTTCCCCAGAGACGGCCCGCCGCCAATATCTCACTTCATCCTTATCCATCACTGAGATAGGAGCTACACCGACAACTGATGTAAGCCACACATGGTTGAGCAGGTTGCGCAACCAGGCGTCCTGTAGGCCGATACGCTGTCCTAACAGGGCTAGTACCGCAAACAAGAGCAGAATAGCAGAAGGCCACAACCCGATCCGCCTCACCAGCCTTGTGCCCATCGCCCGCTCAGCCAAGCTCAGGTAAGCTCGGGACTTTGTGGGAGTTCCACTTGGGGGTAACAACCGAACAGTCGCTACGCTTTCGTCCTAGCCAGATACGGAGAAGGCTCTGGGTCATTCGAGAACCTCGATGACATGGCCGACTGAACCTGTTTTGTTACGGCCTCTCGTCCTCCCAGATACCAGTGCACCGTCCGCCGGAGCCCTTCACGCCACTCGACCTGAGGCGCATATCTCAACACCTGTTGCGCCCGCGTAATCGAAGCCAACGAGTGCTTTACATCACCAGCGCGCTCCGGAGCAATGATGGGCTGCACCATCTGCCCCATCATATCGGTCAATTCGCGGCACAGATCGAGCAGCGTATATCGCTGGCCGCAGCCAACATTTATCGCCTGCCCGACGGCGTCGTCTTTCTCGCACGCTAGTAGATTGGCGAACACAACATTCGCAACATAAGTAAAATCACGTGACTGAAGCCCATCGCCATAGATCGTCGGCCTTTCGCCTCGCAGTAGTGCGGTGATGAACTTGGGAATGACGGCTGAGTACTGCGAAGTTGGATCTTGGCGCGGGCCAAAGACATTGAAATAGCGCAACGCCACTGTCGGCACGCCGTAAACCTGGTAGAACGTTCGGCAATAGTTCTCACCCGTCAGTTTAGAGACCGCATAAGGCGAAAGGGGGTTAGTCGGCAGCTCCTCATGCTTGGGCAAGGTGGGACTGTTGCCATACACAGAAGAGGACGATGCATACACCACACGCCGGACCTGGGCATCCCTCGCAGCAATCAAAATGTTCAGCGTACCGGTGCTGTTCACCTCGTGCGAGGTCAGCGGGTCGGCCACCGAACGCGGCACCGAGGGTAATGCCGCCTGATGCAAAACATAATCCACGCCCTTCACCGCGCTGCGCACCGTTTCCAGACGACGTATGTCACCTTCGACCAATTCGATCCGTTCGATCGTCGCAGCTAGATTTGCGCGCTTACCAGTACTGAAGTTATCTAGCACGCGCACCCGCTCGCCACGCCGCACCAACTCATCCACGATATGCGAGCCGATGAACCCGGCTCCGCCAGTTACCAAATAGGTGGCCATCAGGCCATCCTCTCCGATGCTCGCTCGATTGCATTCCGCGTGTCCACCACCAACTTAGCCTTTTGCCGGATGGCAGCCCAATCGTAGATCGAGTGATCCGTCACCACGACAACACAGTCAGTTGCGGCGAGCGCAACATCCAGGTCAGGCTCACCCTGTATCGCGTACCCGTTGTGTGAAACGGTCGGCACGTAGGGGTCGTGATACCGCACGTCGGCGCCCTTCTGCCGTAACAGCTCGATGATATCCAGCGCCGGCGACTCGCGCACGTCATCGATGTCCTTCTTGTACGCCACGCCCAACACCAGCACCCGGCTGCCCTTCACCGGCTTGCCGGCCTCGTTCAGCGCATCGACGACCTTCGCCACCCAGTAACGCGGCATGTCGCTGTTGATCTCGCCGGCCAGCTGGATGAAGCGGGCGTTGTAGTTGAGCGTTTTTAGCTTCCAAGACAGATAATAGGGATCGAGCGGAATGCAGTGGCCGCCGACCCCTGGGCCCGGAGTGAACTTCATGAAGCCGTAAGGCTTGCTAGTAGCTGCTTCGATGACCTCCCATGCATCGATTGCCAACTTGTCGCACATGATGGCAATCTCGTTTACCAGAGCGATGTTTACAGCGCGGAAGGTGTTTTCCAGCAGTTTGACCATTTCGGCAGCCTGGGTCGAGGAGACCGGCACCACGGTCTGGATGGCCTGCGCATATAACGCTACGGCCACCTCGCGGCACGTCGTGGTGACGCCGCCGACTACCTTAGGGGTGTTCTCGACTGTCCAATCCACCCGCCCCGGGTCGATGCGTTCGGGCGAGAACGCCAGGAACATATCCCGGCCGACGCACAATCCGCTGCGCTCGAGCATGGGCTGCAGCAGTTCCTCGGTGGTGCCTGGGTAGGTGGTGGACTCAAGGACCACGAGCATGCCGGGGTGCACGTATTTCGCCACCGACTCGCCGGCCGAGATGACATAGCGCATGTCTGGGTCGCGTGTCTTGTTGAGCGGCGTCGGCACGGCGATGATCGCGGCATCGCAGTCGTCGAGGGCGGCAAAGTTAGTCGTCGCCCGAAACATGCCCGATGCCACGAGGAGCGCCAGCCGCTGCGAAGGGGTGTCCTGCACGTAGGAGTCGCTGCAGTTGAGCCGGTCGACCTTGCTCTGGTCGACATCGATGCCCCTGACAGAGAATCCCTTCTCGGCGAAAGCTACCGCCAGGGGCAGGCCGACATACCCCAGGCCAACCAGGGCGACGACTGCTGAACAATCCCGGATCTTAGAAAGTAACTGTTCCTTCATCTATCCTGGTTTCTTCCCTTCTTGCGATGCATGATGCCCGATAGATGCCATTTCCGAAAGGTGCGCCTTTCAGAAAGCGGGGCAATGTGCTCTGGTTGAGAGCCCGTAAATAACAACGTCCGGCTATTGCTGGGGGATGTGCGCCAAGACGGGAACCGGCGCAGGAAGTGCTTTCCTCTCTCTGCCGGATCCTGAGCATTTGTAGCGCAACCCGTTGACGCCCCGCGCTGCACAGAGTATACTTGATCGTACAGAAACAACGGGGGTGAGGCCAATGGTCGAAATTGCTGAGTTGACATCGAACGACACGCTTAGATTACCAGCCCGCGTCGCTGCACTTTTCCGGCCGGCGGATCGCTTTATGGTGTGGATCGAAGGAGACACTCTCTATCTCAAGCGT
>Ga0209540_10000919_pt1 | contig 23644 bp, 17 predicted proteins | sample BarGraIncu01121A_FD_184501 | JGI IMG/M metagenome (GOLD analysis project Ga0209540, IMG submission 184501) | Arctic peat soil microbial communities from Barrow, Alaska - Barrow Graham LP Incubations 011-21A (SPAdes) (version 2) | ecosystem: Environmental > Terrestrial > Soil > Wetlands > Peat... | reverse complement strand
GGCGTTTTTCTACAGACTTAAGCGACTCGACCATACTGATCTTTTTGAGATAGAAATGCATAACGACATTTACAAAAAGCGAAAAGAGCACAGTTAATGCAAATGATATTATGTAGCTTCCGGGCGCAATATCCCGGCCAAACATAATCATATCTATTTCCGCCGTAACGACAATAAATCCATGCAGGAAAACGCCCAGCACAAGGCCTAAGGCCGCTCCCAGAATAGTAATCACGGCGTTCTCCCGGAAGACATAAGTTGATACCTCCATATCATAGAATCCAAGAACCTTAATCGTAGCTATTTCTCTGATCCGCTCATTAATATTAATATTAGTCAGGTTGTAAAGTACGACCATAGCCAATGCAAAAGCGGAAAGAATGAGCACCAGTATGACATAATTGAGGCTGTCAAAAATATTGCCGAACTCTCCTTTTACAAGCGGCACAAAAATCGTACCGGCAATATTTGTCTGACTCATAAGCTTATCCTTAAAATCATCAATCGCGCCTGTCGAGGTATCGGTCAGCATGGCAAACGCTACCGTTACCGGAGGGCTGGCACCATAGAGCTTCTCATAGAGAACCGGAGTCATATATATATAGTGATATATATAGTTTTCGCTGATGCCGGTTACTGTCACGTTGATATCCTTATCATCTATTCCTTTGAGCGTAATCATATCGCCGGTTTCCACATTTTTGAGCCGCGCCAGTTTTTCAGTGAGAATTACGCCGTCATCCGTCATTGACAGGGCAGCTTTTCCGACACGCTTGTGAAGATCGGTGTAGGAAGTAAACGCCTTTGTATCCTCCGGAACAATCAGAGTAGCCTGAAGAGAATTTTTCTCTTTCAACGAGACTACTTGTGCGGTCTGCGCGCTAATCGCAGTAATGCTTCTTATTTCGGATGAGTCAGCAAGCCAGGTAAATGTCTTGTCCGTGCTGATATCCGTTACTTCGCTTCCAAATACGACTTGCAGGTCATATTTCATGATTCCGCCATACTGCTTGTCGACGAGTCCGGTTATGGAATCCTTAAGCCCGAATCCGGTCAGGATTAGTGCGGTACAACCGGCAATCCCGATTACCGTCATGAAAAACCGCTTCTTGTACCGGAGAAGATTCCGGGCGGTTACTTTCTCAATAAAGCCCATTCGGCTCCATATAAAATGTATTTTCTCTAAAAGAACGCGCTTGCCGATTTTTGGCGCTTTCGGACGCATCAGCATAGCAGGTGTGGAATGAAGTGAGGTAAGAATCGCAAGAAGTGCGGCGAGCGATGTGCTTACTACCGCTGCCAGCAGTGTGATCCAAGCCAGCTCCATACGGAAAGGCGGATGAATCGGAGGAAGCCGGTTCACAATCAGATATGCATTGTAAATCACACGCGGAAACAGCTGAAATCCGATAACAAGCCCGGCCAGACCGCCTAAAACACTGGCCAGCGCTGCATAGGAGGTATATTTCATGGCAATGGACCGCCGGGAGTATCCCAAAGCCTTAAGCGAACCAATCTGCATGCGCTCTTCATCCACCATACGCGTCATCGTTGTCAAACTGACAAGAGCGGCAACGGCAAAGAAAAAAAACGGAAAGACTGAGGCTATCGCGTCCATTCTTGCCGCATCATCCCTATATTCGTAATAACCGGAATTCCTGGAGCGGTCAATATAATACCACTTATTGGTGATTTTACTCATCGCTTCCTGCGCGGCAGTGATCTGTTCCGGGCTTGCCGGTGCTGCAGCTGCCGTCTGAGAGGTAGTCTGAGAGGCAGTCTGAGAGGCAGTCTGAGAGGCAGTCAACTCAGCTGTCCGCTCATCAATCACCTGGTTTTTTCGAACTTCGCTCTGCACGGCACCCGTTTCTTTAATTGCCGGCAATACGTTATCAACGCTGTTGGTATATTCATCGCTGTAGGAAGCAAGCTCCCTGGAGCCTTCCGTTAATATATAGACATCCGTATATACATCTCTCAAAAATGCATCGGGCAGCACAAATATATTGTAATCCGGATCATTGCTGCCAAGAGAACTCGCTACCCAGTAGAAAGAGATATACATGGATGAATCTACCGTGCCGACTATGGTAAATGTATGGTCGGAAAGGATCGGCGCAGCACTCTCTTTGTCTTCTTCCAGCGTAAAAGTCGTACCGATTGAATAATCCTGTTTTTTCACGGCACGCTGGTCAATCACACACTCTTTACTGTTTTGTGGAAGCCGCCCGTCAACGATTGTAAGCTGATTCAGCTTGGCCCACTCTTCGCCGGCTGATATGGACTGCACCCGGATTTTCTGGCTCTCTCCGCGATTCATAGTAGTAAGAACCGTCTGGTAGGAAGGCATTACATCCGATACACCCGGAGTTGAGGCAATTTCATCAATATTTTCGCTGGAAAACCCAAGTTCAGACACAAGATGCAGATCAAAAAGATTGGTGTCGTCATAATAACCGTCGGCGGCTTCTTTCATATCAGGTCCGGCTGCTTTTATCCCGGCAAAAAAACCGCACCCCAAAGCAACAATCATGAATATGGATAAAAAACGGCCCATGCTTTTAGTAACGGCACGGAAAAGATCTTTACGCATCGTCCGTTTCATGGTTCACCACTCAATTCTTTCGACCGGTGTCGGATTATTGTTTTTCACAATCTGAGCGACCGTTCCGTTCTTCATTCTGACAACACGGTCTGCCATGGGAGTAATCGCTATATTGTGCGTAATAATAACCACAGTCATGTTAACTTCCCTGGACATTTCCTGCAGAAGCTTCAAAATTGATTTGCCCGTATTGTCGTCAAGGGCTCCTGTCGGTTCATCACATAGAAGAATCTTTGGATTTCTCGCAATAGCTCGTGCGATGGCAACCCGCTGCTGTTCTCCTCCGGAAAGCTGCGACGGGAAGTTATTCATGCGGTCGGAAAGACCCACAAGTCCAAGAACCTCAGATGCCGACATCGGGTTTTTACATATCTCCGTTGCCAACTCGACGTTTTCCTTAGCAGTAAGGTTCTGAATCAGATTATAGAACTGAAAAACAAATCCGACATCTTCACGCCTGTACGTAGTAAGCTGCCTGGGGTTGTATTTGCTGATCAATTTGCCGTCGAGGTATACTTCACCCGCGTCACAGGTGTCCATCCCGCCAAGAATGTTCAAAATGGTAGTCTTCCCTGCACCGCTCGGTCCGGTAATAACGGCCAGCTCACCCTTTTCCACCGAGAAATTGACATCTTCGGCAGCGTTGATAGTAATTTCACCCATATGATAGTGTTTCCCAACATTTTTGAGTTCAATATAGCTCATATGTCCGCCTCCCGAAACACTGGAAAACTACTCTTATGCGTCACCCAAAGCTGCAAATTTGTCCATCATATTAAGTGCTTTACCCGTACCGATTGCAACACAGCTGATTGCATCATCGGCAACGAATACATCGATACCTATCTTTGTAGCAAGCATTCTGTCCAGACCATAGAGAAGTGCTCCTCCTCCGGTCATGACGATACCGCGCTGGCTGATATCAGCCATAAGTTCCGGGGGCGTGCGTTCGAGCACGGAGTGAACGGCTTCAAAAATCTGAGCTACAGGCTCTTCAAGTGCTTCGAGCATCTCTGTAGAAGAGACAGTAACCGTAGCCGGAAGACCTGTAATCAAGTTTCTTCCGCGAACATCCATCGTGGCTTCTTCTTCTCTTGGATATGCGCAGCCGATCTGAATCTTGATCTCCTCAGCCGTACGCTCTCCTATAAGAACATTATGCTTCCTTCTGACATGCTTAACAATTGCCTCGTCAAACCGATCTCCTGCTACTTTAAGAGAGAAATCCACAACAGGCTCACAAAGAGAAATAACAGATATATCCGTCGTTCCTCCCCCGATATCAACAATCATGGATCCGCATGCCTTTGTGATGTCGATGCCGGCACCAATAGCAGCAGCAATCGGTTCGCGAATTAGAAATACGTCCTTGGCTCCTGCATGCCGGCAGGCATCTTCGACAGCTTTCTGCTCAACGGGTGTAATAACAGAAGGAACGCAGACAACAATTGTCGGCTTAAAATACGTCGCACGAAGTCCATGACACACACGCCCGATAAATGCCTTTAACATAACCTCGGTAACTTTGAAATCGGAAATAACACCGTCACGAAGCGGGCGGATAGCCTCAACAACACCCGGTGTCCTTCCAAGCATAAGACTGGCACTTTCACCAACAGCAAGAACCTTACCCGTTTTTGTATTAATAGCGACGACCGATGGCTCTTTAAGAACAACACCTTTGCCTCTAACATATATTAAAACACTACAGGTACCCAAATCGATACCTATGTCCATACCTAATCCCATTTTATTCTCCTTAGATTTAACCATTCTATTTTTAAACAAAGCAGCATCTCTAATGATACAATAAAAAGAAGAGTGATTCAATTGTAATAGATGTCAAATCGTTTTAATACTGGAGACTATACTGTGAAAAAGCTACTTGCATGTGTCTTTATGGTCATTGGTCATGTCGGGATGTACTATGCAGACCGCCTTCCGGAGACGGTGTCACTTGCACTTAGAATCCTTGGAAGTCTTGCCCTTCCGCTCTTTGCCTACTCGTTCGCACTGGGTTTCCTGAAGACCAGGAATGCAGGCAATTATTTCCTGCGGCTCTTAAGCTGCGCCTTCATAACGCAGGCCATCCTGTTTATTTTCTTGCCGCTATCCGGATTGTCATTTTTTTCTGTCCCGCTGAATGCCATATTCACGATGCTTTGCGCATTTGGATGTCTGTACGGCTGCGAACTGCTTTTCGCAATTCCGTTGGACCGAATCGGTTCTCTTCATCTTATTGAAGCAAATGCCCATACCAATTCTGATCGATTTGACATCAGGATCGGAAACGGACACAGCGCCAACGGTCTCGCACGAGGAGTATATCTGCCCCAGCTGCAGCCCCCGGTCCAATTCACACTGGCACTTCTTCTAATTGTAACATCCATTCTGCTATCCATCTTCGTATCGATGGAATTCGGAGTATTCGGCGTACTCACGTCCCTACTATTTTATCTTATTGAAAAATGTGTCGCAAGAAACCGGACCGCCTGGATTTTCTTTTGTTTTCTTGCCCTGGATCTATTATACATCCTTATCTACTATGCCATTACGCGGACAATCAGCGTGGAGGGCGCAAGCATCGCCTCCGTCTTTTTATGTTACCTTCCAGAAAAAAACAAGCATCCGCCCCGGGCTGTACAATATGCATTCTACGCCTTCTATCCCCTGCACATACTGCTTCTCCTCCTGATTCGCATTTGCCTACAAGGCTGAAAAGTGTCGCTATTACTTTCTCACCCCTGTCAGGAACTAATGCCATCTTTCCTTCGCTCCCCCTGTCCTCGGCTTCGCCTGCGTAAGGTCGCTCAGAAAAGATAGCATTAGTTCCGGTAAAGCGCTGCGCGCCAAGGTAATGTCCACAGTCTTCACCTGCGCAAGGTTGTCCGCGAATCAGATCAGATCTTCTGTGTTGGCATCCTTCGGGTGCTAAAGAACTGTATTTTTCGTCATTAAGCGCTCTTCCGAGGCACTCAGCTAGTGTATAGGTAATATATTACCTTTTGACCTAAATCGTACGTTTCCGCGGCATGAAGCGTCTTTCGAGTCACTCTGTGAGTGTTTAGGTAATATATTACCTAGCGACCCAAAACCGAGCGTTTCCTCAGCGCGAAGGCGCTGCGCGCCAAGATAATAGGTACGCTTCTGTGTTTTACTGCAGCCGCCATTATCTCTTAGGCATATCTTGTCACTGTTTGAATATGATTACCACTTAAATAACAAAGGCAAATCAGGTCTAAAATCTCTCGATTGATTTAATACTCCATTGTCGAACTCTAATTCAATAAGGTGTTCGTTATTCTTTTCAATCGACAAGTTCTGAAGTTGATTTATAATACAAGCAGAGTCAGATAAAGCATTATCTTGATTTACATGTATTTTTACAGATGTTACTTCTTTCAATGGCTCTTTATGTTCCATTGGCTCTCTTCTCTCAATAGAAACTTTATCTTGCCTGGAAGCAAAGGACAGATAAAAATACATTGGTTCACTTAGTGGCGTATTATCGGCAACTTGGATTTTTAAAGAATCCAGCAAATATATAGGGTGATAATCCCATGCAGGAAATGGAGCTGTTTCATCTTTTTCCGTTGTAGGTCTTAGTCCAATTCCAAACGGGGATATCGTGTTTGCAGTTGATTGACAACGCTGATACAATCTCATTGGCTTAGTGCGTTCACTCTGTACTTCTTCCAAATTTTCAACCCACAAAAGTTCCAACATTATGTTATGAAAATAGAACCTTCTATTTGCCGTACCTTGCCCGGGGTGGGTATTTGAAGAGCCTTCTGCAAGCCCGAATTCTGTAAGTAAATCACCAACTGGTGCTTTGGGTTCTGTGCATATATAAATATGGTCAATCTCCATACAATATCCTCCTTGCTAATAAATTCATTGGCGCGAAGCGACTTCCGCAGGAAGCCCGCGCCATCGCGGGCTTAATCCGAGGACCTGGAGTGAGGAAGAAAGTACATTCCGCGGCGCGAAGCGCCCCATCAGAACAAATGACGTCTTTTCCCGAGCGACTTCCGCAGGATTGCAAAGCGATTCAAATCCTTCCTTGGCGCGAAGCGCCTTCCCAAAGGAATGCACTATCTTTCGAGCGACCTTACGCAGGCGATAGCCGAGGACAGGGGCGTGAGGAAGAAAGTGCGTTCCGCTCCCGAGGACCTTGAGCGAGGAAAAGATGTCATTTGTTCAAATTTTCATATCCCGTCTCTGATAAAAATGATACGCGAAGTAGATAAGTGCCGCGATGACTATGACGGAGATCACCGGGTAGACCGGAGAATAACCTCTTTTCAGGAGGTCTTTTGCGTCATAGTACTTGAAGAAGGACAGATACTTGAGGAAGCGGAGCTTTTCGACTATGTCGACGATGACGCCCAGAAGATACATGACCATCATCACGGATGTAGCGGCAGCGACGGATCTTTTCGGGTTTTTGAAAATGCCGGCAAAGAATGCGCCGACGGAGAGGAACAGCAGCTGAATCGCTGCAAAGGAAGCCATGAGCTTCATGAGATCCGATGTGAATGAGGTGTTTTTCGAATAGTATGAAAGAATTCCGTAAGCGGATCCGTATGTTGTCAGGAAAAATACCGCGAGCAATGTGAGTGCTGCAAGTAGTTTGGCTGTCATGATATGCGCACGGGAAACGGGCTTGACCAGAAGGAACTCAGCCGTCTTGTCGCGCTCTTCTTTTGAAATAATACCGGAGCCCAGCATAGCAGCGTGTATGGCGGCCATAAAGAGAATATACATATAAATAATCGCAAAAAACTCCACTGCTATTGTCAGATCGAATACGCCGCCCCCGAACAGATTCTGCAGGGATTGCGGCATCTCTTTCATGAGTTGATTCATGCTGTCGTCTCCAGCTGCCGCCCCTGCGGAATATTTACCCATACCGGCCATTATCAGTAAAAACATTCCGATGCACCAGATTAGCAGGGATTTCCGATGAGCTTTCAGCTCGCGTCTGTATATATTCATATTGTGCCCTCCTCAGAGCCCTCCTCAGACTGAATGTACGTCTTTTTTGCAGAACCATACATAACTTGCCAGAACGCTGACGATAACAATGACAATGCCTGTTATCAGGTACGCCGTCTCGTAGGATCCGTTCTGGATAATGTACTCCGGTTTGAAGTACTGAAAAGGAGTAAAAAAGCGAAGCTTATCGCTTTCGGATGTTACAGCAAAGGCAGACAGCGCATAGAAAAAGAAAACAATACTGAGGGACACGGGAAGCACGGCTTTGATTTTGCGGGCGGCAACGGAGACAAGAAGGCCGATCGAATAGAATATTATCTGTGAAATAAAGATTGTCACGCTGAGCAGAATGTATATTCGGACGTCAAAATCTCCACTGGCAAACGCCCGGATAATGAAGCCTATGAAGACTGAATAGACAAGTCCGGTCATGGCAAGCAGAGCAACGGAAGCTGAAATCTTGGCATGCAGGATTCCTCTTCGTGAAATGGGCTTGGTCAGGAGGAAATCCGCTGTCTTATCCCGTGTTTCTTTGGATATGATACCCACGCCTAGATTCATGGCCTGGATCGCTCCGCTGAGTATCACAAAGGTTAAGGCAAAGGAATAGTATCCCAGCGGCGTCGAAAAAGTCTCACTGACAATTCCCATCACTGCCTTAAGAGCCGGCGGAAAATTGTCCATCAGCTTCAAAAAAATCTTCATATCCGTCTGGATAAGCGGGAAAAAGGACAGGAAGATAAGGCCGAGGGTACACAGAACAAGTATCCACAGAAAGGTAATTTTGAGGTTCATTTTGATTTCCTGTCGAAAAACGTTCATGCGCCTACACCTCCTTTGAGTAGTAGTGCAGGAATATTTCCTCTAGGTCGGGCTCATCGGCCCACAGATTGGTTATTTTGTGAGAGGCAATTCTTGAGACAATCAGATTGATATCGCCCCTGTAGATAAAGCTGAAGGTATTGTCAGCAATCTTCATGTCACTGACCCCGTCGATCTGGAAAGTATCGTCGGGCAGCTTATCCTGTGTTTCTATTTTGAATCGCTTATAGCTGGTCTCCTGCAGCGTTGAAATCTTCTCAAGCTTGATGATTTTCCCGTCCTTAATAATAGCCACCCGGCTGCAGATACGCTGAACCTCGTTCAAGATATGCGATGACATCAGAACCGTCGCACCGCGCTCGTTCTCCTCCCTGATCAGATCAAAAAAAATCTGCTGCATCAGCGGATCAAGGCCTAATGTCGGTTCGTCAAGGATAATAAGGTCAGGCGAATGCAGCAGTCCCTGCACAATGCCGACTTTTTTCTTGTTGCCGAATGACAGGTCATCGATTTTGCGGTTCAGATCAAGGTCAAGGCGCCCGGCAAGTTCCTTCATTCTTTTACTGCAGTCCTTTTTGTAAAAACTGGCTGAATAATTCAGCAGATCTTTCACCTTCATCCCGTCATAATAGAAAACCTCGCTCGGAAGATACCCGACTCTTTTGGCTATTTCGGGCGCATCTTTGATACAGTCCATTCCGAAGATCGAAGCACTGCCGGACGTCGGGTATATGAGTGCCAGAAGCGTGCGGATCGTGGTCGATTTACCGGCTCCGTTCGGGCCGATAAAGCCAAAAATTTCACCCTCTTCGACAGTAAAGGATACATCAATAATTCCTCTGGATTTTCCGTAATATTTCGTAAGATTATTGATTTCAATTGTATTTGTCATACATGAACTCCCTTCCCTGATCCGGCAGTTCCAAATGGATGTTACATTATCATGATAATATCACTATGCCGCAAGGAAATTATCACTTTTAGATATAGATCTTTTCAAATGCGTGACTATTTTTAACGTATTACTGTTTTTTCCGTTCTGCAGATCGGTTTGGACGGCAGTCAGGTATATTTTGCGGGCTCATTCTGCTATAATTTTGTATTGTGACTTTTCAAATTACACCTATAGAGAGGCGATGTTACCATGGCATATTCAGTTGAAATAGATAGAAAATGGCAGAAAAAGTGGGAAGAGACCGGTCTGTATTCCTTTGACCCGGAAAAATCCGGCGAGAAGCTTTACTGTCTCGAGATGTTTTCCTATCCGTCAGGAGCCAATCTTCACCTGGGACACTGGTATAATTATTCACTTACCGATTCCTGGTCCCGCATGAAAAGAATGCAGGGATATAACGTATTTCATCCGATGGGCTTTGATGCATTCGGCCTCCCCGCTGAGAATTATGCAATAAAGACAGGAATCCATCCGATGGATTCCACCCTGTCCAATATCAAGACAATGGAAAAGCAGCTCAAGGAAATGGGTGCCACCTATGACTGGAAATATGAGCTGGCCACCTGTATGCCCGATTATTACCGCTGGAATCAGTGGATTTTCCTTCGCCTTCTTGAAAAAGGCCTTGCCTACCGTAAAAACGCGCCGGTCAACTGGTGTCCGAAATGCAGTACGGTTCTTGCCAACGAGCAGGTAGTTGACGGCGCATGTGAAAGATGCGGTACGGAAGTCGTCCGCAAAAACATGACGCAGTGGTTCTTTGCCATTACAAAATATGCGCAGGAACTCCTCGACTGCCTCCCCGCTCTTGACTGGCCCGAAAAGACCAAGAAAATTCAGACCAACTGGATCGGCCGTTCCGAAGGCTCGCAAATCTCCTTCTATTGTGTGAAGGACGGGCAGCCTTACTTAAGTGAAGATGGTTCTCCGATGAAGCTCGACGTCTTTACGACCCGTGCCGATACGCTGATGGGTGTGACATATGTCGTTGTAGCACCCGAGTCTGAACTGTGCGACCGCCTGACCACCGCCGAGTGCAGGAAGGCCGTGACTGAGTATCAGGAATTTACCAAAAAGGCTTCCGATATTGACCGCATGTCGACGACCAGGGAAAAGACCGGCGTATTCACCGGATCTTATGCGATTCACCCGATTACCGGGCAAAAAGTCCCGATCTGGGCAGCCGACTATGTCATCGCCGGTTACGGTACAGGCATTGTCATGGCAGTTCCCGCTCATGATGAACGCGACTATGAATTCGCCCTTAAATTCGGTCTGGAAATCAAGCGCGTCATCACATCAACTACTCAAGAAGGCGGCACAGGGGATGAACTTCCCTTCTGCACCAAAGGCTTTCTTGTAAATTCCGGTGAATTCGATGGTCTGGATTTCAAAGAAGCCATGACAGCTATAATCGGGATGCTCTCTTCCATGGGAATGGGCGAACTCAAGATCAATTACCGCCTGCGCGACTGGCTGATTTCCCGACAGCGCTATTGGGGCACACCGATTCCGATTGTTCACTGCCCGCACTGCGGAGTAGTACCGGTTCCGGAAGATCAGCTTCCCGTCCTTCTCCCGTATGATGTCGAATTCAGACCCGACGGTGAGTCGCCTCTTGCCAAAAGCGCTGAATTCATCAACACGACCTGTCCGAAATGCGGCGCTCCGGCCAAACGCGAAGCGGACACTATGGACACGTTTGTCGATTCATCCTGGTATGAACTCCGTTACCCGGATAACAAGAACGACAAGGCTCCTTTTGACAAAGACCTCATCAATCATATGTGCCCTGTCGACAAGTATGTCGGCGGACCTGAGCACGCCGCCATGCATCTTCTGTATGCACGTTTCATCTGCAAAGCACTGCGCGACATGGGTCTTCTCAACTTCGACGAGCCATTCAAGTCACTTGTTCACCAGGGTATCATCCTCGGACCGGACGGCAACCGCATGTCCAAGTCCAAGGGCAATACAGTAGCACCGGACCAGTATGTCAACAAATACGGCTCCGATGTATTCCGCACCTACCTGGCCTTTGGATTCGCCTACACAGACGGCGGTCCGTGGAGCGATAAAGGAATTCAGGCGATCGTTAAATTCACTGCCCGCATTGAGCGCCTGATGGAAGAAGCCGGCACAATCCAATCCACCCCCGCATCCGCCGCATCGAAGGATCTTACCCCTGCCGACAAAGAACTTCGCTACGCCCTTCATTACACAATCCGTGCCGTAACGACGGACACGGAAAGATTCCAATTCAACACATCGATCGCCCGTATGATGGAGCTCCTCAACGCGATCAACAAATACCAGGGGCTGTCCGACAAAAAGCCGGCGCTCATCAGGGAAGCCGCGGAGACACTACTGCTTCTGTTCGCTCCTTTTGCACCTCATTTCACAGAAGAACTCTGGGAAAAGCTCGGGCATGCTTATTCGATATTCAACCAGAAATGGCCGGTCTTTGATCCTGCTGCACTGGTACTCGACACAGTTGAGATTGCAGTCCAGGTCAACGGACAGATCAAGTTCCGTATCGACGTGGGCACCGATCTTGACGCCGCGACGGTTGAAGCGATGGTTCGTGCAGACGAACGTATGGAAGAAGGTCTTTCCGGACGCAGCATTGCTAAATTCATATATGTTCCGGGAAGACTTGCCAATATCGTTGCCAAATAGCAGCTGTGCGGATAACCGCAAGGAACCGAGATTAGCCGCATTTATCCGCGCAAAATTGCGATAATACAAATTGCGGCACATAAGTAAAAATGGCGTTGGGTCATCTGCTCACCTGTAGATGACCCAACGCTTTTTTATATGATTTTCCTGCTTCTCATTAACCGCAGCCTGTATCATTCCTTGCTCGGACAGAACCTGTATCAATTCTCCGGCAGTCTGGAATCTGTTTCAATTCGTTACTGCTGAAGAATATTCTACGAGTATTCAAGCGCCTCTTTCCTATTCAAGACAGCGCACAGATAAAGGCGCCGGCACGAAGAAACCAGAGAGAGTATGCAGATGCATACCGCAAGGCTTGTACACAGCAGCGATGCTATAGCAAGAGGCATGACACGGTTCAGCAGAATCGCAGGCACGGGCGCCGCCATGAAAAGGATTCCCGAAAGACGCCCCACTGTATCAAACACAGGGGACCTTGGTACTTCCGGAAGACTAATCGTGTGATTTTGCCCCTGACCGGACCCGCTTCCGGAAAGAAAATAGGATGTCGCTGCGAATTCCGCAAATTTGAAAGCAGCCGCAAGCAGAAACCAGAATGGCATCAATCCTTCTATGACAAGCGCACTGCACGAAAGTACCACGAACCAGATATCCGCAGCCAGATCAAACAGCGCGCCTGTGCGGGTCGCAGCGTGCCACCTGCGCGCGAGCATCCCGTCCATGATATCTGTTCCATATATTACAGCGAGCAAGGCCAGAGCCCTGCCAGCCGCTCCCGAAAGGATGCACAGGAGAAGTCCTGCACTCAGGAAGATTCTCGAGCCAGTCAGAAGATTCACAGTCAGAAGAGCAGGCAGCGAAGTTTTGCGGCCCTTGATTTGTGGCGCTGCTATTTTGAGAAATGCCATTGCGGGCGGTGTATTTCTGCGGGTCTTATTTTCCAGCGAGGCTTTTCCCGAGTTCATATGCCTTATCTCCATAATCTTTATCAGATGCCATGAATTTATACTTGTCAATCGACTCTGTGCCTTTTACCTGAGCACTTACCAGATCGAGCTCCGGCATTTCCTTAGCACTGCCGACCGAATACAGCAGAAGATTCTTGCCGGCAAAATCCTCAACCGACGCCACATAATTCAAGAGAACCTTCGACGGCTGTCCCGCAAACACGGACGACCCGAAGGCAATGATTCCGTACTGTGAGACATCAGCAGACAACTTCGTGCCAGGATAAGACAAAGTTACCTCATAACCGCTGTCATTAAGTCCGGCTGCAAGTTTCTCAGCAATTTTTTTGCCGGTAGACGACGGAGAAGGCTGATAAACAACAAGAGCTTTCGGGGCATCGGCGGTTGGTCCTGCCAGTACTTTTGCATATTCACCCCTGTCCGAGTTATTTTTGGATACCACAAAAGCGACGATTCCTGCGAACACAGCAATGATAAGAATGATGACTCCGATAAAGATAAGAATTCCAATTAAGACCTTTTTCATCCGTATTTCCTCCGTTGATAATTTATTGATCGTTATTATGCAGCATAAGCGAATAGATCAGGTGAAGATTTGTGTCAATTCTTTTTTGAAAAGCGCCGCGTGAGTCGTTCGAGGTTCTATGATGAATCCATGTGCTGATTTCACCGTATGAATAGCTGAACATAATATCGCTGATCTGTACGACCTTCTCCTCCGGGATTTCCACACCGGCAGTCATGCGGACCGAATCGCAGATATAATCGGTGGGACGCTTCAGGATTTCGATCACATGCTGTGACGGTTCGCCGACCAGCGCTTCCAGCCACAGGAACTGATACCAGCCGGGATGATCTATCGAAAAATCGGCGAAATGCGACAGGAGCCGGAAAATACTCCCCTCCGGAACGCCCTCCTTTTGCTCCCTGTCTTTCAGATCCGAAATCATCTTACTCAGAATCCACCCGGCCATTTCCCAGTAAATCTCAGTAAGACTGTCGAAATAATTATAGAGATTAGTGTGCGCACACCCGAGCCGCTTGGCAATTTCACGGAGCGTGACACTTTTGATGCCCCCGTTCTCTTCAAGCATGTAAGCGGCCGTCTCAACAATCATTTCTCTGGTTACTGTCTTTTTTTCCATCTCTCCTCCTGATATCTTCTCAAGACAATGGCTGCGTAACATTACAGGCATTACCGGTATAATCGACATTGACAGCACTAGCTGCATCAGCAGCATTACCGGTGGTAATTACCGCTGGTAATAAAATATCATGAAAGGATTTTTTGTGCAAGAGTTTTGCGGATATTTTCGAGTAAATTGCGGAAAATACTGTGAGAGCATTTCCATGAATCTTTTTGAGAATGTTTTCATAAATGTTCTGAGTATGTTTCCATGAATATTCTTGAGAGCGTATTTGACTTAGAAACGGAGAATTAATCCCATGTCAGCTTCTCAAGGTCCATATGCTTCCTGTACCACGGATCGGTCTCAAGCAGCTTTTCCGGAGAACCGGCACTCTTGACCCGCCCATTTTCGAGAATAACGATGGTATCGCTGGCAATCATCGAAGACAGCCGGTGCGAGATGGAAAGGATCGTGTGGTTCCGGCTCACTTTCTGAAGCGCGCTGACGATTTTCTCTTCCGTAATCGAATCGAGATTGGCTGTCATCTCATCAAGAAGAAGAACCGGAGGATTGGCCGCGACGGCACGTGCGATGGCGAGAAGCTGCTTTTGCCCCTGCGAAAACACCGTTCCCTTGCTGATATTCGTATCGATCCCGTTCTCAAGGGTAGACACATATTCCTGAAGGCCGACCATAAGAAGGGCGTCTTCAATCTGATCGCGGCTTATAGAAGGGTCTTTGAGACCGATCTGGTCTGCAACCGTCCCTTCAATCAGATGGAAATCCTGATCAACATACCCGAAAAGTCTGCGCTTCTCGGTGTGCGGGATATCGGCGACATTGACGCCGTTAATCGCGATCCTGCCCTTGCTCGGCCGGATAAGACCCATTACAAGCCGGAAAAGAGTCGTCTTCCCGACGCCAGTCCGGCCAATGAAAGTGACGCTCTCCTGCGGGTGAATCGTAAGGCTGATGTCCTCAAGTACTTTGGTATCTTCGTCATAGGCAAAAGACACGCCTTCAAAAGAAAGCACGACCTGCTTCGGATCAGAAATGATACTCGAGGCTGTCTGTGTGGTATCTTTTCTCTCCTCTTCCTCGGTCTCATAAAACTCATTGACTCGGCGGATGCCGGCCATCGATTCCTGGACATTCTGCAGCTCCATACCGAGAGTCTCCACCGGTACGAACAGATTGGAAATCAGCTCAATCGAGGCGGCGACCATCCCGAGTGATAAGCCGGAAATCTGAATTTTGCCGGCGGCAAAAAGCACAATTCCGGCGATGACAACGGATCGGATAATCTGAATAAGCGGCGGATAGATCGAGTTGACGAAATTGATCTCCTCAACCGTCTTATAATTTCTGTCAAGATATCCTTCGTAGCGTTTTTCCATATAGGATTCTTTGGAAAAACTCTTGATCATCTGAATGTTTTTAACGCTCTCCGCGATGTGGTTGTTGATCGAGCCGATAAGCACACGGCTTCTGATCTGGGCCGACAGCATTTTCTTCTGAAAAATCCGCGTCAGTACAAAAAGAACCGGGAGCAGCATGAGGGCGGTCAGGCCAAGCGGAGCGCTGAACTGCCATATCGAGACGACGATGCCTATCATCTTCAGAAGATCAATAAACATACCGACGATGCCGCTCGTGAAGATCGTCTGGACGGCGTCGACATCATTGGTGAAACGCGATACGACCGTTCCCGTCTCATTTTGCGAAAAGTACCGGGCGTCGATCCGTCCCATTTTTTCCATCATCGCGAGCCTGATTCCCGTCGTGATCTTCTGTCCGGCCACGGTAAGAATCGCCTCTTTCATAAAATCCGAAAGACCGATTACAAGAAGCACGGTCAGGTAAAGAATCGCCGAAGTCAGGAGCCCCTTCTGCTGCTGCGGCACCAGATTGGAATCGATGATAGTCTTAAGGATCTGCGGCGGAATCAGGCTCCCGATAATCACGCCAAAGACAGCGAGCACGAGCAGAATATCGAGACCTATATTCCCGCGGATGACGGTAAGGAAAGAACGGGTGACAAGCTTATTTTTCATCGAGATCCTCCCCCATTGTGCTCTGCAGCGTATAAATCGCTTCGTAGAGACCCGATGTCTTCATAAGATCCTCGTGTGAGCCGACGTCGACCGACTTGTCGCAGTGCAGCACAAGAATCTTACTGACCGACGGGAACACAGACAGCCTGTGTGAGATCAGTATAATCAGGCTGTCCCTGTAGTGATCCTTCAGATTCCCGATAATAGTCTCTTCCGTCTTCATATCGACGGCGGCAAAAGGATCATCCAGAATAATGATCTTCTTCTTCTCAAGAAGCGTCCTTGCCAGGGCAATCCTTGACTGCTGCCCTCCGCTTAAGCGAATGCCGCTGTTGCCGACAAGCGTATCCGCGCCATCGGGCATCGATGAGAGATCCTTATCAAAACACACATCGCGTAGGACCTGAGCTATATCCTGTCCCTCGCCAAGCGTAATGTTGTTATATATAGTATCCGACAGAAGCTGCGGCTTATGCCCGAGATAGGCGATCAGACGGCTTCTCTCATACTCCGGATAATCCCTCAACTCGCGGCCGTCAATTCTGATACTGCCAAGATACGGATACAGACCCAGAAGCGAAAGCCCAAGCGTCGATTTGCCGGAAGCAACGGCACCCGTCACACCGATCATATCCCCCTGTGAAGCGGCGAAGTTGATGGAATTGATAATGTCATTCTGGGTATCGGGAAAACGGAAAGATAGGTTAAGGACTTCCAGGGTGGGGAGGGGTGCGGAGGCGGGGGACGCAAGCGGTGCCGGCGCGGACGCGGACGCTGCTGATGGCGCGGCCGGTGTTGGCGCGGGGGAAGGCGCGGTTGAGGACATGGACGGCGCCGGGTCCGGCGTTGACGCAGCGGAAGGCGCATTTTCCGCCGTATAAGATTCGTTTGACGCCGTCGAGTGCGGTTTGGACGCCGACACCGCCTGCGCCGCCTGCATTGTCGCCTCCGGCGCTTCCCCCTTAACCACATATTCCGATAAATACGGCTTGATACGCTGCCATGATATCTTGGATTTCTGCACGGAATTGAAAAGCTTGGCGGCCTTGCTGGCCTTCACGGCCAATGCAGCGAACATCGTCATATACGCGGAGAAAGCGCCGATCGTCCATCCCCCGTCCATCGCTTTTGTGCCGCCGAGATAGATCACAATAATTACACCTGCCATGGCAATCACATTATAGATTGGCTGCATTGTATTCTCGAGAATATTGGCTTTTATTGCCTTATCTTGGTAATCAATCAGCTGTTCACTGTACGCGCAAGTATTCTGCGGTTCCACGCCATTGGCGCGGTACAGCATCGCATTATCGACACAGTCATACGTCAGCTGCGTAATCTCACTGCTTTTCGCGCGATAGACTTTGGAGTATCTGTAGATCACCGTCTTCAGCTTCTCAGCAAGAACCATGGCCGCCGGAATAAAGAGGCAGGAAAGGAGCGTAATCCGGACATCGTACACGAGCATACCGATCAGATACGCGCTCATCAGCACCCCTGTATCAAAAACCTCCGTCGTGAACTTGCGCATGCCCTCCACGCACAGATCGACATCGGACAAAGCTTTGGTCATCAGGTCACCGGCCGTCTCCTTATCGAGCTCCTCGAAACTCTTGTGCATAATATTGTTATAGATCATGAACCGCATCACGGCGCTCGTCTTATTGGCAAAACGCCTTATATAAAATCTCTTAAAATACCGCATCACCTGAATGCCGGCAACAATAAGAATAAAGGTAAGCGTAACAATCCCAACCCGGGCAAAAGAATCTCCCCCCAGAAGCGAATCCAGCAGCCTGCCCTGGAAAATAGGCCCGAGGACGCTGGCACCGTTGAAGCCCAACCCAAACACCACAATACAGGCGACGATGAACTTCTCGCGCTTCCAGTATTCGATAATATGATCCGGCTTATGAATCGGTTCTATGATCGGTCTGGCCATTATATGTGCCTCCATGCGGTTCGAAGATCGGTCTGGATATTATACAAGCTCCATACGGTTATTATTTAACTGGTAAGTCTTCAAAAAGAAGTCTCATGCTCATACACCATCTGGCTATATCCGGAAATCGCGGTCTCAATCTGACTTCGTTTCTCCATAGCGGCCTCTCTGAGCGATGCATGAAAAAGATCCCTGGCCGTAATTTTAACAAACCAGGCGGACAGCTTTTCGAATTCCGCCTCCTCTTCTTCCAGTTCAGCAAAAATAAACTTCTCCCTGTCGATTTCCTTTTGGATCTCAAGAAGGTATTTTCGGGATTCCTCAATAAACTCCGTGAATTCTTCATCCCTGATCCGGTTAAAAAGATCCATCACCCGCTGAGCGTGCTGCTCTTCGTAGAACACACTCTCCATCAGAAGAGCCTCACCCACGGCAGCCTCAATATCCAGGCAAATCTTCCGAAGCGCCGCCAGATGCTCCGCATGATCCGGCAGCACCCACATCGACTGCTGAATGTTAACAGCCCCGATCTTCTTGAGCGCACGCCAGACAGCCACGCGCGGCCTCGACGGCTCCGCAGGCAAAGTATAAGTCAGAACAATCCACTTGATCTTGTTCATATAAGACTCCCCCGGATATGAATCCCTGAATGCGACTCCCGGAATGCATTGTAATACCTGTTACAATTTGATTCTAGCACGATGTAACAGGTATTACAATATTGAAAATTGCTGCTTCGGCAGTCTTTTTTACGACTAGGCAAGTCTTTATATGCGGAAATCAATAGCTAATATATAGTATATTGTGTTATAATATTCATATATTCTATAACCATTAAGGGGAATGATAATGCGTACAAATATATCTGTCTTACTTATTGCAGCTATTCTGATACTTACATTGGCGGGGTGCAGTTCAAACAAAGAATCAATAGATTTCGACACTTTTCTGGACACCACGAATGACCTTGGTTACGAAGAACGGGGAACAATTCAATCAGACAGTGAATCCGATTACATTCGTGTTTACAGCGAAGATAGTAATTACTATGTCACCTGTCTTATTTTCAAAGAAAAGGATGCAGCCATCAAATTATTTGATGAGAACGAAGATATCGCCAAATCCTTTGACGAAGATGATAGTAATGATTTTCAATTCAAGGAATTCGGCTCTGGAAACTATCAGAAATTCAGCATGAATGGTAAAACGATTAGTCGTCTTGATTACATGGTATATGTCCGCGTTGATAATGTAATCATTATTGCAGCATCAAAAAACAACGGTGAAACAGATGTAGCTGAGATAGACAGCGTAATTAAGGAACTCGGATATTGATTGGTTGATAATGTTCCGTAAACGCCCGGATCGATGGAAGCCGATGAAGTTGCCTTTTGGAACAAAATGTCCATCAAGCATCAACATATTACTTCCTGATTTTGGATTAGTATCAGCATTATCCCAGAAAAAACCCACATTATTCCAGAATAATCGTAAAAGGCCCGTCATTCACGAGCTCAACCGCCATATCCGCACCAAAAGAGCCATGCTCCACCACAGGGACAAAAGCCCTGCATCTCACCATAAAATACTCGTACAGCTCTTCCGCCAGCTTCGGACTTCCAGCACCGGTAAAACCCGGTCGTTTGCCATGCGACGTATCCGCATACAAAGTGAACTGCGAAACGATCAGAAGCTCCCCACCGACATCCTTAAGCGACAGATTCGTCTTCCCATTCTCATCGGCAAAAATCCGAAGTGCCGTCATCTTAGCCACAATCCGGTCAACAATCTCTCTGGTATCCGCATGCCCTACGCCCACAAGAACGAGAAACCCTCTCCCGATCTTCCCGACCACAACATCATCAACCGTAACCAATGCGCGCGAAACACGCTGAATAACACACTTCATCACAAACCTCCGAAAGGAAAAAGGAGCGTCGCTTCCAATCCACCCCAAAGTTCTAATCTACGCAAAATATAAGGTACCGCCCACCTGCGGAAAAAGTAATTTCATTCTAACACACGCAAAAATCAAAAACAGGGTTGACAATTCTGCCGCGAATTCGTATAATTTCACATGCGCCTAAACAAGCACGTACCAGTCGAAACGCCGACTTAGCTCAGTTGGTAGAGCAGCTGATTTGTAATCAGCAGGTCAACGGTTCGAATCCGTTAATCGGCTCCAACTCAAGACCTTACAGCCTCAGTGGTTGTAGGGTTTTTTGTTTATTTTGATAAGTGTTTTCGTCTAAGAAAAACTGATGTGCTGTCCATAATTTGTCCATAAACGTTGAAAAGAAGCAATTTCTAAGGTCAATTAATCCATATTTTTTTTAGTATTTCAGGTGCAAAAACTGTTTCATGTGCAACGTCACACATGTTTGTTAACTGACACTTCATCCTCTTATCCGCTGCGGTGTTGTACTTTCCATTGTCATTCTTGATGGGGAGTACAGCACTTTTTTGTAACCATTTGATTGTGTGTCTGTTAACGTCAGTCGTTTACGTCAATCATAATTATTTTGCGGTTGAGGTCTTTTCTACTTAATAAAAGTGCTTGTATCTTATCATCAACTACGTAAGGCGAATTGAATGAGCTACAACGACTCCACCACACCGAATTAATAACAACTTGTGTTATCTGATTGCCAGATCATCACTCTTCGGATAAAGCATCATTATACGATGCGTTTTCATCCTGCAGGTTTTTCAATTTTTGCATAAATACTTCAACATATGGCTTTAACTTCAAAGGCTCTCTTACTAATTCATAAATACCCAAAGATGAAATTCCTGCTTTTTGTACCTTATCAATAAAATCTATACTAATTTCTAAACAGAATTTTTTTGATGCTTCATCAAATATATTTCCAAATATCTCTTTAAGTTTGTCATAATAAAGCTTCATTTTTTCATCACTAGAAATTGCAAGAACCCATTTATAACATTCAAACAGTATATCTGCGTTGAGGGAATACAGGTATTTACATTTAGTGAATCTCAAAATTGTTTCAATCATTTCCTCTTTAGAAGATAATTTTTCCGAGAATATCAGACCTAAAATATTAGTAGAATCATGTGTCGGAGTGGAAATAGAATGAATTTTTCTGATAAACAAGTCATCGCATACAAGCACTCTCCCAGTTTGTCTACTCAGTTCAATCGAGGATATATCTTCGTCGAGAGCCTGTGGAGAAATCACATCATAAATGTCGTTATCAATTTGTTCGACTTGTTCAACCCTGATTTTTGATATTGCCTGTAGAATTTTTGCCCAAAACGCACATTTGTTATCCTTATCCTCAGGTGTAAACATATATTTTGCTAAGTCACCATCATCAGTAATTGTAATAAATCCTGATTGTAGTTCAGTTGCTACATATGATTCCTTTGCACCTTCTCGAATACTTTTTTCGACATCAGCAGTAATTATGCACCTGTCTGAAATCTCGTTTAATTTTTCGAGTAACCCAAGTGCAGCCAAAACTAAGATAGAACTTAGAGTTAGAACATATTTTCTTCCCTCATATGTACAAACTTCTCCAGCATAGAAATGCTGGTCTTTGTGATTCAACAATGCAACAATCATTTCAGAATAATTGTCAACATTTTTCCCGGATAAGAACGAGATCGGAACACCAAAATCGTTTCCAAAATTATACATTTCCAATTGTTTACATTTCTCTTTACTAATTTCTTTCATTACATTGTTCAATTTTTCAATAGCTTCAACTGGAGTCTCTGCTGAAATTGTAGTAAAGTATCCATGATCTGGGTATTCAGTTTGCAATTTAGCAAAGCATATTCTAAAATAGTATGTATGTAACTCAAGAATGTCTTTAACTAAATATTCTTCACCTTCTATGGATATACTTTTACCTTTGTAGCCTTGTAATAGCAAAAGCAATGATATGCTATCACCCTTGAAATAGTTTTCACAATCGAATTCAAATGCTCCTGACTTTATGCTAAGGTTATGATCGATATGAATTGCTATCTTTCTTGTTTTATCTTTTCCTTCAAGTGTTGCAACAGAATTTTCAAGTACTCTATTATAAGAAACCTCCTTATTATGTTTATCAATATTTGCTAAATACATATTTACATAGTTATGTAGAAATTCTTTACTAATTATTTTAGGTGCAAAAAACAACGCCCTTAATGCAATTCTTTGTGCTTCATCCCAATTACCTTGTCTAGCTTTAATTAGTGCAACCAGCAAATGATAATCCGCTATATCTGTTTGTAGAAGTAGTTTCACTTCCTTTTCAAGATTATCGCAGTTTGAATGATTGTACATAGCAACTGCTCTTGTGTGAGCATACTCGATGTCAATATCGTATAAGTCTTTATATTCATCAAGTGTTTGTATTGCCTTTGTGATCCTATTCAATGAAATTTCAATATCAGCTCGTTTTAGTAGCACTGATTTGAATTTACAGCCATTGTTTTTAATTTGTTTGATTATTTTATATAGCGTAATTATTGCAGCCGGATCATCATCTTGCTCACAAGCATATACATATTGAATAAATAGTGGTTCGCTCTCTTCTATTCTATCTTCTATTAGTGTTCTTGTTTCAGAATATTTTTTATAAAATATTAGTAGCTTACTAACAGTATTCAGATAATTGTTTCTTATAGAATTTTTGTGGTTTACAATAGTTTTTAATACTGTTGTAAAGGTAATATTGTCATTGTTTTTCAATACAATGTTCAATAAATTTCGTATAAGTTCTTCATTTTCGCAATTATTAACCGTTAATGTGGAAATTGATGATCTCACAGAATCATATCCATCAATCATATTTTTTGCTATCAAATACATTGACAGAACTTCAGGAAAATTTTTAAACGCTTCGTCCTCAAGACCTTCGTAACGAGAAATAATGCTATTCCAATCACCTTCGCTAGCAAGAATCGAAAAAAACATAAGCATATTAAGTTGATCTAAATCCCAAAGTTCTATAAGAATTTCCTTTGCCTTATCATGCATCGAATTAATAAGTAACACCCTTGCCCGTGTGCTTTTGATTATTTTATCTGTACTTAATCTTGAATCCATCCTTTCAAAAGTTTCCATTGCTTTTCTTGGATTCACTATCAAAATCAAACTAATTATCATCACCCAATATTTAATTTTCGTAGTATCATCAAAATAGAGTAACAAATACTCGAGTTTTTCAAATTCATTTATAGTATTTTCAATATTCAATATATATTCATCTTCAGTGAAATACATATAGTTTTTTTCAGATGTTAGCATATAACTCTTTACAGCAATCATGTGGTATTTATACAATACATTCTTCTCTTTTTCAAATGCTATATTGAATTCTGCGTAGGATTCAGAATATTTGCTAGTGCTATATAATATATTTCCATAGTAGAAATGCGCTTCGCTAAATTGCTTCAATTCATCAATCAAAATATCTTCTGACGTTATCATAGCATTGGCAATTTCATAATTTTCAATAATAATTTCAAAATT
>Ga0209540_10000918_pt1 | contig 23667 bp, 25 predicted proteins | sample BarGraIncu01121A_FD_184501 | JGI IMG/M metagenome (GOLD analysis project Ga0209540, IMG submission 184501) | Arctic peat soil microbial communities from Barrow, Alaska - Barrow Graham LP Incubations 011-21A (SPAdes) (version 2) | ecosystem: Environmental > Terrestrial > Soil > Wetlands > Peat... | reverse complement strand
CTTCATTCCACAGCCACGGCGACGAGGGTCGGTCGGTCCAGGTGCCCGTGAGCGTGGACGGCGACGTTCGCTACATCGATTTCAGCGTGAGATCGCTCGCGGTGGGGCTCGGCAACCCGGACGCGCACCTCGTTACCCTGCACGACGTTACCGATCTGAAACGGCTGAAGGAACTCAACGACGAGCTTGAGGCCAGTCTGCGAGAGATCAACGTGCTCAAGGAGCAGCTGCAGGAACAGGCGATCCGAGACCCGCTGACCACCCTCTACAACCGCCGATTCCTCGACGACAGCCTCGTGAGGGAGATCGCTCGAGCGCAGCGCAGCGCCGTGCCTGTCGCGTTCCTCATGCTCGACATCGACCACTTCAAGCAGGTCAACGACACCTACTCACACGCGGCCGGCGACGCTACGCTCCGCGCCGTCAGCCAGGTCCTGCTTGCCGGCGCACGTGCTGGAGACACGGTGACCCGCTACGGGGGCGAAGAGTTCGTCGTGGTCATGCCTGGCAGCTGCAGGGCCGACGCCTTCGGTCGTGCCGAGCAGATCAGAACGCGCATCGGCGAGACGATCGTGCACTTCGGCACGACGACGTTCTCTGTCCACGTCTCGATCGGGGTGGCGGAGTTCCCTTCGGATGGAACGACGGCGGCCGAGGCCATCGCAGCGGCCGACAGGGCGATGTACCGCGGCAAGGAATCGGGCCGGAACAAGACCGTCGTCGCCTGCACCGATCTACGCGAGGAGCTTCTCGGAGGGCCGTCCGATTTCCATGGCTGAGACGGTGTGCAGCAGCACCATCGCTAGGAGACCTATCGGCGGGGCCTAGTGTCACAAGGCCATCCACGATGGCCCATCACGATCCCGCAGCCCTCGTAGAACTCGAGCGCTCGCTTCGTGAACCCCACCGTCATGTGCCGCTGCTCGTCGGGGCAGATCTCGGCGTAGGCGAGACGTGAGTGATCGTCGATCGCGATGTGGACGTAGTCCCAACCTTGGCCCTGCTGGTGCATGCCGGGACCTCGAGCGTGGAACCGGTGTCCTCCGCCGGGCTTCAGGCGGCCGAGCTTCTTGATGTCGAGGTGGATCAGTCCGCCCGGCTCCGAGTATTCGTAGCGAACCACCGGTTCTTTGGACGGCCATTTCAGGCGGTTGAGACCGCAGCGCCTCAGCACCAGATAGATCGTCGAGCGTGCGTATCCGAGCATCCAGGCAAGCCGGTGTGGGCCGAGCCGGAAGCGCAGGCGGGCGCAGACGATCGCACGCACGCGGGCGCTCGGGACGCGAGCCTGGGGTCGACGGGGGCGCGAGCCATGGTCACGCAGCTCGAGCAAACCCGACCGGAACCGACTCACCCACTTGCTCGCCGTCTGGCGCGAAACCCCGCTTGCCTCGGCGGCCGCGGTCACGCTCCATCCGTCGACGTAGACCCGCTCGCACAGCAGCACCCTGCCGTGAACGGTCAATCGCGCGTTAGGATGATGCACGAGGACCCGTCTCCATTCCGTTGTGGCTCGACACCAACAACCGAACGGAACGGGTCCTCGACTGTCAACAACCTCTATGGGAACTACACCTAGGTCTCGCCCAGGTACGCGCGCCGCAGTTCGTCGTTGTCCAGCAGCTCCTGGGCGGTCCCTTCGATGACCACCCTGCCGCCCTGGAGGACGTAGCCGCGGTCCGCGATCGAGAGCGCCGCTCTCGCGTTCTGCTCGACGATGAACACAGTCACGTTCTCTTCCGTGTTGATGCGCTTGATGATGTCGAAGTTCTGCGAGACCAGTGCCGGCGACAGTCCCATCGAGGGCTCGTCCATGATGATCAGCTTCGGGCTGGACATGAGCGCGCGGCCGAAAGCGACCATCTGCTGCTCGCCTCCGGACAGGGTGCCCGCTCGCTGGCTCCGGCGCTCCGCCAGACGCGGGAAGAGGCCGTAAACCCTCTCGAGGTCCGCCTTGATGCCGTCGCGGTCGCTCCTCGTATACGCGCCCATCTCGAGGTTCTCGAGAACCGTCAGGCGCGTGAACAGCCGGCGGTTCTCCGGCACGGTCGCGATGCCCCGGCGGATGCGTTCCGCCGTGCGCACGTTGTTGACGACCGCTCCCTCGTAGACCACCTCGCCCGCGAACGGCTTCACGATACCGAGGACCGTCTTCATGGTGGTGGACTTGCCCGACGCGTTGCCGCCGAGCAGGCAAACGATCTCGCCAGCCCAGATCTTGTAGTTGACGCCCTTGAGTATCTCGGTCCGCCCGTAGCGCGTACGGACGTCCCGGAACTCAAGAAGCGGCTGCGTCGCGCTGTCCAAGATATGCCTCCACCACGCGGGGGTCGTTTGCGACGTCCTGGGGGTCGCCTTCTGCGATCTTGACGCCGTGGTCCATCGCGATGAGCCGGTCGGATGCGCCGAGCACCACCTTCATGTCGTGCTCGATCATGAGGATCGTCTGCCCGCGGTCGCGGAGTTCGCGGATCTGCTGCATGACCTCGAGCGACTCGGCCGGGTTCATGCCCGCGACCGGCTCGTCGAGTAGCAGGATCCTCGGCTCGCCGGCCAGCGCGCGGGCGATCTCGAGCCGGCGGCGGTTCGCGTACGAGAGCGAGGCCGCCGGCTGACTCTGCCGCGGTCCGGAGAAGCGCCCGGGGAAGAACGCCAGGATCTCCTGCGCCCTGGCCACCGCCTCCTTCTCCTCGCGGGTCACCCAAGGAAGGCGGAACATCGCGCCGAGCAGGCGCGTCTTGGTCCTGCTGTGCATGCCGACCAGCACGTTCTCGAGCACCGTCATGTTCGAGAAGAGCCGCAGCATTTGGAAGGTACGCGAGATGCCCTTCGCCTGGATCTGGTCGGGCCGCAGGCCCGCGATGCTCTCGCCCTCGAGGAGGATGTCGCCGGAGTCGGGTTCGTAGATGCCGCTGACGAGGTTGAACAGGGTCGTCTTGCCGCTGCCGTTCGGCCCGATGATGCTGACGATCTCGCCGGGTTCGACGGTGAGCGACATGTCGTTGACGGCGGTCAGGCCACCGAACGCCTTGGTGAGGCCGACGAGTTCGAGGACCGGCGCCATCGTCATGCCTCCAGGTCCTGGTTGCCCTCGTCGATGTCGAACAGCGTCTGGCGCGTGTACTCTTGCTCCCGCGGGTCCTCCTCGTGGGTCTCGCTTCGCCACAGCGTGTCGGGCAGAAGTCCCTCGGGGCGGAAGATCACGACCAGAACGACGACGATGCCGAAGAGCAGCAATCGGTACTTCTCGAAATCGGTGAAGAACGACTGCAGCCACGCCGGCCAGCTGGCCATGAAGGTGGGACCGAACACGCGCGGGAGCCAATCGCTGAACGTGGCGCGGATGACGTCGGGCAGTGAGTCGAGCACGATTGCGCCGATCACCGCGCCAGGTATCGACCCCATGCCCCCGAGGACGACCATGCACACGACGATCACCGACTGCATGAACAGGAAGTAGGTCGGGTTGATGAACGACTGGTAGTAGGCGAAGAGACATCCGGCCAGACCGGCGACGCCCGCCGAGATGACCATGGCCAGTATCTTCGCCCGGGTCGCGTCGATGCCGGAGTGGATCGCAGCGATCTCATCCTCCCGCAACGCGTTCCACGCGCGACCCACACGTGAGTTCTTGACGTTCGTCAGCGCGATGACCACGACGACCACGAAGAAGAGGATGAGGTAGTAGAACTGGGGCGGCTCGGTCACGACCCAGCCGAAGATGTTCGGCGTGTAGATGGCCGGGATCCCGGCAGCACCGTTGGTGATCGACGTGACATTGAGGAACACGGTGCGGACGATCTCACCGAACGCAAGCGTCACGATGGCGAGGTAGTCGCCGCGCAGTCGCAGCGTGGGCAGGCCCACGAGCAGGCCCGCCAGCATCGCGAACACCATGCTCAACACCAGCAGCGGCCAGAACGACCAGTGGAACCCGAGCGAGGGCGAGGACAGCAGCGCCGTCGTGTACGCGCCGATCGCGAAGAAGGCGACGTACCCCAGGTTGAGCAGCCCGGTCTCGCCCATCACGACGTTCAGGCCTAGGGCCAGTAGCACGAAGGTCAGCGAGCGGATGGCCACGCGGATCCACAGCATGTCCATGAGCCCGGCGCTGTGCAGGAGCGGGAAGAGGACCGCCAGCACCAGCGCCGCGGTCAGGTAGACCCATCGCGGAACGCGGCCGAGGGCCGTCGCGATCGGGCCCCGCTTCTTGTCGCCGCTCTTCGCCACGCTACACCTTCTCCTGGCTGTGCTCGCCGAGCAGTCCCGACGGGCGGAAGAGCAGGATGATCATCATGACGGCGAAGGCGATGACGTTCTGCCACTGCGGGTCGATCTGGGCGTGCCCGTTGAGGAAGAACACGATCGCCATCACGGCGAGGAAGACGTTCCCGAGCGTCAGCTGGAGCGCATGGCGGGCGGAGACCGCCATGAGCGCGTCGGTGCGCTTCGCGAGCGCCACGCGCACCGCGTACACCGGGGCGAGCAGGTACAGCCGCATGATCTCTCGCTCGTATGCGGGAGTGCGATCTTCCTCGCGTATGTGCTTCAGGCGCCGCTTGGGTGCGCGTACTAACTGGAAGTACAGTCCGGCGGCCAGTCCTGCGACGAAGAACCACATCAGAAGACCGAGGTTCAGGCCCACGCCGTAGGTCTCAGCGAGGCCGAGGATGAGCGACCCGACCACGGCGCCGGGGATGTTGCCGATCCCCCCCAAGACCGCGGCGGTGAACGCCTTGAGGCCGTAGATGTAGCCGGAGTCGAACCTGATCGACCCGTAGTACATCGTCACGAGCAGACCGCCGACAGCCGCGAGCCCGGAGCCGACGGCGAACGTGAACGCGATGACGTGATTCGTCTCGATCCCCATCATCTGCGCGGCTTCGATGTCTTGCGAGGTCGCGCGCATCGCCTTGCCGATCCGGGTGGACCTGACTATGTAGGTCAGTCCGAGCATCAGCAGGAGCGATACCCCGATGATGATGAAGGCCAGCACACGGATGCGGGAGCCGAACAGAGTCACGAACTGCGCCGGTACCACGGACGGCGGCACGATGATCGAGTCGGGGCCGAACACCAGGATCATCAGCTGCTGAAGGGTGATCGAGACGCCGATGGCCGCGAGCAGCGGGATGATGCGGGAGCGTCCGCGAAGCGGGCGATAAGCGAGCCGCTCGATGGCGAGGCCCAGGCCCACCGTGGCGAGGACTGCGGCGACGAGGGCACCGCCAAGGCAGACGACCCGCAGCCAGATCGGCATGGCGTCGCTGACGCCGGTCCACCCTAGGACTACGGCGGCCATGATTCCGCCGAACGTGAAGACCTCACCGTGCGCGAAGTTGATGAACTCCAGCACGCCATAGACCATGGTGTAGCCCAGGGCGATGAGCGCGTAGATCATGCCGACGGTGACGCCGCTCACCGTCAGACTGAACACCTGCTCGAAACTCACCTGTCAGCTCTCCACTGGGTCTTGGCGCGAACCGGTCGCAGCGCGGAGACGAGACTACCAGATAGCCCGCGCTGTCGGAAGCAGATCACGAGGAGGCGCGGGGAACGTCCCCGCGCCTCCTCGTCGTGCACCCCCCGCCGAGACGTCGGGGAGCGGGTGTTGCGAGTGCTACTTCGTGGTGGGCACGAAGTCCTTACCGTCATTGATGAAGTGGAAGATGGTCTTGATGTTCGCGGAGGCACCGGCGGCGGTGATGTCGCCGTTCGCGTCGAACTTGTAGGTCCCGAGGATCCCCGTGTACGTCAGGTTGTGGAGAGCCGTGACGACCGCGGCACCGTCGGTGGAGCCGGCGGCTTCCATCGCCGCGACGAGCGTGCCGACCGCGTCGTAGTTGCCCTCGGCGTAGGGGCCGGGGTCCTTGCCGGCCTGCGCCACGTAGTCGGTCTTGAACTTGGCATACAGCGGCAGCTCGGCCGGGTTGGCCGTGCCGAACGCGCCGATCGTGCAGTAGACGCCCTTGGCGTTGGCTGCTCCGCCCGCCTCAGCGGCGAAGTCGGCGGACTTGATACCGTCGGCGCCGAACATCTGCACCTTGCCGAGGCCCTGCTCGACCATCTGCTTGCGGAGCAGGCCGGCCTGCTTGTGATAGCCGGTGAAGATGATGGCGTCGGCGCCGAAGTTCTTGATGTTGGTGATCTGAGCCGAGAAGTCGGTGTCGGTGTCCTTGGCGGACTGACGCAGCGACTCGACGGTGAGGCCCTTGATCACGTTGTCGGCGAGACCGACAGCGTAGGCGCTGCTGTCGTCCATGACGGCGACCTTCTTGAACCCGAGGTCCTGGGCCCACTTGGCCAGCCCGGCGCCCTGGATGTTGTCACCGACGCAGTTGCGGAAGAAGTTCGTCCAGCCGTTCTGGGTCAGGGTCGCCAGAGTCGCCGACGCGGTGATCTGCGGCATCTTGGCGCCCGAGTAGATGGGGCCGCCTGCGTTGGCTGCGCCCGAGGTCAGCGGACCCACGACGCCCACGACGCCCTCGTCGATGAAGCCCTGAGCCACAACCGGCGCCTTCGCCGGATCGGCCTCGTCGTCCTTGACGACGATCTCGATCGTGTACTTCTTGCCGGCGATCGTGACGCCGCCCTTGTCGTTCAGGTCCTTGGCGGCGAGCTTGGCGCCCTCGGCCGCGGTGAACCCATAGTCGGGCAGCGGACCCGTGAGGCCCGTCTCCACGCCGATCTTGAGCACGCTGCTCGTGGTTCCGCCGGTACCGGTCGGCGTCGCAGGCGGAGTCGTGCAGCCGCCCAGGACAGCGATCACGAGCACCCCGGCGATGAGAAGCGCCAGTACAGTACGCGGCTTCGACATACCCATCAGCCCCTTTCCACATGTCCTACTTCGAAACGCAGGAGCACAGTCTAGCACCATGAATCCAGATCGCTGCAATCTGGCGCATCTTCTATGCACCGTCCGCCGTACCCGATCGATTGTCGAGGGCCCCGCCCCAGCGGGCGCGGGAGCGGGGCGCCGCGCGCGCTCCACCCTCGCCGACCGGTGGCGAGTACCCTGTGAACCATGTGAGAACTCGTCGAGACAGCGAAGGCGACCACGGAGCGCCACGCGACGTTCACTGCCGGAGCACCGGTCGTGCTCATGGTGTCGGGCGCCGCCGACTCGGTCTCGTTGCTGCGGGCCGTTGCTGCCGGCTCGTTCGGCCCCTCGCGGGTGTCGACCACCACCGACGCCTCGTAAGAGCGGGCCACCGATCTCGCGAGTTCGGCGCCCACCGCCCCACGCGTTCCGCGTCAGTGCGTCTTGTAGTACACGCCCGCGCTCTGGCCGTGCGTCGCATGGCAGCTGCTCGCGCTGCATCCGGTCCTCGGGCAGGTCAGCGTCACGGTCTTGGGCTTCGCGGGCGCGGGCTGCGCGACAGGGGTCCCGGGATTCGCTGACCGCTTCTTGGTGGCGGCGTGTGGCGCGCCCGCCGTCGTGGTTGCCGGCGCCGGTGTGGCCGCCTGCGCGGTGACCGCGCCGGCCGTCGCGGCCTGCCGCTCGAGCGACCGGGACAGCGCCGGACCGGCCACGGCGACGGAAGCGAAGATCAGTGACCCCAGCGCCAGCGAGACGGTGACGACCCCCATCGCGCCGGCGCTCCTGCGCGCCGTCGCCTTCTCGGCGGCGAGCCGGGCGACCCGCCGCGTCTGGGCCGCGCTCAAAGCAGGGACCGCCGAGGCACCTGGGACTCGAGCCGGAACCAGCCCTCGCCGCGGCGCGCTCCCGAGCCGGCCCGCGAAGGCGGGCGACTCCGGTATCAGCCTCCGGGCGGTGGCGACGATCCAACGCCGGTGCAGGGCCGCGTGCACAAGGAACAGGGCGATGCTCGCGTCCGCCGACCAGGCGTGCAGCGTGGCCCACACCAGGGACTGCGCCGGCTGGACGCCGAAGAAGGCCGGGATCGGCGAGACCATGACGCCGCTGAGCATGACAGCGACCGATGCGACGAGCAGGGCCGCGTCCACGACGAAGTTCGCACGGGAGGCGTGGAACAGCCGCTGGACGAAGGTCCTGGCGATGCGGAGACACCACTCCCAGTTCACGACCAGGTGGATCGCCAGCGGGACGATGAGGGCGATGCTCACCCACTCGTGCAGCGATATGCCCGTCCACGTGGGGCGGTACGCGGCGATCAGACCGCAGGCGATGATGAGGTCGAGGATGAGACGCGATCGAGCTCGCATGTGGTCCCTTTCGCGGAGCGCATGTGTCAGAGGACGCGGCAATGGGACCCCCTTACGCGAATGCGGGGCCAGCCTCCGACGACCGTCGCAATCCCCACAGCATGGCCGCATCTCCCACACATCGGATGCTCGCGCGGGTGAGAATCCCTCGGTCGCGTGCCCCGCGCGTGGTGCGGGTCCCCGAGGTTGCCGATACACCGAGTGGCGGAGTCGCTCCCGTGCCCCGGTCGTTTGCGCGATCGGCGCCGTAGGTCCACTCTTCGGCGAGGAAGTGCGCAGGTCGGCCACGCCGAGACGCACTCGCACGAAAGGTGAACGGCAGTGCGTCGACGTTGCGCCACGTTCGCCGTGGGTATCCTGTGCGTCCTAGCGCTGCTAGCGCTGGCGCTTCCCGTCCTGGCCTTCGCCCGCACCGCGACCGCGATCAGCGTGCCGGCTGCCAGCGTGATCACCGACACCTCCACCTACCTCGGAAGGGGCACCGTCAGCTACGTCAGAGACGGGCAGACCCTCGGCGTCTCGGGCCAGCACGTCACGATCTCCCGCTACGACTTCGCCAAGAGGATCTGGGTCTACATGGCGACACGGGGGACGGACTCCGCCGGCGGATTCGATCTGCTGCTACCGGGCGGAGAGACGTTCCGATACTCCTACGCCGGCAGCAAGCACCTGGCTGCCTCGTCCGCTGAGGTGAGGGTGGGTCTCCTGCCGGGCACGCCGCTCCCGTTCGTGGTGACCATCGATGCCGGGCACCAGAGCATCCGCAACCGCGCCACGGAACCCATCGGCCCCGGCAGCAAGACGAGGAAGCCCGCCGTGGCCTCCGGAACGAGCGGCCGGTACACCCACACCCCCGAGTACGCGAGGAACCTCCAGGTCGCGCTGAAGTTGCGCGACAGGCTGGTCAGGCAGGGCGTCAAGGTGGTCATGGTCCGCACGCGCAACGCCGTCAACATCGCGAACAGCACGCGGGCGAGGATCGCCAACGCCGCGCGCTCCGACCTGTTCATCCGCCTGCACTGCGACGGAAGCACCGCCCACAGCAGGCACGGGATCTCGACGCTGGCCCCTGGCAGGAACGCCTGGACGGGGCCCATCGTGGCGCCGAGCCGCGTTGCCGCCAACCTCCTGCACCACGGCATGCTCAAGTACACGGGCGCCGTCGACCGGGGTGTCGTGCCGCGCACGGACATGGCCGGTTTCAACTGGGCCACCGTGCCCTCGGTCATCGTCGAGATGGGCTTCATGTCCAACACCGCCGAGGATCGCCGGATGGCGACCGCTGCCTATCAGAACAAGCTCGCCGCAGGACTCGAAGAGGGAACCATGAGCTTCCTGGGGTCGCGGTAGGGCGCCCCGGCCCCCGGACCTCCTGCTGAGTCCGGCTTCGCGCGCTACTTCGCGTCCGCGCGCGGGGGCAGGGGTACGAGCACCGAGGTCCGGGACTTGTAGGCGCGGTAGTCCGCCTCGCCGCCCCACTTCGCGTCGGCCCTCTTCTCCAGGATCGGGACGCCGCTCACGCGGGTGATCAGCAGGAAGACGAAGACCGGCGAGATGAGGGTGACCCACTGCCAGCCCTGCAGGGCGGGCAGCGCGATAATCGCCACTCCGGTCCACAGCGTGATCTCGCCGAAGTAGTTGGGGTGCCTCGACCACGACCACAGCCCGGTGCGAATGTACCGGCCTTTGTTGGCGGGGTCCGCCCGGAACCGGCGCTTCTGCGCGTCGGCGACGGCCTCGATCGAGAACCCGACGATCCAGATCAACAGGCCGACCACCGCGAAGGCGTCGATGTCTCCGGCCCGAGTCGAGGTGACGGCCGCGAGCGCTGCAGCCAGCGTGAAGCTGATCCACAGTCCCTGTGTGTTCCAGGCGTTGAGGAAGCTCAGGAACGACGCTTTGATCTCGTCGAAGCGGTCGTCCTTGCCGGCTCGAACGACGCGCCGGAACAGGAAGGTGCTGAGGCGCGCGGCCCAGATGACCACTAGCGCGACGAGCAGGATGGACCGGGCGCCGATCGGCGGGCTGAGCACAAGGGCGAGGGTGGCCACGCCGATGTAGGTCAGCCCCCGGTGAGATCGTAGAAGCGCTCGCTGTGCATGAGGTAGGCCGGGATGAAGGCGAGCCACTGGACCGCGAAGGCCAGTCCCACGCACACAGCGGACACAGGGATCCCGGAAACGTCGGTGCCTCCCTGCGAGCCGGCCACCGCGATCCCGAAGCCGGCAAGGACCACGACGAGCAGTGTGGCGACACTCTTGACGTTGGTGTCCACAGGCGGCGAGCCTTCCCCGTGTCGGCAAGCGGTCCGCTGAGGCGGCCCCACCTAGCGATACCCCTGTGACAAGGATGCTAGCGCATCGGCGGTCCCGGGTGCCCTCCGCGCCCGCCCAGCATCAACCCGATCAGCGGCAGCGCCGAGGCACCCATCAGCAGTCTGCCGAGTCCCGGGTTCGCACCGTAGAGGATCGCGCCCGCGATCAACAGGGCGGCGAACACGAGCCCGGTCGTGATCCGGCCGACGGACCGCTCGAGCCTGCGGATCCGCAGGTCGAGCATCGGCGTCTGGACGCTGAACTCGCCGCGCTCCATCTGCGTCAGCACGCGGTCGGCGCGCGCCGGCAGGCCGATGGTCGTCTGCAGGATCTTCGTCCCCTCGGACAGGATGGTGTCCCAGGTGGACCCGCCCTCGTCGGAGATGAGCGACGTCGCGTACGGCGCGATCGAGCTCCACAGGTTGAACTCCGGGTCGAGCCCGGTGCACATCCCGGACAGGATCGCGATCGAGCGGCCGAGCAGGAGCAGGTTCTCCGGCAGCTGGAACGGGAGGTTGAGCAGCAGCTCCTGGAACTGGAGGCCGAAACTCATCATCTCGCTGTGATCGATGCTCTTGAGCTCGTCCATGCCCATGCCGCCGAAGCGGTCGAACACCGACAGGCTCGCCATCTCGATGAGCTTGAGGTCGGCGGTGGGCAGCAGGACGTCCAGCGTTTTGAAGGCCTTCACCAGCCGCGCGCCGTCCTGCGTGCCGACGGCGATGACGGTCTCTCTCAGCCCTTCGCGCAGGTTCTCGGGAACGCGTCCCACCATGCCGAAGTCGATGAACGTCAGCTTCCAGTTGCGGTCGCCGTCGGCGTCCACGCCCTCGAGCGGTGTGACGAACAGGTTGCCGGGGTGCGGGTCGGCGTGGAAGAAGCCGTCCTCGAAGATCTGCTTGAGGTAGGTGTCGGCGAGCGTCGCGGCCACGTCGGAACGCGCGATCCCCGCCTCGGTGATGGCGTCGTAGTCGCCGAGCTTGATGGCCGAGACGTCCTCGAGGGTCAGGACGCGGCGGGTGGTCAGCTCCCACACCACGTGCGGTACGCTCACGTACGGGCTGGCGGCAAAGTTGGCCGCGAAGGTCTCGGCGTTGCCGCCTTCGGCCATGTAGTCGATCTCCTCGAGGGTGGTCGCGGCGAACTCGTCGATCAGTGCGTTCACGTCCGCCCGGTCGCGGACCGGCTTGTAGCGCTGCAGCCATCCGCCCACGCGACGGATGGCGGCCAGGTCGACCTCGACCACCTGCTCGATGTACGGGCGCTGGACCTTGACCACCACTTCGGCGAATCCCGCCTCGGCGGCGTCGGCCTCGCGCAGGCAGGCGCGGTGCACCTGTCCCAGCGACGCCGCGGCGAGCGGGGTCTCGTCGAAGCTGGCGTAGTGCTCGGCGAGCGTCAGCGCGAGCTCGGACTCCGCCTGAGCGCGGATCGCCGCGAAACTCTCAGCGGGGACCTCGTCCTGCAGGCCCGCAAGCTCGTCGGTGATCTCGGGCGGCAGCACGTCGAGGCGCGCCGACAGGAACTGGCCCACCTTGATCATCAGCCCGCCCATCTTGATGGCGAGCGCGCGGAAGCGGACGGCCGTGGCGCGGTTGCGCTCGGACCGGCCGCGGCCCGACCAACCGCCCAGGCCGACTCTGCGCATGACGATCTCCCAGAATATGAAGCCGAGGGTCACCCGGCCGAAGAAGAACACGATGCGCCAATAGCGCGCGCGTAGTTGTGACGCCTTCATGCATCCTCCGAAGATCTGTGCGTGGTGGCCCGGTGCGGCGAGCGGGGGAGAGTCTAGCCCTCGGCGAGGATCGCGTAGAGCTTCTTGCGGGTCTCGTCCAGGATCTCGATGGCGGCGGCGGTCTGCGCCGCGGAGCCGGACTTGCCGATCTGGAAGACGGCGTGCATGAGTTTGCCCACCGACTCGCGGAATCCGGCGTTGGGGCCGTCGCTCTGCGCGGCGTCCTCCCAGGGTGCGGGCTGATCGGCGGTCTCGGCCACGGCGGCGACTCCGGCCTCCGTGAGGCTGAAGACCTTCTTGCCCGCGGTCTCCTCCGCAACGATCAGGCCTTCGTCGGCGAGCAACTGGAGCGTGGGGTAGACGGAACCGGCGCTGGGGCTCCAGGCGCCGCCGCTGCGAGCGGAGAGCTCCTGGATCATCTGGTAGCCGTGCATCGGCTGCTCGGAGAGCAGGCGCAGGACGGCGGCGCGGATGTCGCCGCGGCGTGCGCGCTGGCCGGGTCCGCCGAAGCCGTGCCCGCGCATTCCCATACCGAACGGGGGCATGAAGCCCTGTCGGCCGGATTCGCCGCGCGGACCGTGCGCTCCGCGGCCGCAGGACTCGTCACTCATGTGAGGATGGTGCATCTCGTTTCCTTTCGTTGAGTCATAGCGCGATATATCGCTATCTGTCGCGACACACAGCGAGCGGCGTGCCAGCGGCTCCTTCGCCCGCTCCGCCGGTCACGTCACGGGGCGTGCTACTCAAGCACCTACCCGAGATCGGCCGATTCGATCTTCGGGCCTGCCGGGGCGTCCACGTGAGCCGCGCGGTAGACTGGGTCGCGGGGACCGGCGACGGACAGGGGATGAGATGGCTCAAGAGAAGATCGCGCTCCTGGTCGACTCCGGCACGGATGTCCCCAGGGAGTACCGCGAGAAGTACCACATGTACGTGGCGCCGCTGACGATCATCTACAAGGACGCCGAGTATCGCGACGGCATCGACATCCAGCCCGCGGACGTGTTCGCGCGCTTCGCGACCGAGGTCCCGTCGACGTCGCTCCCGAGCCCCGCGACGATCGCTGACCTCTTCAGGCAGATCAAGGCCGACGGCTACGAGAAGGTGCTGGCGATCACCATCTCGAGCGGGCTCTCCGGCACGTTCGGGGCGATCAGCAGCATGGGACCCGCCCCCGAGGGGCTCGAGACCTGCTACGTCGACACGAAGAACATCGGTATCGGCAGCGGCATGACCGCGATACGCGCAGGCGAGCTGGTGGAGCAGGGACTCCCGTTCGCGGAGCTGTGCAGCCGGGTCGAGGACGTCGCGGCGCACACGAAGCTGTACTTCTGTGTCTCGACACTCGAGTACCTCATGAAGGGCGGCCGCATCGGCCTCGTCGCGGGGATGCTGGGCACCCTTCTCGACCTGAAGCCCGTCATCTCATGCAACGCCGACGGCATCTACGACACCGTGGCCAAGTCGAGGGGACGCAAGAAGTCGCTCGCCCTGGCGCTCGAGAAGGCGGTCGAGTTCGCCGCGGGCGCCAAGGAGTACAACATCACCGTGATGCACGGCGCCGCGCGGGAAGAGGCCGACACGCTCATGGCCGCCATGAAGGAGCGGTTGCCGGACTACCGCATCGCGGTCGAGGGCCAGATAACCCCGGCGCTCGTCGTCCACACGGGTCCGGGTCTCATCGGCATCGGCATCCAGCGCCTGGCGTAGGGCGCAGCCACAACGCCGCCGCGCGTCTCCGCGCTCGCTCTGATGATAGGGTCAGCTCAGACCGTGCTGCTTCTTGTGGGCCCTGCCGCCCACGATCAGGCGGTTGGTGCGCGCAAGTTCCTTGCGCTGGACCTGTGCGGACGCCTGCGCGTCCTTGCGCTCGAGGGCCGAGCGCAGTGACTTCGCCGCATCCCCCGCGAGGGCCTCGTCGGTGAACGGCCAGTGACGAAGCTCGTGTGCTTCGTTGGGCATCGCACTCGCCTCCCTTCCGGTCGGGTGTGCCTGCCGTCTCGGTATGTACCCGGCTGACCCCTCGAGTGGCTAGCTCTCCCGGACCGATCTCACGATGCGGTCGATGATCTCGTCGAGCAGCTCCGTCGTGGTCGCGAAGTTGAGCCGCGCGAACCCCGCGCCGGCGCTTCCGAACTGAAGGCCCGGCGAGAGCCCGACGCGGGCCTTCTCGAGCAGCACGGCGGCCGGGTCGTCGCCCAGGGCGAGCGCCCGGAAGTCGAGCCACGCGAGGTAGGTCGCGTCGGGGACGTCGAGCCCGACCTCCGGCAGCTCCTGCGCGAGCCGGGCGGCCAGGCGGTCGCGGTTGACCTGCAGGTACGCCTTCGTCGCGTCAAGCCACTCGTCACCGAGCGTCCAGGCGGCCAGCGTGGCTTCGGCCCCCGGCGAGCTGACCGCGCCGAGCAGGTGACGGGGGAGCGCCTTGACCGCCGCCGCGACGCCCTCGTGCCCGAGGTGGCCGACGGCGCAGCACATGCCCGCGAGGTTGAAGGCCTTGCTGGCGGCGGTGATCGTCACCGTGCGCGCGGCGGCCTCGGGAGAGACCGACGCGAACGGGATGTGACGCGCCGGAGCGAAGACCAGGTCGCTCCAGATCTCGTCGCTGATGACCAGAAGGTCGTGCCGCTCCGCGACGTCGGCCAGAGCCCGAAGCTCCTCGGCGCGCAGCGCGTGCCCGGTCGGGTTGTGCGGGTTGCACAGCAGCAGCACACGCGTGGTCGTGTCGATCGCAGCCTCGAGGCGCTCGGCGTCGAGTTCCCACGCCGGGCCCTCGAGCGGTACGTCCACGAGCCGGCACTTCGCCGTCTCGATCGCGGCGTAGAAGGGGTGGTAGACGGGAGTCAGAAGTACCACGCCGTCGCCCGGCTTCGTGTGCGCCCAAAGCGCGAGCTCGACGGCCTGCAGCACGTCGCAGAACAACCTGGTGCTCTCGACGTCCGGCGACCATCCGAAGCGCCTCTGCTGGCGCCGAACGAAGACCTCGGGGATACGGGACGCCGCGGCGAAGTTGTAGCCGAGGTCTCCGCGGTCGAGCAGCGCGCGGACCGCGTCGACGACCACCGGGGCCGGCGGCAGATCCATGTCCGCCACCCACGCCGGCAGCACGTCGTCGGGATAGTGGTTCCACTTGATGCAGGTGAGCGAGCGCAGCCGCGCCAGGTCCGTCTCGTGTGTCACGGCCTGCCTCCCTCCTCCAGCGAGGCGACCCCCTTCTGCGCCCACTCGGAGTCCTTCAGCATCGCCCGGCCAACGCCGACAAGGTCGGCCGCGCCCTCTTCAAGCAGCCGCTCGGCGTCCTCGACTTCGGTGACGCCGCCCGTGAGGATCACCGGGATGGACACGACGGCCTTGATCGCCCGCGACAGCTCGGCGAAGTAGCCGGGCTCGCTATGGTCCGGCCTGATGTAGCCGCAGAGTCCGCCGGTGATGTCGAGGACATCGACGCCGGCCCGCTCGAACTCGGCTGCCGCAATCACGCTGTCCTCGATGCTGCTGCCGCCCTCCATGTAGTCGCACGCGCCGAGGCGCAGAAGCAGCGGGAACTCCTCGCCGACGGCTTCGCGCACGGCTGCGATCACCTCCAGATGCAACCTGATCCGGCCGCCGACTTCGCCCCCGTACGCGTCGGTGCGCGCGTTGGTGAGCGGCGAGAAGAACTGGTTGAGCAGGTAGCCGTGCGCCGCGTGGATCTCCACGCCGTCGAACCCGGCCGCCTTCACGCGTCGCGCCGCCGCCGCGAACTCCCCCACGATGGCGTCGATCTCGGCGTGTGTGAGCGCGCGGGGCGTCTCGTTCGGGCGCCCGGGAATCTGCACCGCGGAAGCCGAGACAACCTCGAGCCCCGTGGCCGCCGGGTCGCTCGCGGCCCCCGAGTGGTTGATCTGCATCACGGCCTTCGACCCGTTACCGTGGAAGGTCGCGGCGAGTCCGCTCAGGCCCTCGATCATCCCGTCGTCCGCGACCGAAGGCTGCCCCGCGCGGTTCTTGCCCTGCTGCGTGATGTAGCAGTGCTCGGTGATAACCAGACCGAGCGCCCCTCCGCGCGACTTCTCGTCGTAGTACTCGAGGAGTGCGGGGCTGACGCTTCCGTCGGGGTTCGCCTTCGACGTCGCCATGGGCGGCATCACGAGGCGGTTCTTGAGGGCGAGCTTGCCTGCGAGGGGTTCAAGGACACGGGGCACGGTGGCCACCTTCCTGGCGATGGGATGCGACGTTCGACTCCTAGGTATACCCGATGCGGGGCGGGAGGGTGCCGGCGCGGACGACGCGCGCGGTGCCCTCCCGCCCCGAGACGGTCGCCGACCGGGTCTAGTTGATCTGGTTCATGCCCGCCTGGACGCCTTGGCGGAGCAGCTGCGCGAACACGTTCGGGTCGAGCACGTAGGTCAGCGCCAGCACACATACGATGATGTTGGCCGCGAGCCAACGCGTGTACACGCCGCGGGTCCGCACGATGAGGATGATCGCCAGGACCGCCATCAGCGCCGGTCCGACGATCCGGATGTCGCCGAGCGGGACGGTGTAGCCGGCGACCGTCTGGGCGCTCGCGCCGAGGAAGCTCGCCACGTCGAAGCCGATGTTGAAGATCACGAGGATGAACTCAAGCACCAGCACGCCCGCCATCACCCACGATGCCCAGATCGTGGACTCGCCCTCGGTGCGGTAGACCTCGTAGCCGACGCTCGGGGTGACCGCGATCAGGATCGCCATCGGGCTCTTCATCGCGAGGCCGGCGATGACCCCTATCACCGCGATGACGGACAGGATCGCGCAGATGAGCGACGCGTACTTGGTCGGTCTTGCCACGGTCGGCCCCCTCACCTCGACGGCACGTGATGTCACGAATCTGCGCCCGAGGCGCGCGTCGGTCAAGAGGTCGGGGTATCCTGCGCGGGTCGCCGGGGGTCGCCCGCATGCGACGCTCCGTTCGCACGGGCGTGTCTACTTGGCGGCCTACGTGCTACGTTCCACGCGCAGGCGTTCGCACGGCGATGCCCACCTCACACGGCAGGACTCCCGATGCACTGGTTCGCACCGGCACTCGACTTCCTCTTGCACATCGACAAGCATCTCGACGTGATGCTGCTGGCGTACGGCCCCTGGTTCTGGGGCGTGCTGTTCCTCGTGCTCTTCGCGGAGACGGGACTCGTCGTCACACCGTTCCTGCCCGGCGACTCGCTGCTGTTCGCGGCTGGCGCGCTCGTCGCGCGCGCGGGCGGCCTCAGCATCTGGTGGGTCTTCGTTCTTCTGACCGGCGCGGCGGTGCTCGGCGACACGGTCAACTACTGGATCGGCCACACGATCGGGCCGCGCCTGATCCGCCACGAGGGCAACCGGGTCCTCAAGAAGGAGTACCTCGACCGGACGCACGCGTTCTTCGCGCGCTACGGCGGCAAGACGATCGTGCTCGCGCGCTTCGTCCCGTTCGTGCGCACGTTCGCGCCCTTCCTTGCCGGTGTGGGCGAGATGCACTACGGCAACTTCATCGCGTTCAACGTCGCCGGGGGAGCGGCCTGGGTGGCGCTCTTCTTGTTCGGGGGATACCTGTTCGGTGGGATCCCGTACGTGAAGGACAACCTGATGCTGGTGCTTCTGGCCGTGATCGTGATCACCACCATCCCGATCGCGATCGAGTACCTCCGGCAGCGTGCGATCGCGCGCAAGGCGACCCAGCCCGCCTGAGCGGTGCGGTGTTTCTGTGTGGTTCTCGACCGGAGGGCCGCTCCTCGGGCATCATCGTTGCTGCAACTGAGTCTCTGAAGGGGTCTGCGTGACACCATCCACCCGGGTCCAGAGTCGACGGACCCGCCTAGGCAACGTGATCCCGGCCGCCCTCTCATGGGCGGTCGTACTCGCGACGGCCCTCGGACTCGCGCTGTTCCCGCTGCAGTGGATGTGGGTCTCCGTCGTCGCCTTCGCCTACTTCCTTGTGTGGATGACGCTCCACTTCGTCCTATACGTCATCGGCGAGCGGCGCTGCCGCGAGTGGGGGCTATGGGACTGGGCAGAGGATCGGGACGTTCCCGGCGCGGACGGCATCGCGCCCGCGGACGTGTGGCATGTCGTGCTCGTCCCGAACCACACCGAGCCGGTCCCCATCCTGCGCCGGACGCTCGACGGGCTCGCCGCACAGCACGACGCCGCGCGGCGCCTCGTCGTCGTGCTCGCCATGGAGGAGCGGGAGCACGACTCGCGCGCGAAGGGCGACCTGCTCGCCGGCGAGTACGCGGGCGCGTTCGCGCGCGTGCTCGTGACGATGCATCCGGGGGGCCTCCCCGGGGAGCTGGCCTGCAAGGCCGCGAACATGACGTGGGCGGCTCGGGAGGCGCGCGGGGAGCTTGCGGCGATGGGCGTCGACCCCTCAAGGGTCACGCTGACCGCCTGCGATGCCGACTCCGTGCTCGACAGGAGCTACTTTGCGGCCGTGGCGGAGCTCTTCGCCCGCGACGGGCGCCGCTACACCCGCTTCTGGCAGGCGCCGCTGTTCTACTACAGCAACATGTGGCAGGTCCCCGCGCCGGTGCGCTTCACCGCGCGGTTGACCCAGCTCTACATGCTCGGGGAGCTCGCGCTCCCCGGCTACGACCCGCTGCCGATCTCCACCTACACGATGAGTCTGCGGCTCGCCGAGGAGTGCGAGTGGTGGGATCCGGCGGTCATCGCCGAGGACTGGCACATCTACCTCGACTACATGGTGCAGCGATCGGGAGACGTCTCGGTGGTTCCTGTCTACCTGCCACTGTGGCTGGACTCCGCCGAGGGCTCCACGTGGCTGTCGATGCTCCGCAACCGCTACGTCCAGTTGCGGCGGCACGCGTGGGGCGCGACGGACACGGGTTTCCTCACCGAGCAGCTGCTGAGCGGCAGGACCGCCGGGTACGTGTGGTTCCGCTTCGCGCAGGTGCTTCACGACCACGTGCTACCCGTCGTGGGCTTCGGCATGGCGGCGACGTTGTCGTTCGTTCCGCTGTTCATCCGCACGCCGGGCGCCGAGCTGCTCCCGGCCGTCGTCACGGGACTGTTCACGGTGTCCACCGGCGTGATGATCGCGGCGATGGTCGTCGACCTGCTGAGATTCCCGCCGCCCGATCGTCGCCCCGGTTGGGCGGTCATCGAGACTCTGAAGATGTGGGCGCTGCTCCCCGTGGCCGGCATCGCGTTCGGCGTGCTCCCCGCGCTCGACGCTCAGACGAAGCTCGCGCTCGGGCTGCCCCTTGAGTGGAAGGTCACGCCCAAGAAGGTGCGCTCCGGAGCGCGTGCGGTCGGGGAGTCGACTCCGGAGGCCGAGCTGTGAGCCCGCGGCCCGGCATCGCGCCGGCCGCTCCGGCGGCACCGGGGCTCCCGCGGATCACCATCATGATGACGAACGCGGGAGGCGGGCACGCCGCATCAGCGCAGAGCCTCGAGGAGGCCTTCGAGGGGCGGGCGCTCGTGACGCTCCTCAACGTGCTCGACGAACACGCCCCGTTCCCGTTCAACCACGTTTCGGACTCCTACGCTCCGGTCGTGGCGATCGCTCCCGACCTGTACCGCCTCGCGTACAACGTCGTCCAGACCCGCATCGGTGACCGGCTCCTGGAGCAGGGCGCCTACGAGCTGCTGCGCAAGGACATCGCGAAGGCCATCACGGACACGCGTCCCGACCTGGTGATCAGCGTCCATGGGCTGCTCAACGCGGTGCCCCTGCGGGCGATGCGCTCGGTCCGCTGCGCGGCTCCGTTCGTCACGGTCTGCGTCGACGGAGGGGTGCCGCCGGTCTCCTGGTTCACCAGACGGGTCGATCTGTGCTGTGTGGCCGATGAGGACATCCGCCTTCTGGCGATCGAGGCCGGCATGCGGCCGGGACGCGTCATCGCCACGGGATTGCCGATCCGGCGCGCGTTCGTGGAAGCCAAGGACAGGGACGAGGTCGAGGCGCGGCGTGTGCTGGGAGTCGAGCCGGACCTCCCGCTCGTGCTCATCATGGGCGGCGGCGCGGGGATGGGCCGGGTCGGCAGGATGGCCGACGCGGTCGCCAAGCGGCTGGCTGTCGGTGGCGTGCCCGCGCAGATGGCCGTGATCGCCGGCGGCAACGAGCGCCTGCGCAAGCGTCTCGCCGGAACGGAGTGGCCGCTGCCCGTCACCGTCCTCGGGCTCACCGACCGCGTGGCCGACTGGATGGCCGCGGCGGACGTGCTGCTCACGAAGGCGGGTCCCGGGACCATCGCCGAGGCCGCCTGCCTCGGTGTGCCGACGCTTCTCACCGGCTTCGTCCCCGGGCAGGAGGAGTTCAACGTCGGCTGGGCCGAGCGCCATGGAGGCGCCGTCTATGAACCGCGGCCCAGACATGCCGCGGCGCTGGTCGAGGTCTGGCTGCGCTTCCCCGATGGCGTGTCCGAGGCGATGTCAGCGCGGATGCGCGCGATGGGGCGCCCCGATGCGTCGCGCGACATCGCCGACGCGGTGATGGCGTTGTTGGAGTCTCGAGCCGAAGGAGTCGCCCGATGAGAAGAGAAGCGAACCTCGGCCCCGTGGACCGCGTCGTGCGAGTCGTCCTCGGCGTCGCACTGCTCGGGATCGGTCTGATCGTCGTACGCGGTCTGACCGGGGTGGTGCTCGATCTGGTCGGTGCGCTGCTGGTCTTCAGCGGCTCGATCGGCTTCTGCCATGTCTATAAGGTCTGTGGCATCAGCACCGTGAGGAAGCCCTGACAGGCTTGACTGACATACCCATGGGGGTATAGTTGCGAGTGTTTGGCGCGCAAGTCGCTCCAGGCATCGCCAATGGAGGACCGATGAACAAGAAGCTCCCGGTATGGCTCGCCGTCACCGCGGTCGCGGTCGTCGTGCTGGTCGTGCTGCTCACTTCCAACCAGACCGTTAACAAGGGCATCGACGGTGCCGAGCTGCTGAAGTTGCAGGCCTCGGGAGCCTCGATCGTCGACGTGCGCACGCCTCCCGAGTTCGAGGGAGGGCACATCGCCTCGGCGGTCAACGTCCCGGTGGATCAGATCCAGCAGGCCTCGGCCGGCTGGGACAAGAACGTGCCCGTCGTCGTGTACTGCGCCACCGGCGCGCGCTCGGCCGACGCCGCCGCGTACCTGGCGGGCGCCGGCTTCCGCAAGGTCTATGACCTCACCGGTGGCGTCGTGACGTGGACCGGCGAGCTCGTGGGAGGCAAGGCCGCAGCGGCCGCACCTGCCGGCACCGGAACGGTCAAGACGGCCGGCAAGCCGCTCTACATCGAGTTCTCGACCAGCACTTGACCCACCTGCATCGAGATGAAGCCTCTGGTCGAGAGGCTCAAGAACGAGTACGCGGGCAAGGTCGAGTTCAGGGTCTACCAGGACAGCGGCGATGCGGTCGGTGACGCGCTCGCGCAGCAGTTCGGCGTGCAGTACGTCCCGACGTTCATGTTCGTGAACGCCGACGGGAGCGTGTCCGGTTCGGCGATCGTTGGCGGTACCGACGAGGCGACCCTGCGGCAGCGGCTCGACGCCCTGAAGTAGCGCGCTCCATGCGCCGGCACGATCGCAGGCGCATACTCGGGCGGAGGCTCCTTCGTGTCGAGAGGGCGACCGTGAGTCCTGACGCACAAACACGCGCGACCGTCAGCATCACTCCGCTGCCGTGGTTGGCCGCGTGCCTTCTCGCGGCGACGCTCGCACTCATCCTGGCGGCGCCGCCGGTCGCGACAGCGACGCCGATCCCCTCGCACATGGCCTTCACCGGCGACTCGCGGCAGCTCATCGTGGTGACGGCGTCCCGGCTCGGTTCGCGCACCGGCACGCTGCGCTTCTACACCCGCACGGGTGGCCGATGGAGGTGGGTCTTCAGCACCAAGGCGAAGCTCGGCTCGCGCGGCCTGGTGGACGGCACGAAGAGGGTCGCGGGCTCCCGCACCACGCCGACAGGTATCTGGGCCATCCCCGACTACGTCTTCGGCACTCACGCCAAGGCACCTGCGGGGACGAAGATGGCCTACCGCCACATCACCCGGCGCTCCTACTGGACCGACGAGTGGACCAGCCTCTACAACACCTGGGTCGAGACCTCGACGCCGCTCGCTGGCGAGCACCTCTACGGCATCCGCCCGTACGAGTACGCGCTCTCTACCGGCTACAACGCATTGCCCAACGAGCAGGTCATGGGCCGGGGAGCGGCGATCTTCCTGCACGTGAACCACACCGGCTACACCGCGGGGTGCGTGAGCGTCTCGCATGCCGCGATGCTCCGCACCTTTCGCCTCCTCGACCCGAAGATGCACCCGCGCTTCGCCATCGGCACTCTGAAGCGCGGAACCCCGACGTCGATCTACTCCTACTGACCTTCGCAGCGTGTGCACACGAAGAAGCCCGGAGGCTCTACTCGCCTCCGGGCTTCTTCGTGTGCACGGACCGTGGTCCTCTTCCGCGACCAGCGACCGGGTCTAGCTGCCGAGCGTGCGCACGATCTCGCCGTACTGCTCCGCGGTGATCTCGCCGGAGGCCAGGCGCCGCTTGGCGATGGCGATCGCTTCCTCGTGGCCCGGCGCCTGCGGCGGGGTCGTACCGGTCGTGCCGTGGTGCCCGGATGACGTGCGGACCGCCCAGACCACGAGCAGCACGACGCCGATGATGCACAGCAGACCGAACAGCGGCATCAACAGGCCGCCGCCGAACATGTTGTACCCGTAGCCGAATCCTCGACCCATCATGGTGTACTCAACTCCTTCTGTTGTTCACTTCATTCCCGCGGCGCCGCTCTCGCAGCGCTTCGTGTGCGTTGACGGAAGGGCTTCCGACACGCTCACGAGTGCGACTTGCGTGCCATGCGGGGGCCGAAGATGTGCGCATGCTGTGAATGTTGGACACGGCGCTCCGGAGCCCTCGCCGCCCACTTGGGCCTCCCGCGGCCGCCCCCTGGTGCCGATATACTCCCAACGGGGGTACGCTATGGGCAACGGGAGGCGCCGGTGACCACGAGGGCCGCACGACGATATTCGAGCGCGCGGGCTGCGATGCTCCTGTTCGCGCTCACCCTCACTCTCACCTTGTTCTCGGCAACGAGTGCGCACGCCATCAGCCGCGCTACCGTACTTTCGCGCGCGCAGAAGTGGATCGACCGGTGCGTGCCGTACAGCCAGTTGCGATACTACGCCGGCTACCGTACCGACTGCTCCGGCTACGCCTCCATGTGCTGGCAGACCGGCGGGTCGTGGAACACCCGCACCTTCTATAAGATCACGCGCACCATCAAGGCCTCGGAACTCAAGCCGGGGGACGCGCTTCTGCACAAGGGCAGCCACATCCGCATGTTCTACGGGTGGATCGACGAGGCACACACCATGTACCTCACCTACGAGCAGACCAGTTCGAGTGACGGCTCGGGGACCGTCACCAAGGTCAAGTCGCTGGCGAGCGACCTGGCCGAGGGCTATCTCCCGACCCGCTACGACCACATCTCCGAC
>Ga0209540_10000917_pt1 | contig 23714 bp, 19 predicted proteins | sample BarGraIncu01121A_FD_184501 | JGI IMG/M metagenome (GOLD analysis project Ga0209540, IMG submission 184501) | Arctic peat soil microbial communities from Barrow, Alaska - Barrow Graham LP Incubations 011-21A (SPAdes) (version 2) | ecosystem: Environmental > Terrestrial > Soil > Wetlands > Peat... | reverse complement strand
AACAAGGGTGCAAGGCCAGGCTTTAATTTCGGAGTATCAGTTTACAGGTATTTCGGACCCAATTATTCATTTTCCACAGGAATTAATCTTATCAGCGCCGGCGGAAGGCTTCTCAGCAGTGATACCACAATCTTCTATATTTCACATTCTCAGTCCCTGAAACTTGTTAAAGTCAACCCGGGTGAAGCAATTGTTTATAAAATACAGTACCTGTCTATACCGCTTGGTCTGAAGCTTCAGACAAACCAGATAGGGTATTATACATTTTTTACCGACCTGGGCGTTGATCCAAAAGTAGTAATCGGAGGTAAAGCTGATATTCCTTCACGCAGTATAAAAGGTGAAAATGCCATGGAAGAGATCAGGATGTTCAACATGTCGTACCATATAATTGCAGGAATTGAATATGGAGTTGGCGGAAACACCGCAGTGGTACTGGGTCTTGGTTTTGACAATAATTTCCTGGATATTACAAGAGAAAAAGGGAACCAGCCTGTCGACAAGATCACTCATAAACTGCTGTCAATCAGGCTTGGAGTGAATTTCTAAGTAATGCTTAAATGAAGATAACGCTTGCCCAGCTGAATTATCATATCGGTAACTTTGCAAGGAACAAAGAGCTGATCTGTAATGCTATACGAAAAGCAAAGCAGGATGAATCCGATATTATAATATTCTCTGAACTATGCGTTTCAGGATATCCTCCGCTTGACCTTCTTGACAGGCTCGATTTCGTAGAAAAGTGCAACGAAACGGTCAAGGAGATTGCAAGGGAATGCACGGGAATTAAAGCAATTATAGGCTCTCCGGTAATTAACAACAACAAGGAAGGGAAAAAGCTGTATAATTCAGCGCTGGTCCTGTCTGAAGGTGAAATTGTTTTTTCAGCACAAAAATCTTTGCTTCCGACATACGATATCTTTGATGAATACAGGTATTTCGAGCCTGGTAAAAAATTCTCCGTCTTCAAGTTCAAAGGGCTTAGGCTGGCGATAACAATCTGTGAGGATCTTTGGGATGAACAGCCTTTTGAGAATGAATTCGAGAAGAAGAGCCTTTATACCATCTCTCCAATGGAGGAGCTGGCAAAACAAAAACCCGACCTGGTAATAAACATATCTGCATCACCTTTCTCATATTCAAGAACAGGCATTAAGGCCGATATCTTCAAAAATAAAGCCCGTAAATATCACCTCCCGGTAATTTCAGTCAACCAGACAGGAGCCAATACTGAACTGATATTTGACGGGGCTTCGAGAATCGTCAACAGCAATGGCGATATATGGAGGCAACTGCCATATTTCAGGGAGGCTGTCGAGACCTTTAATCTTGATGACATCATTGCCGGTGCCGGACCTTCCGGAGATATTGATACTGAGCCTGTTGAGCTCATTCATAAAGCACTGGTGACAGGTATCCATGATTATTTTGCAAAAACAAGGTTCAGCAGCTGCATTGTAGGGCTGTCAGGAGGAATTGATTCCGCTCTCTGCCTCTGCCTTGCCGTGGAAGCGCTTGGCAATGAAAATGCACGGGCCCTTTTAATGCCTTCCAGGTACTCCTCGGAGCATTCTGTTGCAGATGCAGTCGCCCTTGCAAAAAACCTGAATGTAAAGTATGATATTATAAATATAGAGAAACCATTCCTGGCTTTCGAGGAAGATCTCGCACCTCTTTTCTCAGGTAAGGATAAGGATATCACTGAAGAGAATCTCCAGGCAAGAATAAGAGCCGTTCTGCTGATGGCCGTATCAAACAAATTCGGATGCATACTCCTTAATACATCCAACAAAAGCGAAGCTGCGGTTGGATATGGAACGCTGTATGGCGATATGGCAGGAGGGTTATCAGTAATCGGCGATCTCTATAAAACAGATATTTACAAGCTCGCAAATTACATTAACAGGAACGGAGAGATAATACCTGATAATACGATCGTGAAAAAGCCTTCAGCAGAGCTCAGGCCCGGACAGTTTGACACTGATTCTCTTCCTGAATACAGAGTGCTCGACTCTATCCTGTACCAGTATATCGAACTTCAGAAGCCTGCCGACCGCATTTCCGGTGAAGGAATAGATGGTGCAACCGTTCAGAAAGTTATCAGGCTCATAAATTATAATGAATATAAAAGATACCAGGCTCCTCCTGTTTTAAGGGTTTCCTCAAAATCTTTCGGCGACGGCAGAAGAATGCCATTGGTGGCCCGCTACTGATTCAACTTATCTGATCTGTGATTACTCGCTGAAGAATACCCTTTTGACCCTCCCGGGTATTGAGGTCAGAATTTCATAAGGGATAGTCTGGCATTTGGCGGCAATTTCGTTAATGCTGATATTATTGCCGAATATCTCAGCCTCATCACCAACTTCAGCATTTAGCCCTGTCAGATCGGCCATGCACATATCCATGCAGATGTTTCCGATAATCGGCACCCTCGTATTCCTGATCAGAAGGTTTCCATTCCTGTTACCAAGCTTCCTGTTCAGGCCATCGGCATAACCGGCCTGCAAAATTCCAATTGTGCGCTCTTTATCCGAAACATCGGCACAATTATATCCCACGGGCTCTCCGGCAGGTATCCTCTTAATCTGGGAAATACGGGTTTTGAAACGGCCAGCCGGCTTAAGATCGATCCCTTCAAAATCGCCAATGCCATAAATGCCAATTCCCGGGCGAACCATTTCAAACTGGTACTGCGGAAACCTGGCTATTCCGGCCGAATTACATATATGCCTCAGGAATGAGTATCCTGTTTCCTGCCTGATCTTTGCAACAACTTCAAGGAATTTGTGAGCCTGCATGTGTGTGAAAGAATCCAAAGCCGGGATGTCGGCCGCAGCGAAGTGCGAGAATACTGAAATGACCCTCAGTAATTCAGTATTGCTGATCTTTTTTGCCAGTTCATCTACCTCTTCAGGCATGAATCCAAGCCTGTGCATTCCCGTATCTATCTTGATATGAACCGGATATTGAACAAGACCATGCCTTGATGCTGCTTCAGTAAATTTCGCCAGGGAATAAAAGCTGTATATTTCGGGCTCAAGGTTATATTTTATTATCTGTTCCGAAGAAGAAAATTCAGGGTTCATAACCATAACCGGCAGTGTTACTCCTGCATTCCTCAGCTGAATGCCTTCATCAACGAATGCAACTCCCAGGTAGCTAACCCTGTGATATTCCAATAGTGCAGCTATTTCTGAAGGACCGGCCCCATATGCAAATGCCTTCACCATTGCCATTATTCGTGTACCCGGATCAAGGAATCTTCTGAATTCATTTAGATTATGGGCAATTGCATCGAGGTTTACTTCAAGAACTGTCTGATGAACCTGCTGTTCAAGCATAGCCCCGATTTTCTCAAACTCGTATTTGCGGGCTCCCTTGATCAGGATAATTTCATTCCTGAAATCTGCTGCATTAAAACGATGGATGAATTCTTCAGTTGAGTAGTAGAAAAAGGAAGAAGTTCCAAATAATGATCTGTTTCTCGTCAGAAGGGGACCGATGCCAATGAATTTATCTATTCCGGATCTCCTGATCAATGCCGCAATCTCTTCGTATAATTCTTTTTCATCTCTTCCGCTCTCAACAAAATCAGAAAGGATGAGTGTGGTCTTTTTATGGTCCTGACTCCTTAAATAATCGATTGCCATTCCCAGCGAACCCGGATCCGAATTATAATAGTCTTCAACAAGCCGGCAGCCGTTTATTCCTGCTTTCATCTCCATCCTCATTGCAACAGGAACCAGGTTGGAGAGCCCTTTCATGATGATATCAGGGTCAATCTTCAGGGCAAGGCATACAGCTGCCACGGTTGCTGCATTCTCAACCGAAGCCCGATCATCAAATGGGATCATAAACTTAAAGGCGTGTCCCCCGTAAACGATTTCCATCTGTGTCCGCTTTCCCGAAAGTTGTTTTTTATTCACATATACCGCAGCTTCCTTGTCTGAGAAGGACCAGTCAACAAGCACTTTTGCTTTGAGCAGCTTATCATTCCTTATTAATTCGTGAAGAAGCTTCTGATCCCTTGAATAAACCAGTAATGAAGAATTGGCAAAAAGTTTCAGCTTCTCTTTTGCCTTTGCCGCATTATCAGGGAAGTTCTCACTATGCGCATCTCCTATGTTAGTAATAACACCGATCCCGGGATCAATTATTTCCCGGAGTTTTTCCATCTCTCCTGGCAAGGAAATGCCTGCTTCAAAAATTCCAGCCTTGTATTTCTCATCAAGCTTCCATACTGAAAGAGGCACTCCGATCTGTGAATTATAACTCCTGGGGCTTCGAACTACGGGTTCATAAAGTCCGAGGATATCTGCCAGCCACTCTTTGACTATTGTTTTGCCTGTGCTTCCTGTAATTGCAATTACGTCTGATTTAAATGACTTTCGCTTGCTTGCGGCCAGCTTCTGAAGAGCCGAAACACTGTTTTTAATCACAATGAAAGCTGCATCAGCATATTTGATGGAATCAGCGGGAAGTTCTTCGACGACAAATACCCGTATTCCTTTATCATAAAGACTCTTAATAAACTGGTGCCCGTCATGATTTTTCCCCCTGATCGCAAAGAAGGCCATCTCTTCAGAATATGATATCTGCCGGCTGTCTGTAACTATATCAGACACAATCTGACCAGGATTTCCAGAGAGCTTTCCGTTAATGATTTTTGCAATATCTGAAGATGTGTATTTCAAGAAAAGTTGAATTTTGATCAAGAGCCGTTCAAAAATAGCTAATATTTCTTTAGAGCTTCGTTATAGCAGCTTCTGCATAAAGGTTCGTATTTGTCTTTTTCACCCAGAACTACAACCTGATCCTCATCAGATTTCCTGAATGAATACTGGGCAAGATTTCCGCATCTCATGCATATCGCATGTAACTTTGTAACGTATTCGGCAATCGAAAGAAGCGCAGGAATCGGTCCGAAAGGATTTCCCATGAAATCCATGTCGAGTCCCGTAGCTATAACCCTTATTCCTCTATCAGCCAGCTTGTTGCACACTTCGACAATCGAATTATCAAAAAACTGGGCTTCATCAACGCCGATTACATCCACATCGCCTGCCAGGAGCAAAATTGCCGCAGCATTGTCAACAGGTGTTGAGACTATAGATTTTTCATCGTGAGAGACGACGCGGATATCGGAATACCTTTTATCCAGCGAAGGCTTGAATATTTCAACTTTCAGTCCGGCGAACTGAGCCCGCCGCAGTCTTCTTATCAACTCTTCCGTTTTACCGGAGAACATTGAACCTGTAATTACCTCTATCGAGCCGCGTTTACCGGTCGATCTCACTGAATTCTCCAGAAAATCCATCTGCAATTATCTCGTTTTCGGGTACCAATTAGCATGATTATTCCGTTATGACTTGTGGAATAATATTTACTTTTGCAAAATAAGAAAATTGGTTTGTTTTATTAACATCAAAAGGTATGGATTTCAACTCAACTGTTGATTTAATTATTAAAGACCTTGATGAAGCAAGGGAAATCATTGATGATTTTAAGAATTATCCTGATGTGCCGCTTCTCCAGATTGAACTGGCCAAATCGAAGTGTAAAAGTGCATCAGAAGTAATTACGCTTCTTAAAAAAGTGCAGGTGCCAATAAAGAGTGCTGAAAAGAAGGAATTCATTCCGGTAAAGCCAGTCGATTTGACGGATCCTGTCGAAGTAATCAACAGAATTGCTGAGTCACCTGCTCCTCCTAGTCAGGCAGTGAGAAAAAATGATGCCGCTGCTCCTGCTCCGGCCAAAAATACAGAACCTTCAATCATTGCCGATAAATTCATCAGCCAGTCTGATACTCTTAATGATCAGCTTGGCAGCCTGAAGGACGATAATGTTCTTCATGATGCAATAAAGCACAAGCCACTCTCAAAACTTTCTGATGAAATTGGGGTCAATGACAAGTTCCTTTTTATAAGGGAGATCTTTAACGGGAATCCGGAGGCCTATAACCAGGCAATAACGAAGCTTGATGAAACCGGGTCCCTTGCCGATGCTGAAGCGATAATTATGAGTTACACAGGCGAAAACACCGAATCTTTTGCTGCAATTCAGCTCCTCGACCTTGTTAAACGTAAATTTCCGGAAGATGAGTAAGCTGTATCTGGTCCCTACTCCGATAGGTAATCTCAGAGATATTACCTACCGTGCTGTAGAGGTGCTCGGAAGTGTTGGCCTTATACTTGCTGAAGATACACGACAGGCTGCCAAGCTGCTCAGCCATTATAATATCAAGACCCCTCTCCAGTCGCATCATATGTTCAACGAACACAAGAACGTCGAAGCGATATGCTCAAGGATAGAGTCGGGTACAACCGTTGCACTGGTTTCTGATGCCGGAACCCCCGGCATTTCAGATCCGGGATTTCTTCTTGTAAGGAGCTGCATTGAAAAAGGCATTCCTGTCGAAACGCTTCCGGGCCCTACCGCACTAATCCCAGCCCTTGTGAATTCCGGGCTTCCGTGCGACAGGTTCTGCTTCGAGGGATTTCTTCCTCCGAAAAAAGGCCGGACCAAGAAACTGACTGCCCTTGAAGAAGAGACCAGAACAATGGTTTTCTATGAATCACCCTACAGGCTCATAAGGGCCCTTGATGAGATGGCAGAACACTTCGGAGCTGACAGGAAAGCATCGGTCTCAAGGGAATTGAGCAAGATCTACGAAGAAAACATAAGAGGGACATTGGCATTTCTTTCGGAGCATTATAAAAACAAACCACCCAAAGGAGAAATTGTGATCGTTGTCGCAGGGAAAAAAGAATAATTTTCTATATTTACCATACCTGCAATTATTTCCGCTATGAAACGTGCTATTTCATCTGTTACTATATTACTCTTAACCAGTTTGCTTGTAAGTGCTCAGGTGCTTAAGGGAAAAATCACAAATGCATCCGGAAATCCTGTTCCTTTCTCCACCATCTACATTCAGGAACTGCGCCAGGGAACTGCTGCCAATGCAATGGGAGATTATGAATTAAAGCTACCGGCAGGACAATATGTAGTCACTTACCAGTGCATGGGTTTTGCACCTCAGTATTTCAATGTAACAGTTTCCGGTAAGGATGTCAGGAGGGATATGACTCTTCAGATGCAGTATTACCAGATCCCGGAAGTAAGGATAACAGCCACCGGCGAAGATCCGGCATATGGAATCATGAGAAAGGCGATCGGAATGGCGCCATATTACCTTAACTGCGTAAAACATTATAAATCTGAGGTATACCTTAAAGGAAGTATGGTAATTCAAAAGATTCCCGCACTTATAAAGTCATTGATCAAAAAAGCTGAGAAGGAAGAGGGTAACGAGAATATAAAGGTCAGGGAGGGAGATGTATATGTAATGGAATCCTACAACGAAGTTGAATTTACTTCTCCCGATAAATACGTTAAGAAAGTGATCTCATTCAACAGCACATTTCCCAGCACTGATAAAGAAGTTTCTCCAATGGATCTGATAGATGCAAGCTTTTACTCACCAAAGCCAATGGATATTGCCATATCCCCACTATCACCCCAGGCATTTTCGTACTACAGGTTCAAATACCTTGGAGCGACACTCCAGGGCGACAATTCCATCAATAAGATACAGGTTATTCCAAAGATCAAGAGCCAGCAACTGTTTGAAGGTACTATATACATCATCGAAGATCTGTGGTGCATTCAAAGTCTCGATTTTACATTAAATAACATCGTTGGGAAAATAGGCATCAAACAATTATATGTTCCGGTGAAAGATGAAATATGGATGCCAGTGACGCACACATTTGAAATTGAAGCCAGCATTTTAGGCTTAAAAGCTGAAGTCGGCTACAGCAGTTCAATAAGGTACCTCGATGTAACTCCAAATGAATCATTGCATAAGCCTGAATCTGTAACGGCAAACTATTATTCATCAAATAAGGTTTCTGCGCCAACAGAAGCTCCGGTTTCAAAGAATCAGCAGAAGATTCAGGAGATTCTGAAAAAGGGTGAGATGAAAAACACTGATATGATTAAGCTTGCAAAGCTGATGGAAAAGGAATCGAAAGAGAGTCTGCCTGACAGCGTAAAGAACAACCTTGAGATCAGGAATAACACCACTAATACCATAGAAAAAGACGCCGGAAAAAAAGACAGTGTTTATTGGGCTGAGATAAGGCCGATACCTCTGACTGATATGGAAATGCGAAGCATTATAAGACGCGACAGCATAAAGAAGGAGGCTACGCTGCAGGTGATCAAAAGCGACTCTCTGCCAAAACCACAGCAGAAGAAGAAAAGTAAATTCTTAAAAATGGCTGGAAATATTGTTTCGGGGCATACCTGGTCCGATACTACCGGGGTAAGCTTTAATTTCGGAGGACTTGTCAATCTGAAAAGCCTTAGTTTCAATACGGTTGACGGCTTTAATTATGGAACTGATTTAAGGTTAACAAAGCGCTGGAAAAACGGCAAGGCAATTGTTATTGCGCCTGAGGCCAGATGGGCGTTCAGCCGCGAAAAGCTGATGTGGAAAATGAACGGCGTCTACAGCTTTAACGGAATGAAACAGAGTCAGCTCTTCTTCAGGTCAGGAAACACCAGCAGCGACATTTCTGACGGAGGCTCAATAAACCCATTTTTGAATTCAATCTCATCCCTGTTCTTTAAGGAAAATTATCTAAAGCTTTATCAGTCGGCTTATCTGACAGCAGGTTACAGAACTGAAATAGTCAACGGACTCAGGATTCAGGTTTCTGCCGAATATGAAAACAGGAATGTTCTTTCAAACACGACTACCTTCTCTTTCATCAGATCATCAAAAACATATAGTTTAAATATCCCGGAAAACGAATATCTGGCTGCGGGATCGAATCCGATCAATGCATTGCGGGACCAGAAGCATTTTGAATTTGTAACAAATGTTACATTTACTCCCCGGCAACGATATAGTATCTATAACAAGGCCAAAGTAAACAGAGGTTCCGACTGGCCTACTTTCGGCCTGACCTGGAAACATGGAATCAACGAATTTTCAGAACTGACGGACAAATACAAGGATTTTGACCTCATCATGGCTGATATCTCAAGATATCGTAATATAGGGCTTGCCGGCAATTTCAGGTGGAGGATCGTCAGCGGAGGATTCCTTAATAACAGGTATATTAACTGGTATGATTTTGTTCACTTCAATGCACAGCCTCTTCCTGTTCTTCTTGATAATTATTATAATGCCTTCAGGTTGCCTGCATATTATTCAATGGCTACACCTGAATTCTTTGGTGAGGTGAATGTTAATTACAGCACTCCTTATCTCCTGCTGAAGTATATACCGGGTTTCAGCAAGACTCTCGCCCGAGAGAATTTAAGCCTTTCATACCTTGGAACAAGATATCATAGCCATTATACAGAAATAGGTTACAGTATCACCCAGCTATTACTTCTCGGTGAAGTCGGAGTATATGTCGGTTTTGATAATCTGAAGTACAGGAGTGTCGGAGCAAGATTAGTATTGAAAATCGGCCGTTGATTGCAGGAGCTTATCCCAAACAAAAAACCGCAATATCAGCAGTTTCTGATCTTGCGGTTTATTATTTTACGCAAACGGAGGCTCATCGTGAATATCAGATTCGTTATCGAATCCTCCGCCAAGGTTCCTGAAATTATCGTGGTTCATCTTTGATCCGAGAGTGATACTCTGTGCCCCTCCGGGTTCTGTATCTGCATCCATATCAAACTCATCAATATCGACAAACTGCGCTTTCTCTTCACGGAACTTTAACCTTACATCGTCAACGGGTCCGTTACGGTTCTTTGCCAGAATGATTTCGGCTATACCCTTTGTTGATGATCCGTCTTCAAAGGCTGTAATACCGAATTTTTCCTGGCGGTGAATAAATACAACCATATCGGCATCCTGCTCTATAGCGCCTGATTCTCGAAGATCGGAAAGAAGAGGACGCTTGGTACCGCCTCGCATCTCAACCGACCTGTTCAGCTGTGAAAGAGCTATAATCGGTACATTGAGTTCCTTGGCGATACTCTTTAACGACCTTGAAATATTGCTCACCTCCTGTTCACGGCTGCCTGCATTATCTGGTCCTGACATCAGCTGAAGATAGTCGACGATGACAATATCCAGTTTATGCTGCGCCATGAGCCGGCGGCATTTGGCCCTCAGTTCAAAGATCGAGATTGCTGGTGTATCGTCGATATAAATAGGTGCCTGTACAAGTCTTTTGATCCTGGAGTCAAGCTGCTTCCACTCTTCTTCGGAAAGCCGTCCGTTTTTGATCTTGTCTCCGGGAATATCTGTCTCAGCAATGATAAGCCTGTTAGCAAGCTGAATTGATGACATTTCACATGAGAAGATTGCAACGTTTTTCCCATGGTCGATTGCCATATTCCTGGCCATGGTAAGTGCGAAGGCAGTCTTACCCATGGATGGACGTGCGGCAATAATTATAAGTTCCGATTTCTGCCATCCCGATGTCAGCCTGTCAAGTTTTGTAAACCCCGAAGGAGTGCCAACAAGAGCATCTTCTCTCTTTCCTGCTTTTTCAATCTCAGCAATAGCCTCCTTGATAACAACATTTATCGGAGATACTTCACGCTTTATATTTCCTTCAGCTATCTGGAAAAGCTCGTTTTCTGAATAATCAAGAAGCTCCGTTACATCATATGTATCGTCAAATGATCTGGTCTGGATCTCGGATGAAACACGTATCAGCTCCCTTTGAATATATTTCTGTGCAACTATCCTTGAGTGATAGTCGACATTGGCAGCACTTACAACCTTTGAAGTGAGCTGGGTAAGATAGATTGGACCACCAACACTCTCCAGCTCCTGGTGAGCCCGAAGTTCCTCAGTTACAGTATAGAGGTCAACCGGGTGCTCCCGTAAATTAAGATCTAAAATGGCTTTAAATATTTTTCTGTGGGCATCTTTATAGAAACTTTCCGGCTTAAGTATGTCGAGAACAGTTATTACGGCCTCTTTTTCAAGCATGATAGCACCAAGAACTGCCTCCTCCATATCTATAGCCTGTGGAGGAACTTTTCCATAATCAGGTAAAACTGTTACGGCAGGTCTTCCCTGCTTAAATTGTTTAGCCATTTATATTATGTTATTGAATTACAATGTTTTAAAGGAATTATTTAATTTTTTTCTGGCAGATTCAAAGTTATTAATAACCATGCTCAATAACCCGGAATACCCATTTTTTATTACAAACAGAGAGTGTTAAAAACTTGTTGAAAAGCTAAAACAAAGAAGGGTTGCGACAAATCCAAAACCTAATGGTATTTTTACAGCAAATATCGGATTATGATCACTTTCCCAAAGGCAAAGATCAATTTCGGATTAAGGATTACAGAGAAGCGTCCTGACGGCTATCATGATATTGAAACTATTTTCTATCCAGTGAACCTTGCGGATGCTCTCGAGTTTGTCATGCTTAAGGGAAAGGCTGAAGTTGATGAGCTTGTAGTCACCGGACTTAAGATTGTTCCCCGCACTGAGAATAACATTATAATCAAAGCCCTCCGGCGACTGCGAAAGGATTTTTCAATACCCTATCTTAAGATACATCTTCATAAGGCTATACCTTCAGGAGCCGGACTTGGAGGAGGATCATCCGATGCAGCATCGGCGATTAAAGCCATCAATAAGTATTTTGGCCTTGCAATGAATGATCAGGAGATGCGCAGCCTGGCCCTCGACCTTGGAAGCGACTGTCCATTTTTTATTGATCCCGTTCCCTCCTTTGCAACCGGCCGGGGTGAGATTCTTCAACCTGCAAATCCTTTCCTGGATGGATATTTCATAGCTATCCTGAACCCCGGGGTCAGCATAAGTACAAAAGAAGCTTACATCAATTGCCATCCTGCAAAACCGGAAGCTCCGCTTGAAAAATTGATCAGGCTGCCGGCTGACGACTGGAAAAAGAATATAAAGAATGACTTCGAAGATTATGCCTTCAAGATCTACCCTGTTATAAACGACATGAAAAAAGCGTTGTATCGTTCTGGTGCAATTTACAGCTCATTGTCGGGAAGCGGTTCTTCAATATTCGGCATATACGAACAAAAGCCAAAGATCCCGGCAAAGCTGAAAGAATATGTAATATTTGAAGGAGTATTGTAAAAATTACTCGATTTCAATCAGGACCATTCCCTTTGATACCCTGTCTCCCTTGCTCACCAAAATGGATTTTACCTTTCCATCTATGTTGCATTTGAGCTGGTTCTGCATCTTCATGGAATCGAGTATCATCAGGTCCTCTCCTTTCTTTACAGGCTGTCCTGGTTTCACAAGTATATCGAGTACGGTTCCGGGAATGAAACTTAATATCAGGTGCGGATCTACAGGCTTATAAGGTATTCTGTTCGAAAACCTGCTGCTGATCCTGGTCTTATACAGAGTTGTATCAATATTAAGGACCCCGAATTTTTCATTTATTTTCATAGTCAGTCTTTAATTCAGTCTTCCCGATAATCAGAATGGAGGAAGCCCATGTTTCTTTTCAGGCATCTGTATTATCTTATTTTCCGATACATTAAGTGAATGCATCAGGAATTTTCTTGTCTCAGAAGGTTCAATCACAGCATCTACATATCCTCTGGAAGCTGCAACATAAGGATTTGCAAATTTCTCCTTGTATTCTTCAATTTTCTGTTTTCGGGTACCGTTAGGATCGTCAGACGACATGATCTCTTTTCTGAATATTATATTCGCCGCACCTTCAGGTCCCATAACAGCTATTTCAGCTGACGGCCATGCAAAAACAAAATCGGCCCTGAGATGCCGTGATGACATTGCAATATATCCTCCGCCATAGGCTTTCCGGATTATAACTGTCAGTTTTGGTACAGTGGCTTCGCTGTAAGCGTATAGAAGTTTCGCCCCATGCCTGATTACGCCGGCATGTTCCTGGTCGACACCGGGCATGTACCCGGGCAGATCCACCAGGGTAATTATTGGAATGTTGAATGCATCACAATATCGTATAAACCTGGCAGCCTTATCCGAAGAATCAACATCAAGAACTCCCGCCATCTCAAGGGGCTGGTTTGCAACGAATCCCGTTGTTCTGCCACCCATCCTTCCGAAGCCTATCACGATATTTTTGGCATAAAGTTCCATTATCTCAAAGAAATCGGAAAAGTCGACTATTGAACGGATCACATCCTTGATATCGTACGGGAGAGTCGGGTCTTCCGGAACAATTTTGTTTATATTATATTCCGGTTTTGGTTCTCTCGGTTCAAATGCCATTGCTTTCTGTCCGTTATTCCATGGAATGAATGTTATCAGCCTTTTGATCTGGTCGAAGCACTCCTCTTCAGTTAAAGCGAAGAAATGGGCATTGCCTGTAATTTCACTATGGACCCTGGCACCTCCAAGATCTTCCATTGAGATCTCCTCGCCGAGTACCGTTTTGATTACCTCGGGACCCGTAATAAACATCTTGGAAATTTTATCTACGACAAAAACGAAATCTGTAAGGGCTGGAGAATAAACAGCGCCTCCGGCACATGGTCCAAGGATAACTGATATCTGCGGAATAACTCCGCTGGAAATCGTATTCCGGAAGAAGATCTCGCCATAACCTGCCAGAGAATTCACTCCTTCCTGGATCCTTGCCCCTCCTGAATCATTAATACCGATCAGAGGTATTCGCATTTTAAGGGCATGGTCCATTATTTTTGTGATTTTCCGCGAATGCATGAGGCCGAGAGATCCGCCGGCAACTGTAAAGTCCTGCGCAAAAATTGCAACCGGGGCGCCATAAATGGTCCCGGACCCTATTATCACCCCGTCGCTCGGAAGTGATTTCTTAGCCATGTCAAAGTCACGCGCATCATGTTCAACAAAAAGATCATACTCATTGAAAGAGTTTTCATCGAGCAGTGCCATAATGCGCTCGCGAGCCGTCCTTTTTCCCAGAGCCTTCTGCTTCTCAATTGCCTGTTCCCCGCCACCAAGCAGGACTTTTTCGCGTTTTTCCTGTAATTCTTTGATTTTCTTATTTATAGCCATCGATGTGTTGTGTTAAATTCTTTTTATCCCCGAACTCAGGGGTACAATTTTAAGTAAATTGACTGAATTAATGAAACTACTTGGGTGCCATTTTATAGAGTACAGATCCTATTACCAGGTAAAGAAGGTTTGGAATCCACATGGCAAGCATTGGAGCAAGGTTTCCCTTGAGAGAGAACTGTGAGGCAAACTGCTGAAAAAGAATATATGAGAAGCTGAGAGCCAGACCTATTCCAATATTCATACCTATTCCTCCTCTGATCTTCCTTGATGAGAGAGTCACCCCTATGAGCGTAAGGATGAATACAGCGAAGGGACTCGCAATTCTGCGGTGCTTTTCTATGAGGAACACCCTAAGTTCATCGGAACCCTGCAGCTGAAGGAGCTTTATATATTCATTCAGTTCCCTGTATTTCATTGTTGCAACCATACCCGGGTCTTTTGAAAAGTCGCTCGGCTTAATGATCAGTGTCGTATCTATCTTGGTTCCATATGTTATAACCTCCGTATTGTTCTCAATTTCGCGTACCATATAATTTAATGCCGACCACTTGTTTTTTGTAGAGTCCCAGACAACTGTCGGTGAAGAGAGCTTTGAAACCAGCTTTCCTGAATCATTAAATTTTTCGATAGTAAAATTACGTCCCCTGAAATATGTGGGATTGTATGATTCCATGTAGATATATACATTTTTTCGGTCCTGCCTGTGAATTTCCTCAACACTGGCTTTGCGAGTTGTTGGATGATAATAAATGTCCTCAAAATCCATTCTTACAAGGTTGGCATGAGGGATCACAAAGTTTGTCAGGTAAAAAATGAAGAGTGCAATTACAGTTGCTGAAATAAAATATGGCCACATCATCCTCCGAAAGCTCATACCGCAGTTAAGGATTGCAATGATCTCAGTATTTGCTGCCATCCTCGATGTGAAGAAAATAACTGCAATAAAGACAAAAAGAGGGGCAAAAAGTGTGGCAAAATATGGAACGAAATTAAGATAATAGTCGAAGATAACAGCCTTCCAGGGAGCGGCATGCTGCATGAAATTATCAATCTTCTCGGCAAAGTCAAAGACAACGGCAATTGTCATTATCAGAACAAGGCAGAAGAAGAAGGTACCCAGGAACTTCCTGATAATGTACCAGTCAATTATTTTAACCTTCAGTGAGACTATAGCCTCTCTGATAGTTTTTTTATCATTGATCCCTTCCATTTTGTAAAATCTCCTTCGTTGATCTTATTTCTTGCCTCTGATACAAGGTGTAAATAAAATGCCAGGTTATGAATGCTCGAGATCTGAGATCCGAGTATCTCTCCTGAAATTACCAGATGCCGGAGGTAAGCTTTAGAATAAGTATTGCTCACAGTGCATGGGATTCCGCTGTCAATCGGGCTGAAATCATTCATCCACTGTCTGTTCTTTATGTTAATTATACCCTCAGAGGTAAAAAGCATGCCGTTTCTTCCGTTACGCGTCGGCATTACACAGTCGAACATGTCAATGCCTCTCCCGATTGCCTCAAGAATGTTAACAGGGGTTCCGACCCCCATAAGATACCTCGGCTTGTCGCGGGGAAGAATTTCATTAACTACTTCAATCGTTCTGTACATCTCTTCTGCCGGTTCTCCAACCGATAAGCCTCCAATCGCATTCCCTTCCATCCCGGAACCTGCAATTTTTTCAGCCGATAATTTCCTCAGGTCGTCAAATGTTCCGCCCTGAACTATCGGGAATAGATATTGTTCCTTGCCCCACAACGGATCTGTGGCCCTGAACCTTTCTATGGCCCTGTCAAGCCACTGGTGAGTCAGTTGCACCGATTTACGGGCATACTGGTAATCACAGGGGAAGGGAGCGCACTCATCAAGCACCATCATTATATCAGATCCGATAATACGTTGTATATCAACGACATTTTCCGGTGTAAAAGTATGTTTTGAACCATCAATATGTGATTTGAAAACTGCTCCCTCATCAGTGAGCTTCCTGTTCCCGGCCAGCGAAAAGACCTGGTAGCCTCCGCTGTCGGTAAGGATCGGACGATCCCATGACATGAACCGGTGCAGTCCTCCTGCCCCCCTGATAACTTCTGTGCCGGGACGCAGATACAGATGATATGTATTTCCCAGAATGATCTTTGCATCAATCTCCCCGGCCAGGTCGCGCTGAAGTATGCCTTTTACTGTTCCGCCGGTTCCGACAGGCATGAAGATAGGAGTTGGAATCTCTCCATGAGGTGTCGTCAGAAACCCTGTTCTTGCGTTTGAATCTTTGTCGAATGTCTGGATCCTGAACATAATATAAGCCTGATTCCGGCACGACAAATGTAATTCATCCCACCGGTCTCAGAAAATAATGAGTAATTTTTTTCATATTTCAGGAAAACTATCTTTCCGATTCCGATTATCTTATATAATATTGCCATGCTATTTTGACGTCCAGTTATGTTTCATGATAATCTCTTCCCGATAATCCTTTTTGCCCTATTCAGTGTCGCTTCGGCAGTTCAGTTATTCTATTATTTCTGGTTCTATCTTGCTGTGTACCTCAAAAAGGAGAAAGCTGACAGGCCGGACAGGAAACCTGTTTCGGTAATTATCTGCGCAAGGAATGAGGCAGAAAACCTGAAAAATTTTCTTCCATCTGTTCTTGAACAGGAATATCCTGATTATGAAGTTATTGTGGTCAACGATTGCTCCGAAGACAATTCGTATGAAATCCTGGGAAATTTTCTGAAAATATATCCTCATCTGAGAATTTCAAATGTCAACAGGGATCCCAAATTCACGCATAACAAGAAATTTGCCCAGTTCATCGGCATAAAGGCTGCAAAGAATGAAATCCTTGTCTTCACGGATGCAGATTGCAGGCCGGAATCACCTCAATGGCTCGAAGGCATCGCTTCACATTTTGATGATAAGACCGATTTTGTACTCGGGTACGGAGGATACAATAATAAAAAAGGGCTGCTCAGCAAGTACATACGGTACGACTGCATGACCATCGCAATGCAATACCTGGGGATGGCGATCTGCGGAGTCCCCTATATGGGTGTCGGAAGAAACCTTGCATACCGCAGGTCTCTCTTTTTTGAGAATAAAGGCTTCGGTGCATATAATCATGTCATTTCAGGTGATGATGATCTATTTGTCAATTCCAATGCCAATAAGTCAAATACAGCTGTCGAATTCAGCCATACAAGCCATACAAGGTCGGTCCCCTGCACCAGTTTCAGTGATTGGAAAATTCAAAAGAAAAGGCATCTTACAACAGCACCTTACTATAAATTCCGCGATAAGTTTCTTCTTGTTGCTGAACCGGCATCAAGAATTATCTTTTACGCTGCTTTTATAATACTTCTTTCGCTTCCATTTCTATGGCAATATGCTTTGGGGATCTTTGGCCTGAGGCTTTTAACGCAGATTACGGTAGTGGCACTCGTTCAGAAAAAACTAAATGAGCCCGGGATGGCAGGTTATTCATTATTTTTTGATATCTTTTCCCCATTGATCAATGGTATTCTTCTTCTTACCAACAAACTCAAAAGACCTGGAAAATACCAATGGAAATAAATCAGGGGCTATCGGATAAGGCTAAGAATGATCTCATACTGGTTGAAGAGGCCAAAAAGGGAAATGAAAAAGCTTTTGCAGGTCTTATGAACAAGTACAGGGATTCAATATATTACATGCTGCTTAAAATGGTCAATAATCCTTCTGATGCTGAAGACCTGACCATTGAAGCGTTTGGGAAAGCTTTCAGGAACATAGATTCATACACTCCGCGATTCGCCTTCAGTACATGGCTGTTCATGATCGCAACCAATAACTGTATCGATTTTATAAGGAAAAAACAATCTTCGCCTGTACCTCTCAACCAGCTGCATGATGGGATTGATAACCTCACAATTAATATCCAGTCGGACCTGCCTGACCCTGAGGAGACACTGATAAATGACCAGAAAATTGCCATCCTGAGGAAGATAGTCAACCAGCTTAAATCGCCATACAGGGAGATTATTGAAATGAGGTATTACAAGGAGTACTCATACGAGGAAATATCGGCAAAGATGAATATACCCATTGGCACTGTAAAAGCGCAGCTTTACAGAGCCAAAAGCCTCCTTTACAATATTTTCATCAAAACAGGGAACAGGTGATGGATGATACCATTTCCAAATATTTTCCTTCATTATCAGCGATCCAGAAGGATAAACTTTCACAGCTGAAACCGGTTTATGAACGGTGGAACAGTATGATAAATGTTATTTCGCGAAAGGATATGGACAATTTCCCTGTGCACCATGTCCTTCATTCTCTAGCTATTGCAAAAGTTATCTCTTTCGTTCCAGGAACCCGGATACTTGATATTGGCACCGGGGGCGGTTTCCCAGGAGTTCCTCTGGCAATATTATTCCCGGAAACTGAATTCTTCCTTCTTGATTCAATAGGAAAGAAAATCAAAGTGGTCACTGAAGTTGCCCGCGAGCTGGAGTTGGCTAACGTTGTACCTCTCAGAAAAAGGGCTGAGGATGAAGATGGCAAATACGACTTTATAATCAGCAGAGCCGTAACTCAATTCCCGCAATTTGTAAAACTGGCAGTGAAAAATATTTCTGAAACACAAAAAAACTCCCTGTCTAATGGTATTTTGTACCTCAAGGGGGGAACTCTTGATGAAGAAATAGAACCATTCATAGGCAGAGTAAAGGTTTGGGAAATCAAAGAGTTTTTCAGCGAACCATTTTTTGATACCAAGAAAATAGTCTATCTGCCGGTTTGATCTTAATAAAAACATGTAAAATCAAAAGAAGATTCTTCGCTTCACTTCGTTACGCTCAGAATGACAGAGACTTTTGTTCTTGAAGAAGGGGTTGGTTGGAGGCGAAGCCTCCAACCAACCCCTTTAGCTCTCAAACTAAATTGTTGTCATTCTGAGCGAAGCGAAGAATCTCACAATTTAAGTCGGCCTTCATTAAAAAATATTATTGACCTCTTTTGATATTCCAAAAAAACATTATCTTTGCGATCTCAAATTAAAAGAGTACGGTTAATTAAACATTACGCAGATGAAAAGGACATATCAGCCATCTAGAAAGAAAAGGGTTAACAAACATGGATTCATGGAAAGAATGTCCACTCCCAATGGCAGAAGAGTGCTTGCTGCGCGCAGGGCAAAGGGAAGAAAGAAACTCACTGTTACATCAGAACTTAAACTGAAATCATAATTCAGTTAATAGCTTATAGTTCCAAAGGTGCCATCACATGGCGCCTTTTTTATTAAATTTACGTCATCTTCACGACTATATGACCGGATTGCAATCACAGATCAGCGATAACGATATCAGACAGATCTATTCAAAGGTGTCTGACGGCCTCAGGATCACACCTGAAGAAGGCTTACTGCTGTATCAGAAATGTGACCTGCCCCTTCTCGGGATTATGTCATCAATAGTTAGGAGAAGGATGAACGGTAACCTTGCCTTCTTCAACAGGAATTTCCATATAGAACCTACCAACAAGTGCGTCTATAATTGCCGGTTCTGTTCATATCATAAACCCGCATGGGACCCTGAAAGCTGGGAATACAGCCATGAGCAGATGCTTGATATCGTAAAGCAATTCGACAGTAAACCTGTTACTGAAGTTCATATTGTGGGCGGAGTACATCCTGCTCATGACCTTCATTATTACGGCACTCTCATCAGTAAGATCAAACAGCACAGGCCTTCGCTTCATGTTAAGGCTTTTTCGGCAATTGAACTCGACTATATGATCAGCAAGGCAGGGCTTACAATTGAAGAGGGTCTCCAACAGCTGAAGGAATATGGGCTCGATTCAATTCCCGGAGGTGGCGCTGAGATTTTCGATGAGAAGATCAGGGAGAAAATATGTGATGAGAAATCCTCATCAGAATTGTGGCTGACGATTCATGAAACGGCCCACAGCCTCGGAATACCATCTAATGCCACAATGCTATACGGACATATTGAGAATTATACTCACCGGATAGATCATATGGAACGGTTGCGCTTACTCCAGGATAGAACTTCAGGATTCAACGCCTTCATTCCCCTTAAGTACAGGAAGGCTAACAACAGCATGTCATACCTGGGTGAGGTAAGCGTCATTGAAGATCTTCGGAATTATGCAGTCTCGAGGATCTACCTCGACAATATCCCTCATATAAAAGCTTACTGGCCAATGACAGGAAAGGAGATCGCACAGCTGAGCCTCTCATTCGGCACTGATGATCTGGATGGAACTATTGATGATACCACAAGGATATATTCGATGGCAGGTGCCGAAGATAAGAACCCGGCCATGTCGTCGGAAGAGATCAACTGCCTTATCCTTGAAGCCGGTTTTGAACCAACTGAGAGGGACTCCCTGTACAACAGGGTTTAATAATAATTTTATCGATACATTTGCGTTAATACTAATGTACAATTTGCCTGTATGAGCTTAAAAGAATTCATTTTCAGTAAAGTATTTGTTAAAAACCTGGGACTGGCACTACTTATTATTGTCGGAATAATAATGGTTTTACTTATCTGGCTTAATATTTTCACCAGGCATGGCCAGTCGCGTGAGGTGCCGAATTTCTATGGACTTAACATGGAAGAAACCGTAAAGCTTGCGAAAAAAAGCAAGATGAAATATACTATAATTGATTCAGTATATACTTCACTCGTTCCCCGAGGCTGTATTGCCGAACAGAGCCCAAATGCAGGACTAAAGGTAAAGAAATGGAGAAATATAGCGTTGACGATCAATGCTTTCCGGCCTGAAATGGTAGCTATGCCCGACCTGGTCGACCTTCCAAAGCGCCAGGCAATATCCCTTATCGAAAGCTCAGGACTTAAAATGGGTAAATTGATTTATAAACCAGATCTCTCGATAGATGTCGTCCTGGATCAGCTGAGTGACGGAAACAAAATCAGCAAGAATGACTCTCTCCAGAAAGGTTCAGTTATAGATCTCATTCTCGGTAAGGGACTAAGCAACCAGAGAACACCTGTACCAAACCTTATAGGGATGAACCTTGATCCGGCAACAAACAGGATACTTGAGTCATCTCTGAACCTGGCAACATACATTTATGATAACACAATTCTGACTGCTGAAGACTCACTTAATGCTTTTGTGTATAAACAGAATCCAGAAAACAGGGAAGATGCCACCCTTCAGATAGGATCCTCCATGTACCTTTGGCTCACTGTTGATTCCCTGAAATTACCGGTCGATTCAACTACCATTGTTATCTCAGATACAATACCCTCTGCCGGCTTGATTACCAAACCGGCCAAATAACAGTTATAATAAAAAAATCGTTATTAAATATAATCCTCCTGTTCTTTTGCCTTTGCAATGCAACGGGGCAGGAAATAACGGTAGGGCTGCAGTCGAATCCAAACCTGAAAAGTAAATTGTGGCTGCAAAGCAAATCGTCATCTGATACTCTTAACCTTCCCTTTTTTGACGACTTCTCAGGCCACAGTATCTTTCCGGATGATAAGAAATGGGGAGATAATTATGTACTGGTTAATAATACTTATTCCAATAACCAGATCACAACAGGCATTGCTACATTCGACGCTCTTGATGCATCAGGAAATTTGTACGAAACGACATCTTCAGCAAGATTTGAGGCTGATCATCTGACCTCACTGCCGATAAACCTCAATTACTCTGCAGCAGACAGTGTCTTTCTGAGCTTTTATTTTCAGCCGGGAGGATTGGCTGACCTGCCTGAAGATAATGATTCTCTTACCCTTCAGTTCTATGCCCCTGCGGAAGGTAAATGGTATTCTGTATGGAAGGCAAAAGGCGGAGCGTGGCACAATTTTAAGGCGGTGATCTTAAAAATTGACCAGGAGAGATACCTGCATAAGGGCTTTAAGTTTCGTTTTAAAAACTATGTAACTCTTAGCTCGAACGTAAGCGATCCTTCTATCATAGGAAACTGCGATATCTGGAACATTGACTATGTTTTACTGAATAAGAACAGGAACAGTGCCGATACCGCGTTCCAGGATGTTGCCTTCAGAGGGCCCATACGGTCTCTCCTGAAGACGTACGAATCAATGCCCTTTAAGCAGTTCAGGCAGATATACCTTCAGGAGATGGGCTCTTCAGTTCCGTTCCATTACAGGAACAATGGCGATGCCCAGAGGCAAGTCTCACGTTTTTTTGAAATCCTGGATGTATATAAAAACTCCCTGGTAAAATATTCCTATGCCGGTGCCGAAAACATTGACCCTAAAACAAACGTAGATTTCAACGCCGACCTTATTTATACTTATGACACAGATAAGGATGATTCTGCCTTGTTCAAAGTCACTGCCTGGATTAAAAACGATATATCCGACCCTGAAGAAAATGATACCCTGGTCTATTACCAGGTTTTCAATAACTACTTTGCCTATGATGATGGCTCTGCAGAGGAGGGTTACGGGATCAATGGCCTCGGATCAATGAACGCCATGGTTGCCTGCCGGTTCAAATCTTATATGGAAGATACCTTGCGCGCGATAAAAATCTGCTTTAACGATAGCTACCTTAATGCTAACAGAAGACCATTTGACCTGATGGTATGGGGCGACAATAATGGCATTCCGGGCGACCTTCTGTACACAAGGGAAAATATGACCGTTGAGAAGGGAAATTCAATAAATGGATTTTATCCATACCAATTGACATCGCCAGTGCCTGTCAACGGGGTATTTTATGTGGGCTGGAAACAACGTACAGAGGCATTTCTGAATGCTGGTTTTGACATCAATACTTCCGGCAGCAACAGGCAATTTTACTGGATAAACGGAAACTGGAACCAGTCGAAAGCAGACGGCACCATCATGATCAGGCCCGTCGTAGGATCACCGCTTACAACATCAGTTAATGATGTAGAATTCAGCAAAACAGAGGCCATTCGTTTCTGGCCCAATCCCTCCAGCGACTATATAACTATCGACCCTGAAAGCGTACCGGTTTCCGGGCTTACTTATATCTCCATAGCTGATATGCAGGGAAGAATTCTGATAAAAGTTCCATATACAGGCAGGGTCGATATCTCCCATCTGCATGACGGCATCTATCTCTTAATCATGAGCCGGAATGGCATGCAAATGAGGTACTCCCGTCTAATAAAGATAAATTAACCCGGGAAGATGGCTGAAGAGGAATTAGTTGAGCAACAGGAGCTTTTTGAACATCATCGCTTTAAGGTTGATCCCGGACAGACAATGGTCAGGATTGACAAGTTCCTCTTTACCAGGATGGAAAATACATCCCGCACAAGAATCCAGAATGCAGCCAATGCAGGAAATATTCTTGTGAATAATAATCCTGTCAAGCCCAGTTACAGGATAAAACCTGACGATATTGTCCAGATCGTCCTCCCGAACCCTCCCAGGGAAATTGAGCTCATTCCTGAGAATATCCCCTTAAATATTGTCTATGAGGACGATGATGTGGTTGTAGTGAATAAGGAAGCTGGAATGGTGGTTCATCCGGGATATGGCAACTACACAGGAACGCTTGTAAATGCATTAATGTGGCATTTCAAGGATCTTCCATTGTTTTCGACAGGTGAATTGCGGCCGGGACTCGTGCACAGGATTGACAAGGACACCTCAGGCATTCTTGTAATTGCCAAAAATGAGCTTTCGCTTAACAGGCTTTCAAAGCAGTTTTATGACCA
>Ga0209540_10000915_pt1 | contig 23738 bp, 22 predicted proteins | sample BarGraIncu01121A_FD_184501 | JGI IMG/M metagenome (GOLD analysis project Ga0209540, IMG submission 184501) | Arctic peat soil microbial communities from Barrow, Alaska - Barrow Graham LP Incubations 011-21A (SPAdes) (version 2) | ecosystem: Environmental > Terrestrial > Soil > Wetlands > Peat... | reverse complement strand
TAGATAAAAATATCATAGAGAATAGAAAAAAAGTATATGAAATGGCAAAGAAGAATCATCCTGAGAGGTGGAGTAGGAAAATCAGAAATTGGGATTTGCCAAAATATGTGGCATTAAATCCAATTAAAGAAGAAGAGCTTGTTTGTATAAAGATGGCGTCATCATGAAAAGATTCAAAATAAAAATTGCGACAACTATGTTGACAAATTCCGATAGCTATTCATCTCATTGGCAAAAACAGAATTAAATTTAGGTCTACTCATTTTCCACACCTCCGATTCTATAATGGTTAGTGTGCAGAGCTGGGATAGGGATTGGACATTGTCTTAATTTGTCTGTGTCCACAGATAAATATATTTTTGTTGATTCTGTATTCTGGTGTCCAAGTACTGTGCTGATAACAGGCATTGATATATTCTTCTTGAGCATATTTGTGGCTAGACTGTGCCGAAGTGAATGAGGACCATGTTTTTTATGCTTCCAGTTTTTTATATTTGCTAAACGCATATATTTTGATACGATGGAATGAATGGTTGGCTCGGCAAGTTTCTTGCCCATTTTTGAACTTTCAGCTGCTACGATGATCTCAGCCGCGTTAGTTCTGGGACGTCCATTTTTGAGATAATCAATAATCGCATTTCCTACCGATGACAGAAGTGGATATTCCACAGGAACATCTGTCTTATGCTGAGTGATATTAATGATATTTCTATCCCAGTTGATTTGATCAAATTTAAAGTTTACTATATCACTGCTACGTAACCCATACTCTGCGGCAAGTAGCAAGATTAGGTAATCTCTTTTGCCAGTGGCGGAAGCTCTGTTTACAGAAGAAATGATCTCTCTGATTTCATGTTCTTCATAAGTTGTAGGTAGTTTGCAATTTTTTTTGTAATTATCCGTAAGTACGAAAATCGAACAATCTTTTTCAGTAATTCCAGTATCGAATGCATATCTGAGATAAAGACGGAGTGCTGAATTACAGTTATGTTTTGAAGCTATTGTATAATTCTGAATTTTATAAAAATCCTCTATTATATCAATACTCAGATTATAAAGTGCGAGAAGATGATTCTCTAAGTAATTGTTAAAAGTATAAAGATAAATTTTTTTATTGTTAATGGTATCCTCCGAAAGGTGTACTGTTTCACAAAGATGTAACAAATAATGCGCCATATCTCTTCCTGTATTACCTACAAAACAATTCTCTACACTGGGAGTTCGAAATTCAAAATCACCATCCTTTTGATAAGATATAAGCATTCTAACAGCTCGTAATCTTATCCTGTCATTCTTTTTCAACAGACCGTTTGATATATGTGTACCAAATGTTTCATCACAGTATTTTAAGCCTATTTCTTCGTTGAAACTAGAGTAACCACATTCATTTAGCCACTTTAACAACCATTCCCATTCACAACTGATTTTATTGTGACTATGCCAAGTATATTCCCGGCTGGTAAGTTCATCCTCACATAAATTAACAAGTTCTTTAAAATCGATTACCATAAACCAAAATCCTCCTTTAAGTCTTTGATCTATGAATATCATAATAAGATTATTATGTAAAGAAAAATAATGTAAATTCATTGATTGTAGTTGATTAGGACCATATTTCTTTACATAATAGAAGTCTTGCTCCATCTCTTACCATTGTGTGGAGTTCTACTATTCCAAGAGAGACGCATATAAGGCTTAATTGTTCATTTCTGTACGGAGAACCATTATCCAAGTAGACCTTATTGGGAATTCCATATCTGGCTACAGCCTCTTTAAGCACTTTCTGAAAGTTATAAGAATTATCATTGTAAAAGAATCTACCGCCTACTATTAGTCTAGAATTATCATCTATTAGCATAATTACGTACGTCCGCTTGCGTTCACCATTTTCAGTTATAAATGGACCGTAACATGTATCTCCTTGATACATACCAGTTGCAAACTCTTCCTCAAAAGCTTTTCTATCTTTCATGTTGATACATCTAGCAGATTTAAGGTCCGTGTTTTTTATAAACCGCTGAACTGTTGAAATTGATACATCATTTTCTATAATAAAACCATCTTCGATGAGTTTATAATATATAGGCGTAGCATTAATTCTAGGAAAGTTGGTTTTTAAAGTGTATATCTGCTCTATGGCTACATCACTTAGCTTTCTAGTTTGACCTATATCGCTACGCGTCTTCGGAAGAAGGGCATCAAATCCAAATCTATTATAGTCTGATTCCCAATTAGAAAGTGTCCCCGGGCTATACAAAACTGAATTACCGTTAGGTAATTTTACAGGGTTAATAGAAACACGTCTATAATAAGCACTTTTAGATTTTTCAGTAAAAGTATTATTTATAATAGGGGCTATTAGTGCTAATCTGATAGCTGCTATTTCGATTATTTCTTTGTTATTCATTTATCATCACCTCAAGAAAAATGGTATCACATGAGTATTTCAGTTACCATTATCGTATTAAGTGGTATGTATAAATTAAATTGAAGAAAATATAGTCATAGTCAAATTATGATGTTCCCTGAAAAAACGATGAACCATTTTGCTTGAAAAATTGTATGATGAAGTCCTCAATTTCATCAAAGGAACTATCTATGATATGCTTCACAAAACTTAAATCTGAAATGAGCTTGTCCTCTAGAAGACCAAGCCAAATCTGTTTATTTTCTTTAAATTTTTTTAAAATTCGATAGAATGTAGATATAGCAATGCCATAATGTTCACACATAGCTTCCACAGAGTGATATTTATGTACAAGATAGTCATGGATGAGATACAAAGTGAATTTAAAAGTAAATGACATATACGGCACAATTACCGAAGGTAGGAGAGTATGGGTACGTTTACAAGACGAACAAATATATCTAGAAATGATGATTATATTATCTTGAGCGGTATTATTATAGGTCACAAGATGGCGTTTGTAAGATGCAAATGGAAATAATGCATGTTTAGCGCCACAAATGGGACATACTAAAGTCTCTACATTAACAGAGCCTACATATTTATTAAAGGCAGTTATCTCATTTTCAAAAGAAATTTGCTTAAAAAACTTGCATAATTGCGAAAATAATCTTATCATAATAATAGGTCCTATAAGAGTTTTAACTCTTATTTTAAAGGGAGAACATTGCTTTGCCGGCTTGGGTTCTCCCTTTTCCTTTCTTTAGTTTTTATAATAAGAATAAAATAAGCTCCTAATGATGTCAAGTCATTAGGAGCTTTGTTATAGTAATAATCTGCTTAGTAAAAAAGCAAATAACCAGTAGATAATTATTAGTATAATAGTTATGATTTGACTTAGGAATGCAGTTTCATAAAGCTATATTTTGACGCACTACAAAAGAAGCAGATGAAATAAGTTTAGAACATACAAAATATATTATTTGATAATAATGGGATATGGGCGAAAGTTTAAGAAAAAATGTTTATATTGATGTGTAAGAGGAAACAGGTATAGTAAATCATCTAACGCTAGTGGGCAATCCAATCTATTATATGATAACATGTCGAATATACTGTTATTATAGGGAGGATTGAAACAATATGGGAAAAAAGAGGCTAAATTGGGTTGACATGGCGAAGGGATTCGCCATGATTTTAGTGATGTTTGGACATGCGCCTTTCTCGTCGCGTATTAGGGCAGAGATATACACATTTCATGTGCCGTTGTTTTTCTTTATGTCAGGATATTTATTTTCACATGTAAAATATAATAATTTTGCAGCTCTTTTAAAAAAACGTCTGATAACGATAGGTATACCGTATTTATGTTTTTCTTTTATTGAATATATCTATTTTTTTGTAGACAATAACAAACACAATGTTAGTCCATTAAAATCATTCATTGGAACATTTATACCAATAAGATTTAATAGTGGGACTGCGCACAATGGAACACTGTGGTTTATAGCTTGTTTGTTTATAACTGAATTAATATTTTTCCTAATAGTAAGATATACTAAAAATAATAATAAAAAAATCATTACATGTTTAGTTGTTAGTTCAATCATCGGAGGATTTTATAGCACTTATATTAAAATACCATTACCTTATAGTATTGATGTATCTTTAATTGCTGTGGTATTTTATGGGATAGGATATCTAATCAAAGGCATGGAAAACAAGGTAAGCAAACTTGTGAATATGAGATACTTAATTATATTTTTAATCATTAATGTATTATTGGGACATTTAAATATACGGTATTTAAATGCTAGTGTGGATATGTCATATAGTAGATATGGTAATTATTTTCTGTTTTATATGGCAGCATTATGTGGAATTATGGCATCATTAATCTTTTGCAGATTATTACCAAAATCTAGAGCATTAATATATGTAGGTAAAAATAGTATAATATTTATGGCGATTCATCAAATGATACTATATCCTATTATAGATAAATTAATTGCACATATTAGTTTTTTTGCTAGTGAAAAAACATATATAATGGTACTGGATGGAATAATACATGTTGTGGTAACAATGCTCGTTATGATTCCAATAATTTATGTGATTAATAACTACATGCCGTTTATATTAGGGAAAGGATTTCCAGAGAAGGTTGCAAAATTGAATGATATATCCAAAACAGATAAGATACAATAGGAAACTAAACAGTGAAACTACTAAAATTTATAGAAATATATTTTGGTAGTTTCTTTGTAGAGTTTGACACCATTGTACAATTAAGGCAAGCTTTTGGACTATAAGTATATATGAACAATATGTCGAATTATAAACAAATATGTTACAATAACTATAAACACAAATCATTAATTTTAGGAGGAACTATATGGAATTTCCAAGGAAACAAGGATATCTAAATAATATATCCTTACTAAGAACATTTGCTATTTTAATAGTTGTTTTAGGACACAGCATGGTTGTTTATCAGTACAACTGGGGTATTTATAATCCACTAGTTAAATCAAGCTTTTTTAATGCATTAAAGACTTACATAGACACTTTTCAAATGCCACTGTTTATTTTTATTTCAGGGTATATGTATTTCTATTGTAGGAAGGAATGTGGTAAATATAAAAAGTTTGGTAAATATTCATTCGGCAAAATAAAAAGACTATTAGTACCATATATTTGTGTTGCAATTATGTATGTATTACCAATTAGAATAATGACTGATTATAAGGGTTATTATGGGTATAATGCATTCCAAATAATTTATAAATATATTTTAACTGGGTTAGATGTTGGGCATCTATGGTATTTGTTAGCCATATTTGAGATATTTATAGTCTTTTATTTATTTGAGGCTACGATTAACAAAATAGGTGTACCGGCTAGCTTTATTATTATAGCTTGTGCAAATATAATTAGTTATAAATTTCCGAATGTATTCCAAATCTCAATCTCAATACATTATTTTATGTTCTTTTATTTGGGTTATATCATAAGAGAATATGAGGAAAATATTATGAGTTTATTTAAAGGAAAAAAGAGCACTGTCAAAATTGTAACGTTATTTATTCTACAACTTTTATTTTTAATTGTATTCTCTAAAATCTCTAATAGTAATATAGTAGGTACATTATTTAAAAATTCAATTTTTTTATTGTGTAATATTGCTGGTACTCTTTTTTATTTTTTAGTCTTGTCATTAATAAGCTATAAATATAAAAGCTTAAACAGTAACAGAACTTTAAAATTTTTAGACAAAGAGAGTTTTGCAATTTATCTATTCCATTCTCCATTAATTTACATAGTGCTAAAGTATATTGCAAATAAAAATGTTTCTCCATTTTTAGTGGTTCCATCAATGTTTATTATCATTTTATTTGGTTCTCTTGGTATTTCATACTTAATCAAAAAAACACAGATCTTAAAGTTTGTAATTGGTAGCTCTTTGTGGTGAATCCCAGGTTAAACGACATTAAACGGCTTTATCTTCAGTATGATTAATAGTTGGCATTAAAGGGGTAGATTTACCAGCTACTTTCATTAAACCGCCTAATGAAATATACGTAATAGCTAGTATAATTGCAGTAAATATAAATTTTATCATAACGATTACATCCTCTCGTATTAAAATAATTAACAGATTTTTTTAATATAAACTTATATATAAATTATATGTCTTAATGTAGAAAAATACAATGCATGTAAAAAAATATTTTTTCAATATTACAAATAGAAAAAGTGCTCTTATAGGCACTTTTTTTCTAAGTTATAGCAATTATACTTGTACCAGTAGAGTTTCTTCCTCATAGTTTTAAGTATATTGTTAATAATGTAGTTCCATGCTATAATTTATATATGTAAAATTTTATAAAATTGGAGTTGATTTTAATGATTAAGCTTAAAAAACATTCGTTAATTTTTTCGGTATTCATACTTATTATCTTATCTTTCATGGGTTGTTCTTCTAATAGTAAGACTTCAAAAGATACTAACTCCTCGAAATCAAGCACTAGTTCAGATAACAAAAAAACAGATGTATTAAATTACTATAAAAAAGTTGATTTAGGAATGACTAAAGACCAGGTTGGTTCTACATTAGCTTTAAAGCCTGAGGCTAAAACAGGTAAGTTTTCTTTACCAAATTCTTTTGATTATCTTAACCACGATACTGGTTATGGTTTATATGTACTTTATAATAGCAAAAATGTAGTTTATTCTAAATTTTATATTTGTGGAGACTATTCTGAAATTGCCAAACTTTGTAAAAATTCCGTAAATGAAAATCAGGTTTCTAAAATCACTAAAAATATGGATTATAAAGAGGTAATCACTATATTGGGTGGTGAAGGAGTGGAATGTGGAACTTCTGCAGATGAAAATAATGGTAATGTAATTGGAGTAAGTAGAATGTGGGCTAATAAAGACGGTTCCTATATTCTAGTACTTTTTTCGAAAGATAATAAAGTTACTGTCGCAAATTATATTAGTTAAAATACATGTTGGGGTGACATTGTTAGTTATGATTCCAATAATTTACGTGATTAATAACTACATGCCGTTTATATTAAGGAAAGGATTTCAAGAGAAGGTTGCAAAATTGAATGATATATCCAAAACAGATAACATGCAAGATGGAGACAAAAAATCTTGATTTATTTAAAGAATGTAAATATTCAATAAATTTGGTATAATATTATTAGAGTTGTTTTGATTGCAGAGGGAGGAATGATGTTGGTGTTACCAGAAATGAAATATATAACTTATGATGAATTTGTAAATATAGATAAGGATACTGATGAATTATTAGAATATATTGATGGAATATTATATAATCAAGCATCACCATCTAAAACACATCAAATAGTAGCACTCAACATAGCTACTGAATTTAATATTTTTTTTAAGAATAAATCATGTAAGCCTTTTATCGCTCCCTTTGATATTATACTAAAAAATGAAAAAGAAGAGTTTCCCAAAAAGGTTATTCCGGATATAAGTATCATTTGTGATAAAACAGGTCTTAATGATGGAAACTACACTGGGGTGCCTACCCTGATTGTAGAAATATTAAGTCCGTCAAATGAGTCTCATGATTTAGTTACAAAGATGAATTTATATCAACACTTTGGAGTAAATGAGTACTGGATAGTAAATCCTAAGATTAAAACAGTATCAATATATAAAAGTAATGATAAGGGTTTTTATGAGCAATTTGGAGTTTATAAAAATGGAGAAGAATTTGAATCAGCTACTTTCAAAGAACTAAAGATAAATTTGAAAGAAGTCTTTGAAATTTAACTCCGCAAGGTGAAATGGAAAAAAAGTGCCCTTATAGGCACTTTTTCTTAAGCTACAGCAATTATACTAGTATCAGTAGTAACTATTTTGGCATCTTTCTTGGCAGTTAAATTACCATTTGCTGATACAAATATGTTGCCAGTGATGACCAAATTCATAAGAGCATTTACTTCGGCTGCAGTTATAGTTGGAGCTCCATTTACATCTGATTTAATGTCATCTACAGTTAAAGTAAAATACTTACCTTCTGTGTTTGTTAAAAACCTCATAACTAAATTATGCATATCATTTTTCCCCCTTTAAATTAATCCTTTTAAACTTTAAGTTTTAATTAAAAAACTATGCTGATACTAAGCTAAACTGATCTTGTCTGTCTAGGCCAAATAATGGATAAGTTTTGATGCTAGAAATAGCTTGTCCAATTGCAAAAATGTCAGCATCCGATGCAGTAACTTTTAAATTACCTATTGTCTTTGTTGCGAATTTGTCTTTACCCTTTACATCAACACCCACCTTCATTGTAAGTCTTAATGCACTTGATACCTTTGTTGATACAACCGCCATGTTAATCACTCCTTTCAATTTGTTTTCACTTAATATATATGATGCTGCAATATTTTGTGCGGTGTTTTAAAAATATATATTTACATAAGAGTCTTCAATTTTTTTAGTGCTTTCCTTTTAATTCTTGCAAACTGATAGTAGCTTTTATCACTATCACATGCAATTTCTCCTAGGGAGTGTCCCATAATATAATACCTCTCAAGGATCTGTCGCTCAAAGGGATCAAGCATGTCTAGAGCAACATATAATTTTTTTACCTCATCATAGGCAATTACTTCATCCTCTAAGGTAAATTCATAATTATCTGCAATATCAAAATCCAGCATATCATTGTTTGGAACTTCTCTAAAGTGTTTTATTTCACCTTTTAAAAGAGCTTTGAAATTCATTCTTATTGCATTTATGCAGTAACCATTAAAGCTGTTACTGCCTAGCTTATACATTTCTATGGATTTTATAACAGATAGGTAGCCATGTTGCACCAAATCTTCCAAGGCATAGCCTGGAATATGATACCTTGAGGACTCTTTGAATATAAGATATTTGAATTTTTCAAGGATCATCTCAGCAGCTCCACTTTCTTTATTTTTAGCCTTTTCAACCAATTTTTCCATAATAAAACACCACCCTTTTAATATTTTAGATAGAGTACATACAAAAGTAACTGGTTATTAAGCTGTTCCTAATAGTTGTTTTTCTAGAGCATCAAAATCATATGTTCGCTGCTGATAGTCACAGAAGCTACCACTTTTTGAACTGTTTACTTGTTGTTTGCTGTTTTTACTTACCCATTGATTTTGATAAGCAATTATATTCGCATATTACAATAGGATAACAAATAACGATTTATTTACATATATTTACTCTGGTTAACTCTAGTTTATGGGTACTTCACCGTCACTGACGTATAAATATTGCATAATTTTAATCTATAAGGAAGATTTGTGATTATATATGTAAAAAAAATAGCTTTTTATTGTAAAAGTATGGCTAAGGTTATGTTTCCGTGCATACATTTAAATTAAAGGTTAAAATGCCGTATAGATAGTATATTTCTATACTATCTATACGGCATTTACTAGGATGCTAAACTATTAGGGGTTATTAAAATAAAGGAGATTTTATTGCTTTAGTTAATTATCTTTATCATTATCTTCATCATGTTTAATATTTGTTATTATGGGGGTAGATTTACCAGTTACTCTCATTAATCCAGCTAATAAAATATACGAAATAGTTAATATAATTGCAATAATTATAAGTTTCAGCATAAATAATACATCCTCCTCTATTAATAACAATTAACAGATATTTATTAATATAATTTACATATGAATTATATGTCTTAATGTTAAAAAACGCAATAGAAGGTTTATATTTTTACTATAGGTAAATTTAACATTAAATGAAAACAAGTAATATTTAAATCAAAAACCATAAAATTAGAATTTATTAATGATATAATGCTATTTATTTTAAAAGAGATAATAAAATATGATTTATGTATTCAGAAATCGTATTTTTGAACGATTAATATACAGTACTAGCATTTAAACTTGAGTGTAATAGATGGCAGGTAATTTCCTTAAATAAAATATAACATAAGGGGGAGGGGGGCTTATTTTTGGCTGGCAAAATAAAAGAAATGATTGACAGTATCATTCAAAACCGTTCAAAAGGTAATCCTGCTATTGCAGAAATGACCAAAGCTAAATTTATTCTAAAAGGTGTTAATCCGGACAAATATGACAAAGTATCTATAGATGATCCAATAATTATTGAAAAACTTCTAATTGTTGCTAAACAATTGAATGTAGGAGAATTGGAATGTGAGAGATGCAATATAAAATCTGTGTTTTCAACTAAATCTATTGAAAAAGAAGTTGTATTAGATATTAAAAATCAGTTAAACGGTTTTGGTGCAAAGCTAATAGTCTTCTTCGCTTCTTCTATCTTTGACCAGGACAGGCTGTGCAATCTGATGCAAGAAGCTTTTAAGGACTGTATTGTATTTGGATGCTCTACGGCGGGCGAGATCGTGAGTGGGAAATTATTAAAAAACTCTGTTGTTGCAATGGCTTTCAATTCAAATATTATTTTGGATGCGAAAGTGGAAGTTCTTGAGCAAATTAATGAAAATCTAAGCGTGGAAGCAGCATTTAAATCATTCGAGAGATACTTTAATGAGAGTTCTTACACAATGGATGTGACAAGATATGTTGGGATAGTATTAATTGACGGTGTCAGTATGAAAGAAGAAAAGTTAATGGATCAAATTGGAAATAGGACAAATGTTTGTTTTATTGAAGGTTCTGCGGGGGATGACCTCAAATTTTCTGAAACATTTGTTTGTGCAAATGGTAAGGCATATAAAAATTCCGCGGTCCTTGTTTTGCTGAAAATGAACGTTCATGCTGAGTTTGGTATCATTAATACACAAAGTTTTAAAGCCTTAGACCATGTACTAATTGCTAATAAAGTTAATGAAGAAACCAGAGAAGTCATTGAATTTAATAATAGACCTGCAATTTCAGCCTATGCAGATGCTGTCGGTGCGGTTTCAGTTGAAGAAGCGCCAAAATATTTCCCGACCAATCCTGTAGGACTTGTTATTGGAGAAAATGATATATTTGTAAGAAGCCCTAGGCGAAAGAAAGGTACAAATATAGAGTTTAATTGTAATATAATAAAAGGAATGGAGGTTAGATTGCTTAAATCAACTAACATTATCGAAGACACGAAGAAAGTTCTAAATAAGAAAATTAATGAATTTGGCAAGATAGATGGAATTATTAATTTTCATTGTATAGCTAGAACACTTGAATTAGAAAAAAAGAATTTGGTTAAGCAGTATGGTGAAATATTTAGCGATATACCAACCATTGGATTTTCTACTTACGGTGAAGGAAATATTGGTTTTAAAAATCAGACATCTACTATGTTGGTTTTTAAAAACCATATATCCAAATCATACAATAATAAAGAAAAAGGTTGTGACTGCGAAAAATCACATTTAAAATATAGATTAATAGAACGGAATAACGAAAAATTAATCAAGGGAAATAGTGATTTACAAAAAGAAGTGCTGGAATTAAATCAACAATTGGAGGAAACAACCACAGCCCTTAAACAATTTAATATTCTGCTGGAAGAAGAAATTAATGAGCGAACAAAAAGAGAGGAGGAAATAAATTATTTAAGCTATCATGACGAATTAACGGGTCTTTATAATAGAAGATTCTATGAAGCGGAGCTAAAAAGATTGGATACTGAAAGAAATCTTCCTATTTCAATAATTATGGGGGACGTAAATAACCTAAAGATTGTAAACGATGTCTTTGGTCATAATAAAGGGGATGAACTTATACGAAAAGCAGCAGTAGCAATTCAAAGTGCCTGCAGAACAGGTGATATAGTTTCTCGCTGGGGAGGTGATGAATTTGTCATTCTTCTCCCAAAGACTAAAACTGAAGAAGTGAAAAAAATTATTAGTAGAATGAAAGTACTATGTTCAAAGGAACGTATTAGTGATTTAAGTTTGAGTATCTCACTTGGCTGGGATACAAAAATAAAAACAGATGAAAGTATACTAAAAATTCTAAAAAGTGCTGAAGATTATATGTATAATCATAAAATTATTGAAAATGAGGGTATTAGGGATAATGTAATAGCTACAATAATAAAAACTTTACATGAAAAAAATCCAAGACAAGAGAAAGACTCTAAAAATCAATGAAAAGACAAATATATTAAAGGGGTAGATGGAATTATGAAAGATGTAAAAATTTTAATTGTTGATGATTCACCTTTTCAAATAGCCTTATTAACAGATGTTCTAATCGAAAATGGATTTAAGGTAGTTGGTGAGGCAAAATCATTGGAAGAAGTTATTTCGGAAGTTAACAGAGTAAGACCAGATTTAGTAACTATGGATATGACTCTTCCAGAAACAGATGGATTTGAATGCACAAGAGCCATTCATAAAATTGATAAAGATATTAAAGTGATAATTGTTAGCTCAATGATGGATGATGAACTTATAAGAAAAGCAAAAAAAACTCATGTATGTGGATATATTCAGAAACCTGTTGATTCAGAAGAATTATTTTTACTAATAAATAGAGTTATGGCAGATGAAGAATTATATTTAGAACTTGAGAACTTATATTCCGATGTATTTAAAGAGGCTTTATTAAACATTTTCAATAAACTGACGAAGACAACTCCAGAAATCATGGATGAAAGCAATGATAATCTCGCTATTCATAGTGAAGGGATATCAATAGTTATGGGGATTACAGGTAAATATTCAGGTAGACTAATTTTGGATATGTCCTACGAGGCAGCTTCGGGCCTTGCTACAGTGTTATTAAAAAGAGAGCCTAAAGACAATGAAGAGTTACTTAATGTTATGTCAGAAATAGCTAATATGTTTGCAGGAAATGCATGCTCAATGATAAATAAGAAAAATAAGTTGTTTGGGCTAAGAGTTGCACCACCAACTATATTTCATGGTGAGTCAATAAATATATCAAAAGCAGAATTAGAGAACACGTTCGCGGCTATTGTGAAGTCTCAATTTGGAAATTTGACAATAAATATAGGTTTTAATAGAGGTGAAGGGGAATGGATGTCAATCATATAAATCCGGTTTTAGAATCATTTAATAATATATTACCACAACTAGGGATAAATGATATTAAGAAAAATGGAATTAGTGTAAAGGGTAAATATATAAAAAGCATGGGCGTTGTGATTATTATTGGAATCATTGGAGATGTTAAAGGTAATATTATTTATGGAATGAGTGTAGACACTGCAAAAAAAATTGCTTCAGTAATGATGATGGGAATGCCTGTGGAGAACTTTGATGAGTTACCGCAAAGTGCAATCTCAGAACTTGTTAATATGTTGACGGCAAATGTTGCAATGAATTTCTCAAATGATAATATAAATGTAGATATCTCTACACCAACTCTAATTGAGGGGGAATTTATGGCCAGTAGTAACGCTGATAAAGTTCTTTGCGTTGAGATGAGCGTAGATGGAATGATTATCGAAGTTAATATTTCTTTAGAAAAGAATAGAATATAGATATGAACTATTCCTATTTTAAAATGAGATGCCAATAAGGGGAGCACAGTGATGATAACTACTGAAATATATAGAAGTATATTTCAGTGGTTTTTTTAATTGTACTATAGGAATTGAATAATATGACCAAAGGATTTTATAAACCTACATAATATATTTATTAATAAAATCATCAACTACATTAATAGTTTGGGAATCATTAGTTTTCTTAATTTCTATTTTAACTTTTTCATTGCTGAAAATTAAGGTTTTGTTTGTTTCTGATTGTATTTCTTGTTTAATCAAATATCCAGTAATATAAAGACTAGTTTTAGAAAAGTTATGTAAGTATATACTATTATCGTATAAATCTACAATAAGAATGTCTAGATTAATCTTATCGAAGTATTTTTCTATTTCACCATCTATAAAACTATATTTATTAATAGGACTGATACTGCCCTGCTTGTTATATAGCTTAACCAAGAAATAACTACTGTTTATTTCATTGCTAAATCCATCAGAAATTATTAAATTTAATTTACTATCAATTTTTTTTAAAGAATCATTCTTAATTAAATATGATTCTATTTCTTTGCAATCTTTAAGAGCCTTATTAACTTTAAAATAAAAAGAAGTTTTTTTCAAAAAAGAAAATTTAATATACGGCTGTATAACTTGTTCACCCACCATTATTTCCCCCTAATGCTTATATTATGCACAATTATAAATTGATTTCTTTTATAAATATACCTAAATAACTTTGCATATTTACGTTTTAACTTAATTTATCATTTGAAACATATTTTACAATGTCATTATAGAGGTTATAAAAACTCATGTCAAGCAAATTTTACTTATTTCTAGTTTAGATTACAAAGTTCAACAATGGTAAAAAGAACGATAAAATTCCAGAAAAAGCAAGCAGGAACACTTATGACATATAAGAAGTCACAATGGGAAAATAATACTGCGGAATTAGTCATAATTTGCAACATGAAAATTAAAGGATTATGATAGTTAATGGGGTAATATTATATTAATAAAGCTTTAGATAACATAAATTTAAAGGCACTGAAAAATCGGGGGGACATTGAAGGTGAAAAGAGTAACTACAAAAGTAATAACAATAGGAACATTAGCTGCAGTGGTATTTATAAGTACCACTGCTTGGGCAATTACTAGTAAGGTTAATGAGTCAGCTAAAAACAAGCTCAATGTTGCAAGCAAAGTAAATGCAGCAGCAGTCGATGAGGAGAAGAGTTTAGCCAATAAAAAAAATGAGGAATTAGCTATTAATAAAGATAAAGTGAAAGTCGATTTATTAGCTAGTGATAAAGCTAAACAGGAGGAACTTGCAAAGCAAGCCGAAGTGGTAGCCAAGCAAACGAATGAAACTAGATTGGCAGAGAGTGCTTTAGATAAAGCGAAACAAGAAGAAAAACCAGTGGAATCAAAAGAAACGTTAGCTAAGCAGTCGGAAGCGTTAGCGAAGAAAGCACTAGCTAAGAAAGCAGAGAATAAAAAATTGGCAGCAATCGCTGCTAATAGAGCGGAAGTTGATAAAATAGTTACCGGGTGGTCAAATGCGTCTAAGGCGTCGAAGGCAGCTAAAATAGCAGCTAATAAAGCAGAACAAGTAAGGGCAACTAATCTTGCTAAAATAAGGGCAGCTAATTTAGCAAAAGAAAAGGCAAATGTTGCAGCTAAAGCGGAAGCTGCTAGGATTGCCAAAAATAGAGCGGAAAGATTGGCTAAAATAGAGAAGGATAAACAGGATCAAATTGAGAAAGATAAACAGAATCCAATAGAGGAAGATAAATCGTAACAAGTTCACAGCCAGAGATGAGAACTACTGAAATTTATAGAAATATATTTTAGTAGTTCGTTTGTCGTTTTAAAAGTAATAATAAAATATGATTTATGTATTCAGAAATCGTATTTTTGGACGATTAATATAGAATGTAATATAATCTTTATCGAGGAGAAGAGACATATGAAGAAAAAAGCACTAATTGGATTTTCTATTTTAATTGTATTAGGATTAGTATTAAGTAGTGGAGCATATGGCAAGTACACAGATTACAAATTAGGCCAGGATATTAAGGAAATAGTAAATGCACAAAATCAAAAAAAAGAGTCGCAAGTTGTACAAGATTATAATGTTCTATTGTCTAAATATGAAAATAGCAGTGAAGTTTATTTATATTTAAGTAATTATTATGTGAGTCAACATAAATTAGATAAGGCTATTGATGCATTATACTCAGGATTAGAGAAAAACATGGATAACAAAATGCTTACCCAGGCACTATCAAATAACATACAAAATGCAACCTTACAGGAGGGGTATTTAATAGTGACTAAAGGTAGTAAAATTACTTCTGATAATGATAAGGTTACCATAAAAGCAAAAGATGGAACCAGCATTTCTTTAGAATTAGTTATAGAGCCAACTAAAGTAAATACTTCAAAGGAAGGTTTTACAAATCTTAAAGTAAAGGAAAAATATACAGGCATTAGTGTAGATATTGGTATTGATGTTTTGGAAGCTACTGGTAATACAATGAGTAATAATATAAGTGGTGGGGAAATGGCATTTAAAGATGCTTGGATATACTATAGGGATCCTAGTAGTGGTGGTCTATACAAAATGAGGGAAGATTTAAGCCGAAAAACACTATTAGATGATACGGTAAAGCCTTCATCTATAAATATTAAGGATAATAATTTATATTTTATAGATGACAAAAGTGGTAAGTATGGCTCACTCGTTAAAACAGATTTAGAAGGTAAAAACAAACAAGTTATAAGGCAAAGCTCTGATTATGTTTATTTAGTTGGCGATAGTATATACTATACAGAAATTACAGGTGAATATAGTGGATGGCGGGGGATTTCCTTAAATAAAATGAATTTTAAATATAAAGATGTTGAGAAGAAAATTCATACAAATCTTGGATCAATCCAGGTTATGAACAGTAAGTATATTTTTTCAAGGAATAAAAGGGGTACATTTATATCCTCAAAAAAAGATAGTTATATTTGGGGTGGAGTTGATGGTTTGGAGAAAGATCTATCTTCGGTTGAAATTTGTAAAGGTGAATTATATGGTGTTATGAATTATGTTGCAGAGGGGGAAAAAGGTTTTGGTAAACTAGATATTGAGCATAATACACAAAATATAACTATAGAAAATGTACAAGGTTTTAATATTAGTGGTAATGATGTCTATTATGTTAAAGATGATGGCATATACATGGCTTCCATTGATGGAACAAATGAGGTAAGGCTTATGGATATTACAGTCAAACCGTATGAAATAAAACTATATAATATGGGAAATAAGATCTACTCTTATTCTGATGAAATAAAAATAGTAACAAGGCAAAAACAAGGTACTGATGTAAAAACAGGTATTCATACTATAAATGATAAAGATATAATTAACATTTGTAATGATGCTAATAAATTGTTATTAGACATTCAGCAAAAAAGGAAGTCAGATTCAATTCAAATTGGAGATATGTTTTATTCTAGTTTAGATGAACCATATTCAAGTAAACAGAAAATAAAGGATGCAATGGCTAAATATTTTACTAAAGCACATGTAAAAAAATTTATGGAAGGTCAAACTTTTGTTGAAAAAGATGGGAATTTATATTATATGATTGGCGACTCCGGTGTAGGTGCAAGCTATACTTATACTTCTATAAAAAGTAGAAATAACAAAGGACAAGTTATTCAGGCTGTATCTAATGCAATTTATTCAGATGATGACACTACAGCGGACAATGCTAATATAAAACTTATGGTAGAAGATGGAGAATGGAAGATAGATAGTTTTCGCAGTATGTTACAATAATAGTAAGGTGAATTATTCGTAGTATGAGATTGGTAATGTAGATTAGAGAAATAGGGTTAGAAGATAAGTATTATCTGCTGGCTCTATTTTTTTCTGATTGATAATTGAATCAAGATGATATTTGTATTCAGAAGTTATATTTTTGGACGATTAATATAAAGGGCTGCAATTAAAAATTGATTTATCTATTCAGAAATAATATATTTAGACGATGAGTATAGAATACTGTTTTTTACTTCAGAGGGCATCATAATATAAAATTTCATTATAATCTAATAATTCAAATTATGGACTATTTTAACAATCATATGTTATTATAAAGGGGGACAATTTCAAAGTACTAATAAATTAGGGGAGGATGTTACAATTGAAACGAAGGATTACAATGGTAATAATAACAGCATTAACGTTGGGGGTACTGTTAAGTACTAGTATTGGGACGATTCAAAGTAAGGCAGAAGAACCAGTCAAAAACAATACATATGTTGCAAACCCAAAAACAACGCTATCCGAAGTTGCTAAACAGAATATTTTAATTGCAGAAGAAGCTAGCAAAAGAGCACAAATTTCTGCGGATAAAGCTAAACAAGAAGAAATTGATAGAATAGCCGTTGAGAGGCCAAATGCTTCTAGGCAGGCGAAAACATCAACTGCTAAAGCACAGCAGAATGCTGCAGGAACAGAAAATGTAAATGAGGCTAAGGTAGAATCAGCTAAAATTGCATCAGTAGGGCGTATCCAAACAGTAATTGAAGCAAAATTAGCAGATTACTTAACTCCAGCAGCTAATGTTATTAGTGTACTAAACAGGGCTGTGGTACTACATGGTGGAGATCAGACAAACAATTGCGTTTATTTTTCAAGTGAAGCAATGAGAAGAATAGGGGTAACGGTTCCGGTAGCAACATGTAATACAAAACAGTATTTGAGTTATTTAAGGGCAAATGGATGGAGATCCTCAAGCAATATTAAGGAGCTTACACCAGGAACTCTTTGTTTTACAACTAATGGTTGGGATGGCGCTCCAACTCACGCCTTTGCATTTATGGGATGGGTCACTCCTGGAAACTATACTTCGGCATATGTTGCAGACAATCAAGGCACGGCTGTTCATGTACGTAACATGGGTGAGACTGTTGCCACAGATGCTTTTGCCTACTATATGAGTACATTCGCACCAACTGTAACATCATCTACACCAACAACAATATACAAAAACCAAGTGGGATATACTACAGGAGTTACAAACATAAGAACTGGTGCTCACGAAAACTACTCAGTGCAAGGAACTTTCGCTAAAGATACTAAAATTAGTATTATAGCAACAACAGGTTCTTTCTACAAGGTAAGCTATAACGGTAAAACAGGATATGTAAGCAGCTCTACGATAACATTTACAGCACCTGCACCAGTTGTAGCACCTACACCAGCAATAATATACAAAAACCAAGTGGGATATACTACAGCAGTTACAAACATAAGAACTGGTGCTCACGTAAACTACGCAGTACAAGGAACTTTCCCTAAAGGTACTAAAATTAGTATTGTAGCAACATCAGGTTCTTTCTACAAGGTAAGCTATAGCGGCAAAACAGGATATGTAAACAGTTCTACGATAACATTAACAGCACCTACACCAGTTGTAGTAGAACCTACACCAGCAACAATATACAAAAACCAAGTGGGATATACTACAGCAGTTACAAGCATAAGAACTGGTGCTCACGAAAACTACTCAGTACAGGGAACTTTCCCTAAAGGTACTAAAATTAGTATTATAGCAACAACAGGTTCTTTCTATAAGGTAAGCTATAACGGTAAAACAGGATATGTAAACAGTTCTACAGTAACATTAACAGCACCTACACCAGTTGTAGTAGAACCTACACCAGCAACAATATACAAAAATCAAGTGGGACAGACTACAGGAGTTACAATCATAAGAACAGGTGCTCACGAAAACTATTCAGTACAGGGAACCTTTGCTAAAGGTACTATAATTAGTATTGTAGCAACAACAGGTTCTTTCTACAAGGTAAGCTATAACGGTAAGACTGGATATGTAAACAGCTCTACAGTAACATTAACAATATACAAAAACCAAGTGGGACTTACTACAGCAGCTACAAGTATAAGAACTGGTGCTCACGAAAATTACTCAGTACAAGGAACTTTCGCTAAAGGTACTAAACTTAATATTGTAGCAACATCAGGTTCTTTCTACAAGGTAAATTATAACGGTAAAACAGGATATGTAGACAGTTCTACCGTAACATTAACATCTAGATAGCGACATCTAGTTAGAGATAGTGTCGTTGATTTAGAATGGATAATGAAACAAAAAAGCTTGGCGATAGCAGGCATAAAAAACTACCCAAATGCAAGTGATGCATTTGGGTAGTTTATGTTTTATGAAGATTACTTAAAATGTAATTTTATTTATTTTACAATGATTTATTTTACCATGATATGTTTAACTACGCTTTGTCCAAACCAAGCTGTTTTTTCTACATACATCTGCCAATCAGAAGTAAATGTTCCTTTGCTTGAAGGTGCTTTCATAGAAAAAGTAAAAGCTTTAGTTTGTCCAGGTAAAATTTTATCATTAGATGAAAGCACAAGTTTATAATTATGGAAGGGATCACTATAACCTACAGGAGCAAGTTTATAGTTTTTTGCGGCTGTCCAAGTGTCGGTTCCTGTGTTTTTAACTACAATTTGAACATTATATTTTCTGCCACGTACCATTGTGGTAGGAATATTATTGCTAACAATTAGAGAAGACCTAGGTGGAATACCTACGATAATTTGTTTAACTACGCTTTGTCCAAACCAAAGTAAACCTTCTTGATACATCTGCCAGTCAGTAGTATATGTTCCAGGGGTTAAAGGTGCTTTTATTGTATAAGCAAAAGTTTTAGTTTGCCCTGGTTTAATATTATCGCTTGATGACAAAATTAGTTTATATTTGTTGAAGGGATCATTATAACCTACAGGAGCAAGTTTATAATTTTTTGATGCTGTCCAATTGTCAGTTCCAGTATTTTTAACTACAATTTTAACATGGTAGCTTTGGCCAGGTAACAGCGTAGTTGGGAAATTATCGCTAACAATTGAAGCAGACTTAGTTGAATTCTCTACAATAATTTGTTTAACTATGCTTTGTCCAAACCAAACAGTACCTTCTACATACATCTGCCAGTCTGAAGTATAAGTCCCTGGGGTTACAGGTGCTATCATTGAATAAGTAAAGGTTTTAGTTTGCCCTGGTTGAATGTTATCGCTTGGTGACAAAACTAGTTTATATTTGTGGAAGGGATCACTATAACCTACAGGAGCAAGTTTATAGTTTTTTGCAGCTGTCCAAGTTTCAGATCCAGTATTTTTAACTACAATTTGAACATTATATTTTTGACCAGGTAACATTGTAGTAGGGAAAGTATTGCTAACCATTACAGAATCCTTATCAACAGCTTTATTAATAGAAAAACTAGAATTCGAATAGGTAACACCAGAAATTTTAGCATCAGTAGTACTATTTGCTAACTTGACACACATGTTTAGTCCGTTTGTTGCAAGTTGTGATGAATCATTAGTAGTTTTTAAGTTAACTGTTCCAGTTTTAAGAGCGGTAGCTTTTATGACAAATAGTTTGCCATTCCCGGTAAAACCAGATATATTACTTTGAAGTGAAAGTCCCATACTTACAGTGCCAGTAGTATCTGGCATAGTCGTTTGTATTACAGTATTGTGAATTTTGCCTGAGTTAGTAAATACCTCGCCTTTAGTAATGTCTAGTATCTTTATCAAGGTAGTATCGTATTTAAAATCTACAGATGCTCCATAAAGGTCACTTATGTTTTGACAATTTACATAGATATTAAAAGTTTGTCCAGCTTGTATGTAGGCATTATCTACAGAATAGGAAACGCTACTTAAAGTCGCTGCATTTGTTTTTATGCCACTTGAGATAAATATACATGTAAATAGTAAAAATGATATTAGAAAATAAGTTATTCTTTTAAGTTTCAAGTATTTCCCCCTTAATTTAGTCTTTATTATAATTATCGTTGATTTTTAGTATTAATGAAGTGAAATATAAATATTTTATATATTAAGGAGTTATGTTTTTGGACGAATAATAAAGTGTATAATATATATTATACACTTTATTATTCCAAATTTAAAGATAGAGGGGTGTCCTAATGGTAAATGCAAAAAAAATCAATGATAAGGGTAATAGCTGGTTGTTATGAAAAAAGTAATGTTATGTTTTTTATGCCTTATATTATTTATGTATGGAAGAGATGTCAAAGCATTAACACCCACATCACTAACTGTAGATGTAAAAGGTAATATAGAAGCAGGAGAAACTATTCAGATATTGATAAATGTAGATATTATAGAAAGTCTTTATGCTGGATCAGCGACTTTAAAGTATGATCCTAAGATTTTGAAAATTATGGGTTTTGAAAAAGGCGATTTAATTACAAAAGCTGGGGAAAATACCTTTGATGTTGGAAATAAAATAGATAATGCAAAGGGAATAGCAGTCTTTGGAGGATTTACATGTGTAGGTAAAACTAATGGCTTTTCAGGTTCAGGAACTTTTTTAAAAATAAATGCAAAAGTCCTTACGAAAGATAGTTTTCACATAAAAAGTTTACCATTTTTAGATAGTCCTAATGAAATTAACAATCTTAAAATACAACTCTGTGATAAAAATATTAAAGAAATTACGTATAAATTTAAAGGATATGATTTTAAGGCTGGCGCTGTTGCTAAAATTCAAGAAATAAATAAAGCTAAGTCCACAACAAATACTGGGCGGCATATGGAAGTGCTAATTGGTAGTACAATTGCATTGGTATTAGCAGTTGTAGGTGTAGTATATTTTTATAACAAGAAACATCAGATTAATAATTAATAATTAATAAATTGGGGGAACTTATGAAAAAAAAGACTTTAAGCAGGTTACTGACAATTGTATTTATGATTAGTATATATGGATATAGGGTACAAGCTGTAAATAATAGTACTTTGAGCAATAATATTAAAAATGATAAATCTGGTACAAAATCAAGAGTAATGAACATTTATAAAAAAAATAAGGCCAAGAAAAACTTTAAGCAAGGCGAGATATTAGTAAAAATTAAAGCAGGTACTAGTAATTCTTCAGTTGAGTCAGTAGGGAAAAAGTATAGTATGAAAACTAAGGAACATCTAAAGAAGCAGCTTGATGTAGTTAAATTTGATAGTAAAAAATATGACCTTGATGAAGTGTTATTGAATTTAAATAACAATTCGAATATTGAATATGCGGAACCAAATTATATCAGCAAGTTGTCTAGTTCTCCATCCATGGAACCAGATTTCAGTAAAATGTGGGGATTAAATAACACTACAACAAAGGGGAAGGATATCAATGTGGAAAATGCCTGGAAGACTACTACGGGTAATCCGAATTTAGTTGTTGGCATAATTGATACTGGGATAGATTATAATCATAAAGATTTAAAAAGCAATATTTGGATTAATAATAAAGAGATAGTTGGTAATGGAAAAGATGATGATAATGATGGATATATAGATGACTATAATGGGTGGGATTTTGCATATGGCACTAATGATTCTTTTGATGATAATAGTCATGGAACTCATATTAGTGGAATAATAGCAGCGTCAGCTAACGGTATAGGAACGGTAGGTGTTGCACCAACTGTTAAAATAATGCCTTTGAAAGTTGCTGATAACCAAGGTGATTTATATACAAGTGATGTAGTTAGCGCTATTCAATACGGAATTAGTCATGGTGTAAAAATATTTAATTGTTCCTTTGGGGGTGCAGATTTTTCGCAAGCAGAATATGATGCTATTAAAAACTCAAATGCATTGTTTGTGTGTGCAGCAGGGAATGGTGATGCTAATGGGAATGGTTTGAACAATGATAATGCTATTAAAAACTATCCATCTAGTTTTGATCTACCTAACATAATATCAGTAGCAGCAATGAAATCAGATGGCACGTTATCAACTTTTTCTAATTATGGGGCTATTTCAGTGGACATTGCAGCACCAGGAAGTGATATTTATAGCACAGTACCAGGTGGATATGCTTATAAAAGTGGGACTTCTATGGCCACACCTCATGTTACTGCAGTAGCGGCGCTTGTTTTAAGTACAAACATGAATTTAACACCAATAGAAGTAAAGAATAGTATAATGAAAAGTACTAATAAGTTACCTATTTCAGTAAAAAAAATATCTACAGGGTCAATTGTAGATGCTTTTGGTGCTATGCGCACTGCAAGCCCCTCTATGGTCTTTGGAGTTACTGATGTTGATAAAGATGGAACAACAGACAGTAAAGATTTAGCATACGTTGGTTCAGCTTACAATTCACGTGTAGGGGATTCAAAGTACAAAGATATACTAGACATCAATAATGATGGCATGATAGATATTTATGATTTGGTTAATGTATCAAAAGATATTAAATAATAATATGGAGAA
>Ga0209540_10000914_pt1 | contig 23761 bp, 28 predicted proteins | sample BarGraIncu01121A_FD_184501 | JGI IMG/M metagenome (GOLD analysis project Ga0209540, IMG submission 184501) | Arctic peat soil microbial communities from Barrow, Alaska - Barrow Graham LP Incubations 011-21A (SPAdes) (version 2) | ecosystem: Environmental > Terrestrial > Soil > Wetlands > Peat... | reverse complement strand
CGAGAAACTCTTTTAGTTCATCAAATTCATACTCAAGAACGAAAAATTATCGATATGAAAAAAGGTTTAGTAAAAATTGCTGGTAATCGTTCTGAAAAAGGTGTTCGTCAAAAACTTAATTTTGCTAGAAGAATTGAAAGACTCGAAGAAGCTCTTCCAGAAATGCCACCAGCTGCCAAAAGAATTGTTATTCAACTACCTGAACCAGCTTGGATAGGGGAAGTGGCTTTAATGGGTGAAGGTTTATGTAAAGCTTATGGCGATAAAAAAGTTTTAGTTGATATCGATTTTAATATTAAACGTGGTGAAAGAATTGCTCTAATGGGTCAAAATGGAGCTGGTAAAAGTACTTTAATTAAAATTTTTATGGATATGATTACTGCCGATAGTGGAGAACTTTATAAAGATGACAAAATAAAAATTGGCTATTATTCTCAAGAATTTGAAACTTTCGATATGGAGAAAAATCTTTTAGATACTGTTCGAGACAAATGTGAAATGGCCGAACCTCAACTTCGTTGTTTGCTTGGTCGTTTTCTTTTTCCTGGCCAAAAAGTTTTTCAAAAAGTGGCCACTCTTTCCGGAGGTGAAAAAACTCGTCTTTCCATCGCCACCCTACTCGCCAAAAACTATAATTTATTAATTTTAGATGAACCAACTACTTATCTTGATGTTTTGTCTCAACGTTTAATTCTCGAAGCTCTAAAATTTTACAAAGGCGCCATGATTATCGTTAGTCATAATCCAGAATTTATTGAAGAATTGAATCCTTCTCGCAAATTTTGGCTAGCTGAAAACCGCATGGAGTTGTGTCAAAACTTTTAAACCTAATACCTGATATAATCATTTGCTATGGAAAACAAATTTCAATACTGTTTTATTCTCGGAAACAATCACTCTCTCTGCAAAGTTGAGATTATTAACGTCCTGTTTTCTCATGGCATCGATTTTAAATTAATTGAATCTTCTCAAGAAACTTTAGTTATTGAATCGACCACTGAATTTGAAAAAGACCTCGATTTTAATATTTTTGGTAGTGCTTCTAAATTAGTCAAAATTTTTAAAACTATTTCCTTAACTGAATTTTTTAATAAAAGAATCGACCAAGTCGTTAATTATGACTTTATTGATTTTTTTGTTAACAAAGATGCCAAGCATCCTTCTTTTGGTTTAAGTGTTTATGGAGCTGGTTGTCGTTTCAAAGATTTAAATTATTCTTGGTATTTAGCCCCAACTTTTTGTCGTGATCTTCGTGATGAATTAAAAACTTATGGTATTAAAACTGGATTTATACCTTTAAAAGAAAGAATTCTTTCCACTGTTTCAGTTGATAAAAACGAATTACTTACCCAAGGTTTTGAAATTAATTTAGCTATTGGTCGAGACACTGTTTACATTGGTAAAACTATTTCTATTCAAGATTACGAAAGTTACAGTTTCCGAGATTATGGTCGTCCAAACCGTGATCCAAAATCTGGAATGATTCCACCTAAGTTAGCCAAAATGATGATTAACTTAACTAACAAAACTAGTGATCAAATTCTTTTAGATCCTTTTTGCGGTAGTGGTACTGTTTTGGAAGAAATGATTTTGTTAGATTTCAAAAAAATCACTGGTAGTGATATCAGTTTTAAAGCTATTACTGACACTAATGCCAACATTGCTTGGTTGTTTGAAAATTATCCAAATCTCAATAAACCTACTTTTAATGTTAACGTCCTTGAATGCGACGTTACTAAAATATCTAGCATTATTGAAGATAAATCTATCGATGCCATTGTTACTGAACCATTTTTAGGTTCAGCTGATTCCAAAAAATTTAGACTTACTCAAATTCAACAAGAAGTTAAACGTCTTGAAGGTTTGTATTTTAAAGCTTTCATGGAATTCAAAAAAATTGTTAAACGCGATGGTGTTATCGTCATTGTTTTTCCAGTTTATAAACATAAAGCTGATTTCTTATATTTATCTCTTTTAGACAGAATTAAACAACTTGGTTTTTCTCAAAAACCATATCTTCCAGAAAAATATTTAACTCCTAAAAATCTTGAAATTTTAAATCTCCAATTAACTGAAAGAAATTCTATTGTCTACTATCGTCCAGATCAAACCGTCTCCCGCGAAATCTTCATTTTCGAAAACTAAATCTTAGTTTAATTTTTTATTTTTCAATCTCAACGAATTGGTTACCACCGACACACTACTAAACGACATGGCTAATCCTGCAAAAATAGGATTCAAAACAATTCCTAAAAATGGATATAAAATTCCTGAAGCAATTGGAATTCCAATAATGTTGTAAATAAATGCCCAGAACAAATTTTGCTTTACTGTTTTCATTGTTAATCTTGCCAGTTTTATAGTTTGAGAAATTTTTTGAATATCACCATGAAGTATAGTAATTCCAGCTGATTCAATTGCAATATCTGTTCCTGTTGCCATCGCGATTCCTACATCAGCTTGAACTAAAGCCGGAGCATCATTAATTCCATCACCAACCATGGCTACTTTTTGGTTAAGACTTTGTAAGTTTTTAATTTTATCAGCTTTTTGCCAAGGTAAAACTTCGGCCATAACTTCATCAATTCCAACTTGTTTAGCAATAAATTCTGCCGATTTTTGGTTATCACCAGTTAGCATTATTACTTTAATTCCTTGTTGGTGAATTCTTTTTATTGCTTCCACTGCTTCATCTTTAATTGTGTCACTTAAGGCAATTTTACCGACTATTTTATTATTTATATCCACCGCTACCACTGTCTTTCCCTGATTAATTAATTCATCAACTTCATTCAATTTATGAACAGAAACTATTTTTTTATTAATTTTGCCTGTTACTCCAACTCCTTCCTTAGACATAAAATTTTGACAATCTATTAATTTAATTTTTAAAGATTCAGCTTTGTTTACAATGGTTTGAGCCAACGGATGTTCCGACAATTTTTCTACCGAGGCCGCATATTTTAAAATTTCTTTTTCATCATAATTTTTATCCAAAGAAATAATATCTGTAACTTGTGGTTGACCTTTAGTGATTGTCCCAGTTTTATCCATTACTACTACATCTATTTGAGATAATTTTTCCAAACTTTCAGCATTTTTTATTAAAATTCCATTTTCTGCACCCTTACCAACTCCAACAATTATGGCTGTTGGGGTAGCCAATCCTAAGGCGCAAGGGCAGGCGATTACCAACACTCCCACAAAAGACAACAAAGCAAAAGATAAACTAGTTGAAAAACCAAAATTTGGTATTCCTAAAATTAACCATAAAATAAAAGATAGTACTGCAATTATTAAAACAATTGGCACAAAAACGGCTGATATTTTATCGGCCAAAGCTTGAATTGGCGCCTTAGAACCTTGGGCTTCTTCCACAATTTTTATAATTTGAGAAAGTACTGTATCGGTTCCGATTTTAGTCGCTTTAAACAAAAAACTACCTTGCTTATTAATTGTGGCGCCAATTACTTCATCACCTATTTTTTTATCGACTGGTAATGGTTCACCACTTACCATCGATTCATCAATTGAACTATTCCCTTTAGTTATAATTCCATCAACTGGAATTTTTGCCCCTGGTTTAATTATTATTAAATCACCAATTTTAACTTCTGAAATTGGTATTTCAATTTCTTTTCCATTTCGTAAAACTAAGGCTGTCTTAGCTTGAAGCCCCAAAAGTTTTTTTATTGTTTCTCCAGTTTTTTGTTTAGAATTACTTTCTAAATATTTACCCAAAGTTATAAAACCAATCACTACAATTGTGACATCAAAATAAGTTTCTGAAGGCAAATGAAGATAATTTCTTACTTGAGGTAAAAGGGTAATAATTGCACTGTAAATATAAGCCACTCCGGTTCCAATTCCAATCAATGTGTCCATATTAGCCACTCCAAATTTAAAAAATCTTAAAACTCCTTGTAAAAATGGTTTTCCAATCCAAAAAATAACTACTGTCGATAATATTAAAAATATTAAATTCAAAAATTCCATTGGAATTGGCAGATTGGGAATAAAAGAAAAAGATTTCGCCGCAATATCCCAAAGCATAACTAAAAATACAAACAAAGAAATTGGTAACACAAATTGAACCTTATCTTGATTTTGATTACCATCTTGGTGATGTTCATGATTTTCCGATATTTCAAAACTATATCCTAGTTTAGAAATACTTTGGTTCATAATTTCTGGATTAATTTCATTTTCTTGATACTGAACTTTGGCAGTTTCCGTCGCAAAATTAACTCCAATCGATTTAACCCCATCAAGTTTTGACAATTTACTTTCAATAATAGAGGCACAACTAGCACAATGCATTCCTTTAATTTTTAGAGTTTCTGTTTTAGTCATATTAAATTTGATACCAAGTTTTACGCCACTCAGTTAAAGTTTTAAGACTATTAGTTAAGAAAAGTTCGACCGCATCAACATTATTCAAAATTTCTGTTCGATTAGATTTTAATCTAGCTTCTTTAACCATTACAATTCCGGCTTGATGATGAGAAATTAGGGCGTTTAAAAATCTAAGATCATATTTTTCATCATAACTGCCAAAATTAGGAATTATTGGATCAGATACTTTTCTAGAATCGTTATACCAATCTTTTTTCCATTTATACAATTCATCAATTGCTATTGGTTCATTTTTAAGAATTTCCACAGTTAAATCTTTTATTTCTTGTCTTTTTGTTTGAGAAGCCACTTTTTCGGCCATTAAAACTGCTCCTCGATGATGAGAAATCATGGCATTTATATATCGTAAATCAAACCATCTATCAGCTTGACCTAAATCCATTTTGGTTTTGTCGTACATCGACAATTGGTATTCTGGAGTTAACCAATAACCAAAACCAATTCCAATTATTGTAAAAATAATAATTAAAGATATAGCTAAAAAGCTATTTATTTTATTTAATAACATTGACTACTCCTTGATGGGGAATTCCCATCGCACAAGTAAATTGATAACTACCAACTTTATCTGGTGTAAATTCCATTATTAAAGTTTTTCCTTTAACTAAAGTTTGAATTTGAGGAAATAATTTTGGCAACATAATTGTCGCCATACATCCAGTTTCACTTTCTTTAATTTCAAGTTCAATTCTGACTTTTTGGCCAACTTTAACCACGATTGGGTTTGGATCAATTCCTCCAAATCGAGTATAACTAGCTTTTATTATTTGAGTATTTTCACTGGAAGTGTTTCCACTTCCCCCTTTCGTCAAAAGGGGATAAGAGGGGGATTTTATTATTCCAAATTGCAAATTTAAATTAAACAACATAAAAAATAAGATTAATAACCCCATCATTTTTTGATTCTTAAACAATTTTTCACTCGATAATCCAATCAAAAATAACGGAATACTACTTCCCAAGACAAACATCAACATTATTTCCAATCCCTTTATCCATCCACCACTTATCATCGCCGCACTTTCGGCTAATAAGGTAAAACCACAAGGTAAAAAGACAGTTAGTAAACCAATAATTATTGGCAACTTTTTGGTTACTATTTTTTTAGTAATCACTTTTGGTAAGGCTATTTTAATTCGTTGAGCCCATTTAACCTGCAGCATTTGTAAGGCCACAATTATCATTACCATCGATACTATTATGACCAACCAATTCACCAATCCAGTTCTAAAAAAAGTTTGTCCAATCACTCCCAAAATCGCTCCTAAAATTGTATAACTGACGATTCGTCCTATTAAAATTTCCAAAGTTCTTTTTGGATAAGACATAATTATGCCGCTTAATAATGCTCCACAACTCGAAAATCCGGCAATAATTCCAAATACAAAAAAGGTTAATAATGAACTTTTATTATTAATCTTTAAAAACCCCGCCAATCCTAATTTATTTAAGAATAAAAATATAATAATTATTATTACTGCTGGTATCCACCACCATTTTGAATTGCCCTTTTTAAGGGAAATATCTCGATTTATCGGGACAAAGGGTTTTTCATTTAACTCAAAAAATCTGTAACCATTTTTCTTAAAAAATTTATTAAGTTCTTTTAAATCAACTTCACTGTCCGATTCTATTTCCACTTCTTTTTTTGCCAAATTTACTTTGACACCACTAATTCCGTCTTCTTTTTCCAATTTTTCTTCAATTAGTATTTCACAGCTAGGGCAGTGGATACCCTCAACTTTGTATTTATTTTTCATTTTATTTATTAAACATTTTAGTGACTCTCAATATTTCCTGAGTCATTTCTTCTTTTCTTTTTTCATCGCCACTTTTAATAGCGCTGGAAAAACAAGTTTTTAAATGATTCTCCATCAACATTTGGTGAGCCGATTTTAATAATCCTATTACCGCTAAATTTTGTTGCATAATATCAATGCAATAATCACCATTTTCGACCATTTTTATGATTTTACCCAAATGGCTGTGGGCTTTTTTGAAGTTAATTATTTCTGTCATACCTACACCTATGGTACAGGTATTAATATTCTCTGTCAAGTGGTAAGGAGTATAATCAGTTATGCCTAAAATAAAAATTACTCAAAACGGTCCTTACGTGGTTTCTGATAATTTACCTTTAAATAAAGATATCGTTGAATACGATGATCAAGGTTTTCCTTTAAAAACTAATCAAGGTGAAACTTTAGAAACTCCCGAAGAGTACCATCTTTGTCGTTGTGGTAATTCTAAAAACAAACCTTTTTGTGATGGTTCCCATAAAACTAGTCATTTTGATGGTACTGAAAATCCAAAAGCTAAAGAAAAATTTGAAGATCAAGCTGATCGCATTGATGGCCCAGATTTAATTTTAAAAGATAATACTAGTTTATGCGCTGGAGCTGGTTTTTGTGATCGCGCCGGTGGAACTTGGAATTTAACTCAAAATTCTAACCTTCCTCAAGCTAAAGCAATTGCTACTGAAGAGGCTTATTGTTGTCCTTCTGGTCGTTTGGTTGCTGTCGATAAATTAACTGGTCAACCTATTGAACCAAAATTAAATCCTTCAATTGGTATTTCTGAAGATGGTCCACTTTGTGTCAAAGGGGGAGTTCCCGTTGAATCTGCCGACGGTTCCACCTATGAAACTCGTAATCGAGTCACTCTTTGTCGTTGTGGCAAATCTAAAAACAAACCATTCTGTGACGGTTCCCATTTTGAATAATTTATAATTGTTTAATTCTTTCTTTTTTTAATAAAGACAAAGTTAAAAAAGTACCTGTAATTATTGTCATTATCGATATTGAAATTACATCACTTATTTTTCCATTTATTATTCTTGGAAATAGATCTTTTAATCCTAAAATTTGAAAGTAATTTAAATATTTAATATTGCCGTTTTTAATCGCTTCAAAAACCAATACTCCTATATGAATTATGGCTGTTAACAATACAAATTTTAAAAAACTAGAAATAAATTTCTTACTAATTTTAATAATAGGCATAGATAAAATTATACCAGAATTAAATTACTCCCTTGACAATTATGTTATCTAGTTCTAACATATGGTTAGAAATAATTAACATATATTATGACTCTAAAAAAATATCAAAAAATCAAATTAGCTATAGTTGTGGCTATTAGTATCATCTTTAGTCAATCTATAATTTTCAAAAATTATCTAATTCCTATTGCTACTCTAGTCATCAGTTCTCTTATTTTAATGGCTCTTCGTCGTCAAATTAAGGAAGTTATCGCTGATGAACGAGATTACGCTCTGGCTGGTAAATCAGCTACTTGGGCTATTCAAATTTATTCTTGGATTTCTGTTGTAGCCATGTTTGTTCTATATGCCCTTCGAGATCTTAATCCTAGTTATGAGCCAATTGCTATGACTCTCGCTTTTTCCACTTGTCTTTTAATTCTTATCTATAGTCTCTTTTTTAATTTTCAAAACAAAATTAAATTTACTCAAAATAAAAATAAATTTATTGTCTTCGCTATTATTTTAGCTATCTTTTTAAGTATTTTTACTATTCGCTTATTTTCAGGTGAAGACAACTGGGTTTGTCAAAGTGGTCAATGGATTGAACATGGCCACCCATCTTTTCCAGCCCCATCTATTCCTTGTAAATAACTATGCAAACTAAAATTAAAGAATATCGAGCCAAACTAAATCTAACTCAAGATCAGTTAGCCAATTTAGTTGGAGTTCGACGCGAAACGATTGTTTTTCTAGAGCAAGGAAAATACAATCCTTCATTAAAATTAGCCCATGATGTGGCTGTTGCTCTCAAAACATCAATTGATGATTTATTTATTTATTAAATTCTTAATTATTAATTATTAATTATTAATTACAAACTTATGATCGGAAATCCAAAATGGTTTAATCCAAGAAAATATACTGGTTGGGGACTAACCCCAAATTGTTGGCAAGGTTGGGCTTATATTTTTGGCTTTTTATTGCCCGTCGCCATTATTAATTCATTCTCCATTAATCAAAATATTAAAAATATTTTTACTATTATATGGACTGGATTATTTTTAATTGATTTTGTTCACATTATGTCTCAAATCAAAAAAGATGAAAGAGAGCGTCTTCATGAGGCTCTTTCTGACAGAAATGCTCTCTGGTTTATGTTAACCGTCTTGGCAGTTGGTATGGTTTATCAAGCTGCTAATAAATTTACCTTAAATAGTAGCAATATCGATCCAGTAATTTTAATTTCTCTCATTGGTGGAACCATAGTCAAAGCCGTTACTCAACTTTATTTAAGAGATAAATAAAAATATGTCTCCCTTTCTTCAAGGGGAGATGTCTAGATTTATCTAAATAGAGGGGTTTTAACGATAAACAATTTATCATTATTTTTGACTATTTTACCGACTTTAAAGGTCAAAATATTGCCATCAATTTTAATGTCCTTAAATTGACCTCGAGTTACCCCACTATTTTGTCCAATTATAATATATTTGTCCGAATCCTCGATCTTTTCTTTAGTGGTTAATTTACTCTCAGCCACCATAATTTTTGGGTAAAAATGGTCAATTTTACCAATTAAAATCTTAGTTTCTGTGGCCAAACTATTTTCTCCCTTAGCCCATTCTTCTGTCGTTCTCCCTAAATAAAAACCACTACTAAAACCTCGATTAAAGACCGTTTTTAGTTCTTTCATTAAATTCATAATTTCCGGTTTTTTATAGTTATTTTCCGCAATTAAATTCAAAGCTTTTTTATAAACCTTAACTACTTTATCGACGTAGTCTGCCGATCGAGCTCGTCCTTCAATTTTTATGGTCGTAATTCCCGTTTCTACTAATTTTTCTAACAATCCGATTGTACATAAATCACTTCGACTCATCACCAAATTATTATCAATTTCCAGTTTTTTCTTAGTTTCTAAATCGGTCACTTCATATTTTTTTCGACACACTTGCACACACTTCCCTCGATTAGCCGATAAATTATAATGAAATAAGCTCATTTGGCATCGTCCCGACACCGCCACACACATCGCTCCATGACCAAAGACTTCAATTTCAATCAATTTTCGCCCTGGTCCTTTAATTTTTTGTTTTTTAATCCCTTCGGTTATCTTTTTAATTTGTTCCAAATTTAATTCTCGAGCCAAAACTACTCTATCAATCCATTTACTCAAAAATTTTATTGTTTCTAGATTTGACACCGACATTTGGGTCGAAACACAAACTTCAATTTTTTGTTTTCTCGCTTCTTTAATTACGGCTAAATCTGAAGCAATAATTCCATCAATTTTAGCCTGTTTTATAGATTTTAAAATTAATTTTATCTCTTCAATTTCTTCATCAAAAACGACTGTGTTTATCGTTACCCAAGTTTTTACTTTGGCTTTTTTACAAATTTTACTAATCTCTTTCAGATCGGTTATTTCAAAATTATTGGCTCCAGCTGCCCTCATATTCATATTCCCAATTCCAAAATAAACTTCATCTGCTCCCGCATTTACTGCCGCCATTAACGACTCAAAATTTCCCGCCGGTGCTAATATTTTAATTTTATTCATTTGCAATTAGGCTTTCTCCTGTCATTTCCTTTGGTTTTTCAATTCCCATTATTTCCAAAATTGTTGGAGCCACATCTTTTAACCCACCATCTTTTAAAACCATACCTTCAATATTTTCTTTACTTCCAATAAAAGAATATTTAACTGGATCAAACCCATGAGATACATCAACCTCTCCATTTTCATAAAGTTTATGTTCCGCATTACCGTGATCAGCTCCCACAATTACTAAATAATTATTTTCAATTGCTTTATCTACTATTTTTCCAACTTCCATATCAACCACTTCACAAGCCTTTACTATTGCTTCAAATTTACCACTATGTCCAACCAAATCAGCATTAGCAAAATTTATTAAAATAAAATCATATTTACCAATATTTTCTAAAACTTTTTCTGTCACTTCTGGAGCTGACATTTCTGGTTTTAAATCATAAGAGGGAACTTTTGGACTAGATACCATAATTCTTTCTTCGCCTTTAACTGGGTTTTCTACTTGAGAATTAAAAAAGAAAGTTACATGAGCATATTTTTCTGTTTCTGCAATTCGTAGTTGAGTTTTACCATTATCAGCCAAAACTTGAGCTAAATTATTTACCACCATTTGTGGCAAAAAGGCGACTGGTAATTGCCAATTGTCATCATATCTAGACATACATACCCAAAATGGTTTAATTTCTGCTTCAAATTCTTTTGGACACATTTCTTGTCCAGTAAACATGGCGGTAATTTGACGTGATCTATCAGTCCTAAAGTTAAACCAAATTAATGAATCTTCATTTGTAATTAAAGCCACTGGTTTGTCATTTTCTTCTATTACTATTGGTTGAACATAATAATCAGTTTCATCTCCTCGACCATAGGCTTGGTTTATAGCTTCAATTACTTCATTAGATTTAAATCCTTTTCCATTAACCCACAAATTATAAGCAGCTTTTGTTCTTTCCCAATTAGTATCTCGATCCATAGCGTAATATCTTCCAATTATTGAGGCAACTTTTCCAATTCCAATTTCTTTAATTTTTTTATTTAAATCTTCAGCATATTTAATGGCTGATTTTTCTGGAACATCTCTACCATCTAAAACTAGATGAATAAAAACTTTATTAAGACCTTCATTTTTAGCCATTTTCATTAAGGTATATAGTTGTTTAGTGTCAGAATGAACTCCAGCATCAGAAAAAAGTCCGGCTAAATGTAAAGCAGAATTATTTTTTTTGCAATTTTCGATTGCCATTAAAAGGGCTGGGTTTTTAAAAAAACTTTCATTTTCAATTGCCACATTAATTAATTCTTGTGGTTGCCAAACAATTCTTCCCGCTCCCAAAGTTAAATGTCCGACTTCACTTCCACCCTGTGATCCATCTGGATTACCCACCTCTCTTCCAGTGCATTTTAATAGAGCACTTGGATATGTAGACAGATATTTATCATTATTTGGCACTTTAGCTGCCATAATGGCGTTACCATAAGGGTTAGTTGAATAACCCCATCCATCTCTGACAATTAAAATTACTTTTTTATTTTGCATTTAATTCTTCTTCAATTCTCATTAATCTATTATATTTACAAACTCTTTCACCTCGAGTTGGACCAACTTTTATATAAGCTGAATTAACTGCTACCGCTAAATCCACCATAAAAGTGTCATTAGTTTCGCCACCACCACGGTGCGAAGGCATGGTCATTAAATTGTGTTCCATAGCTTTTAAACAACAATCCATAGTTTCAGTTAAAGTTCCTGCTTGGTTTAGTTTAATTAAAATTGCTGTCGCCGCTTTCATTTCAATCGCTTTTTGCCATAAAGTTGCATTAGTTACTGTCAAATCATCAGCGATTAATGGAAATTTTCCATTTATAGCTTCAACCATTTTTGGCCAATTATCCCAATCAAATTCTGACAACATATCTTCCATGGTCGCGATTGGATATTTTTCAATCCAAGGTTTGTAATAGGCGATTAATTCTTCTGAAGTTAATTCTTTTCCTTCAAGTTTTAAAGTATATTTTTTTGTTTCTTCACTATAAAATTCTGACGCCGCGGCATCAATTCCCACTCCTGCGTCTACTCCAGGAATATATCCTGCATCAGTAATGGCTTGGACTAAATATTCAATTGGTTTTTCATTAGAAACTATTCCATTAGGGGCAAAAGCGCCTTCATTTCCTACATTAGTTGATAATTTTTCTGCTTTTAAAATATTTTTTAAAGCACTATAAATTTCCATTTCCATCCTTACATTTTCAGCCGCCGATTTATTACCCATTGAACCCACCATAAATTCTTGTAAATCAGTTGTTTCATCAGCATGTTTACCACCTTCAATCATCACAATCATTGGTTTTGGAAGTTTCCATCCAATATCGCCAATTCCATAAACTTTTCTTAAATGTTTATAAAGTGGTATTTTTTCCTCTTTGGCTTGGGCTCTACATATTGCTAAAGATACTCCCAACATAGCATTTCCTCCCAAGACTGCTTTGTTAACAGTTCCATCAATTGCAATCATTTTACCGTCAATTCCTCTTTGTTGAATTGCTTCCATTCCTAATAAAGCGTTTTTAATTGTGGTATTAATATTGGCAATAGCCTTCAACATTCCCTTGCCATTGTAACGAGCTTTATCTCCATCAAGTAACACAGTTGCTTCTTTTGAACCAGCTGAAGCGCCGTAAGACACCGAAGCTTCACCGATAGCTCCACTTTCTAAAGTAACGGTAACTTCTAAACTTGGGGCTCCGCCACTAGCCAAAATTTCTCGAGCGAAAATGTTTTTTATTTTTGACATACAATTTATTATAACTTAGTAACTTCTTTAATCGTAATTATCGAATTATTTAATTGTTCTTTGGAATTTTTAATCTTTAATCCATAAGCCTCGGGGGAGACCAATTTAGTATAATCACTTACTTTTTCTATAAATTCAATTCCTGATAAATGATCATTTTCATGTTGAATTACTCGACTCAAAAGTCCATCACATTTAATTAAAAATCTTTTTCCATTTTCATCACTAGCTTCAATCATTATTGTTTTTGGCCGATTAACTGGTCCAAAAATTTGACTTCTTCCCACGCTTCCGCAACCTTCATAAATAATTATTTTTTCGGCTGATTCTTCGATAATTTTAGGGTTAATAAACACTCTTAACTCATCGGCTTGGTCTTTGGTTCTAAATTCAGTTTCTCTAGGTTCAGTTACAAAAATTTTGAAATTTTCTCCAATTTGCGGAGCCGCAATTCCAACTAATCCTTTTTCCTTCATCGTCTCCACTAAATCAATTATTACTTTTTTAATTTTTTCACTTCCAAAATCAGTTATTTCCAGATTTTCCTTAGTTAATCTTTCATCACCGAGTTGCAATAATTCTCTTATAGCCATAGGTGATTATACCTTTTATTTTTCTACCGACCATTGTCGAAATTCAATACAATTTAGATTTTCATCAAACATTATTTTATAGACTCCTTCATATCTTCCACTTTTATCTTCAAAAACCCATCCAATTTCACATTCATTATTTTTTATAAAATTTATTTTAAAATCCAATGTTTTTATTGTTTGACCTTTTATCTCTTCCCAAAAATTCAAAACTTCATCAACTGTTTTTACTGGTAAAGAATCTTTAGTTTCATAATAATTTTCTATTTTTGAAAAAATATTTGCCACCTCGTCTAAATTTTTCTCCATCCATGCTTTCTTAAAATTCCCAACCCACTTTTCTAAATATTCTTTAGTTAATTTCATAAAAATTTAAATTTCTATGCTTTCTCCAATCTCTAATATTTTATAATTTAATTCTTGTTCTTCAAAATTCTTTTTTAATTCATTCACCTCAGTAGGGAATTTTGGATTATCCATATGAATTGGAACTATCAAATTAGCTCCAGTTTCTTTTGCAAACAAAGCTGCTTCAAATGGTCCCATTACTAATCCATGATTTGAAACAGGTAAACATAAAACATCACATTTGTAATCATTTTTAAAACAAATAGTATCAGAAGTTATATATATTCTTTTGTTCTCTACTTCAATAATAAATCCAATATTTTCATTGATTTCTTTTTCTCCTTTTAAGGCCGGTATATAGCCATGAACTGCTTTGACTACTTCAATTTTTATTCCTTCAAATTCAAAAACATCCACATCTCGAACAATATTTATTAGTAAATCTGTATTAAATTCTTGTACTTCTTTTGAAGAGTAAATTTTACTTTTATTGTTTTTAACAATCTCTTTAATTATTTCTGTATAACAATGATCTGCGTGCTTATGGGTAATTAAAATTAAATCAGCATCTTTCCAATTATTAAAAAATGAATCTTCGTAAGACAAAATTCCTGGATCAATCAAAATTTTTTTACCATTACTCTCAATTAATAGACAAGATTGAGGATATTTAGTTATTTTCATATTTTAAAATTTTTTTAATTAATTTTTTAATTTTTATATTCTTAAACTGTCCTATTTTATCACCAAAACTCATTTCTTTTTTTACCCATAAATCAGCATAACCAGTTTTATTTGTTTCACAAATTTTATCGATTTTTTCTTTTTCTAAACATTTATAAATGTATAACCATTCATCAATCCACCAAAATTTTTTATAAAGTTTTTTTAACCAACTCATCATTTCCATTTCACTTAATTTGGCCAATTTGTAACTGGCGGGGGAATATTCAAAAAAGATAATTGGTAAATCTTTTTCAATAGTTGTTTTTGCCCCAGCAAAAACTTCTGGTTCCCAACCTTGGGTGTCTACTTTTATTAAATCAATTTTGTCATATCCCAAATCTTTCAACAAATCATCCAACCTTCTACAAAAAATCTGAACTGGTTTTCTAGAAGTCTCCCTTTCGTCAAAGGGAGACTTAGAGGGATTTTGCCATAATCGATGATCACCAAAGTTAGTTTTCGACTTAAAAATCTCCATTTTTTTATTTTCTTTTCCTACTGCCGCTTGCACCGCCACCACGTTAAACAATTTATTTTCTTTAATATTTTTTTGCAGAATTTCAAAGTTTATTGGATCTGGTTCAATCGCAATTACTTTCCCAGATTTACCAACTTTATCAGCAAAAAGAACAGTGTAGTAACCAATATTAGCGCCTACATCAACGATAATATCACCCGATTTTACTTGTCTTAAAATCAACTCCGTTTCATAAGGTTCATATTTTTCCAAAGCAATTCTTTGCCCCACATATTTATCATCCGGCAAATAATTAAACACATATTTTCCAAAAATTTTTACTTTATTTAATTTCATTTATATTGTTATTTTATCAATTTTTTCTTCCATCTCCTTCGTGTTAAAATCTAGTATGTCCACCAAAATCCATCCAGTCGCCGGCTTTTTATTAGTCGAGCCTCAAAAAAAAGAATCAACCACTGCTTCCGGTATTTTATTACCAACCAACAATCAAGATAAACCTCAACAAGGTAAAGTTTTAGCCGTTGGCAATTCCACTTTCGATCACGACCGTGAAATTAAATCTCCTTGTCTTATTGGCGATGTGGTTATTTATCGTGAATGGGGTGGTAAAGAATATAAAGAAGAAGGTGTCGATTTATTACTTTTAAAATTTGATGACATCATGGCTGTTATAAAATAAAACTATGGCAAAACAATTAAAATTCGGGCAAGATGCTCGACAATCAATCTTAAATGGAGTTAATATTTTGGCCAACGCCGTTATCACTACTCTTGGTCCAAAAGGCCGAAATGTCGCTATCGATAAAAAATACGGTGGTCCTATTGTTCTTCACGACGGTGTTTCTGTCGCTAAAGAAATAGAACTCCAAGATCCCTATGAAAATATGGGGGCTCAATTAATTAAAGAAGCCGCTTCTAAAACTAACGATATTGCTGGTGATGGCACCACTACAGCTACTGTTTTAGCTCAAGCCATTGTTGTTAAAGGTCTTCAAAATGTTACCGCTGGTGCTAATCCTATGATTATTCGTAAAGGTTTAGAAAAAGGTCTTAAAGTTGTTCTTGAAGAACTCGATAAAATGAAAAAAGAGATTAAAGCTAATGATCAAGATTCTATTGAACAAGTCGCCACTATTTCTGCTGCCGATTCTGAAATCGGTAAAAAAATCGCCCAATCCATGATTAAAATTGGGAAAGACGGTTTAATTACTGCCGAAGAAGGTAAAGGTTTAGGTCTAGAAACTAAAGAAACTTCTGGCATGGAATTTGATCAAGGTTTTCTTTCTCCTTACTTTGCTACCAATACTGAAGTTATGGAAGCCATGGTTGAAAATCCTTACATTGTTATTACCGATAAAAAAATTAGTTCTATCCAAGAATTTCTTCCTTTCTTAGAAAAATTAGTTAAATTAACTAAAAACATTGTCATAATTGCTAACGATCTTGACGGTGAAGCTTTAGCGGCTTTAGTCGTCAACAAAATTCGTGGCACTTTCAATATCTTAGCTGTCAAAGCTCCGGGTTATGGTAATAATCAAAAAGCCATGCTCGAAGATATTGCTGTTTTAACTGGTGGTATGGTTATTTCCGATGAATTAGGTATTAAATTTGACACTGCCGAACCGGCTGAATTCTGTGGTCATGCCGATTCTGTTACTTCCGACAAAGACAAAACCAGAATTATTGGTGGAGTTGGTTCAGAAGCTGACATTAAAGCTCGTGTTTCTCAACTCCGAGCTCAACTTAGTAAAACCGTCAATGAATTTGATCAAGATAAATTTAAAGAAAGAATTGCTAAATTAGCCGGTGGGGCAATTGTTATCCAAGTTGGTGGAGCTACTGAAGTTGAAATGAAAGAAAGATTAGAACGAGTTAAAGATGCTGTCGATGCTACTAAAGCCGCAGTTGAAGAGGGAATTCTTCCTGGTGGTGGAGTTGCTCTTCTAAAAGCTTCTTTAAAACTTGATGATATTAAAACCGATTCTGCTGAAGAACAAGTTGGCATTGATATTTTAAAATATGCTCTCGAACAACCAGTTAGAATGTTGGCTCAAAATTCTGGAGAAGATGGTGGTTACATCTTTAATTTAATTAAAGATAAAGTTTCTGCCGATCCTAAATCAGATTATGGTTACAATGCAGCTACTGGCAAGATGGGTTCCATGATTAAAGATGGTATTCTCGACCCTGCCAAAGTGACTAAATCAGCTTTAATTAATGCTGTTTCTGTTGGTCAAATGATTTTAACTACCGATGTTTTAATCACTGATGCTCCAGACAAAAGTCATTCAGCTCCAGACATGTCTTCCATGGGCGGCATGGGCGGCATGGGTGGAATGATGTAAATTAAAAACTAATCAAAACCCTCCTAGTTGGAGGGTTTTTTGATAAAATAGGCTTACTCTCTAACTGACGCGGTAGTCAAGCGGTTAGACAACGGTCTGCAAAACCGTATAGATGGGTTCGACCCCCATCCGCGTCTCAATAAAATTATATTCGCCTTTTCTTCGGTTTTAGTCATTGACAAAGTTAAATACCATAGTATTATTTTTGTATGAATGATAACAATTTAGCAATTTTTGAAAACTTTAAAATTCGTCGTCTTTATGATGAAAAAAAGGAATTATGGTATTTTTCTGTAATTGACATTATTGCAGTTTTAACAGATCAAAAAGATTTTCAACTTTCTAGAAATTATTGGAAGGTTCTAAAAAATCGTCTTAAAGCAGAAGGAAGTGAAGTGGTTACAAATTGTAACCGGTTGAAATTACTCGCTCAAGACGGGAAAATGCGATTAACTGATGTCGCCAATGTAGAAACAATTTTGCGTTTAATTCAGTCAGTACCAAGCAAAAAAGTTGAACCAATTAAATTATGGCTTGCTAAAGTTGGTTATGAGCGAATGCAGGAAATGTCCGATCCAGAAAAAGCTTTAAATCGATCTCGAGAATATTGGCAAAAACAAGGTCGAAGTCAACAATGGATTCAACAAAGAATGATGGGTCAAGAGGTAAGAAATAAACTCACCGATTATTGGAGTAATAATGAAGTAAAAAAAGGGGAGGAATTTGCAATTTTAACTAACATTATTCATCAAGAATGGAGTGATTTATCAGTAAAACAACACAAAAATTTAAAAGGTTTAAAGACACAAAATTTGCGGGATCATATGAGTGATGAAGAATTGATCTTCACCGCTCTTGCTGAACTTTCAACTAGAAAAATTGCTGAAACCGAAAAATCCACTGGTTTAGAAGAAAATAAAATTCCAGCTCACAAAGGTGGAAGAATAGCCAAGGATGCCCGAATTGCTCTAGAACAAAAAATAAATAAAAGTATAATCACTGGTCAAAATTTCCTCCCACCAAACAAAAAACATAAAAATTAGTATTATTTTTTATATTCTTCTTTAACTCTTTTCATTACTTCCTGATTTAAGAAAGTAATATTTTTAAACAACCATTTTTCTTCAATTTTTTCTCCCTGTCTTATTTTCATTGCTTGGTCCAAAAGCTGATTATATTCATCACTTAAGTTCAATTCTTTACTTAATTTCCAAATCTCATCGTAAGTGTAAGGGAATTTTTTAAGTTCTAAAATTTCCAAAACTCTGGCGCCAAACAAAGCTGATTTAAAATTTATTGAAGCGGTTATTAAATCGCCAGTTCTAAACGATCCCACTGCAGCAAAAGCTGTTGCTATATCAAAACTCGCCCTCTCAATTAAATCTATTATTTCAATTTTTGGCGCTGTCATTTTTTCCAATATTTTTTCTCCAAAAATTGTTTTACCGGTTTCAATTAATTCTTTTAAATAAATTGCCTTTGGAAACGGAGTATCAATATTAAAATTTTTAATATCATCCAACAAAAAAGGGTAGACCATCAAGTTTTTTAAATCGTGCATTTTAGCAATTTCGCTTCGACTTATTTTGTTTTTATCAAAAATAATTCCGACTTCATAATCACTTTCCTTCTTAAAATCTTTTCTAGCTCTAGAACCATATAGAAATATCGATATTGGCTTGGTTTCAGCCCAAATTTTTTCTAAAACCAAATATATTTCTTTATCTAAATTTAAATCATTCATAAATTATTATAACCTGTTGTATAATCATCTACTTTTATAAAAAAGATCAAAAAGCGATTTTTCTAATAAATTGCACTTTTTACAATCAGTAAAACTCAAAAATAAGGAAAGGAGAGGCTAAGGTGAAAAAAAAGATTCAATCTTTTATAAATTCACCAACTTTTGTGGGTTTTGTTTTAATTATGAGTGGGTTATTTGTATATTTTTGCCCCGAACATATTATGTATCATGATTTATTTTTTCTTATTTTCCTTTTAAGTCTTGGACTATTTTGCATTTTAGTTGACATTTTTTCTAATAAATAAACCCCAAACATTGAAAGGAGAAATTAAAATGATTGAATCGAAAACTAATCAGGAAAGGATTGAGAAACTACCGTTTATTTTCAGGCAAAGAATTGAAAATCTACTAAAAACAATAAATTGGACTCAATTAGAGTATGAAATTTTATTCTGTGAACAAGCTGTCATTATAATATCCTATGTTAAAAACAAGCTAAGGGATGAAATATTGAGATCTTCATTGCCGACCTTTGATGAATATAAAAAATCTTTCCCTTTAAGGAGAGAAATGATTATTTGGAAATTTTCCTGTCGTTCACCAGAAGAACAGAAAAGATTAATTCCAGAAATGTCTACTGAGACATATGCATTTTCATTGATGATGGCTCGATTGTATTTCAGTAATCATCAAGAGGACATTGGTACTTTACCTGTCGGAACCTGGCTTTTTTAATCTAAATTTTTTAAGGAGGAAGTTTTTATGAGTATTGTTGCAAATGATTGTTTTGGTTTGGCTCTCAACATTGGTGATTTTGTTATTTCCGTTAACGACTTTGATTTGTCAGGAGAAATTATAAATATTTATGAGGCTGAAAATTATCTGTGGATTACTATCTTTGATGAAGATAAACCAGGACTTGTTAAAGGTTTAGATCCTAGTTCTTTCACCACCCCAGAACGACTCGCCGAACATTGAAAGGAAATTTACTCCGAGTTTTACTGAAAAAAGCCGGCAGGTAAATGTACATTTAATAAATGTGTGTTCCTTCCGGCTTTTTCTCGGTCTTTTTATTTAAATCTATCCTATAACTTGACATTTTTGTAATTTTTAAGTACAATTCCTCACTTTTATAAAAAAATCAAAAAGCGATTTTTTCTAATAAATAGCACATTTGAAAATCAGTAAAACTCAAAAATTTATTTTTGTATTTTGCAATGCATTACCTTGGGCCAAACTCTATGGTCCAAGATTATGTATTGCAAAGCAATATATAAAAAAACAAAAGGAGAAAGAAATTATGTTGACAACGGAAAAGAAAGAAACCGGTTTTATTTGCCTTGAAAAAATTAAATCTTGGATACAAAATGAGGGAATAAACCCTTTGTCTGTATCTAATATAAGAGGAATTCACAAGAAAAAAGAAGACGGAGATGTTGTTGTTAAAACTTACGATGATGTCCATCTTCTTCGCTTCAAAAATGACACTCCAGTAATTTTGGGAGTACAGAAAGGAGAAATTTTCATTATTCATTTACAATCAGTATTTATTAAACATTAATTTTTTCTATTAAAAAAGGAGACCGTTAATGTCAAAAATTGAACTAAGTGAAATGACTAGAAAAGATTTAGAAATTTTTACTAGAGATCTTGAGATGGAAGTAGCTGTTCTTAGGACAGAAAACGACTATTTTAGATCTAAACCAATCTCCAGAGAACACCTACTATTTAATTTTGATTGAGTTTTATTGATTGGCGCCGGCGGGATTAATATATATGAGTTGCATAATTAATTATGTAAACAATATATACCCGTCGGCTCTTTTCATTTTTATTGAGTTTTATCTCTTTTTCCACCACAACTATTTTCATTCCACAAACCTAAATTATTTGTTTCTGCTAATTTTTGGGCCGCTTTAAATTCCTCTTGGTAAAGGTAGGGAATTTGATAAGTGTACTCGAAAGCAAATCCTTCTTCGATTAATTTTTTATTGATAAAAGTTCCATCCGTTAAATAAATATATCTTAATAATCGACTATATTTATCTCTATCAGTTTGGGTTGAATCCGCCTCTAGTCTTACCATTTTATTTTCCAATAATTCTTTAGTTTTTTCCGATGCTTCTTTTCCAAAACATTGGACTGTTTTTCTAGGGTCTTTAGTTTCTGGAGTATCTATTCCAATCAATCTCACTGTTTCTATTTGATTATTAATTTCGACTTTTATTGTGTCTCCATCCACTATTTTTGTCACTTTTACTAATTCAGAACTTTTTGAAGCTTCTATTATTTTTGTCGGTATTGCAGTTGGGACTATCGTTGGAATTGTTGTTGGAGTCGGTATTATCTCTTGAGTTATGTTTTCTGGTTCAGTTTTAAACTCTGGAAACATTGAAGTTAGAGTTAAAAATAAAATAGCCCCGATTATTAGTCTAAATTTTTTTGATTTAATTAGATTTTTCATTTGTTTTTAAGGTAATTAATTATATCCTTTTGAAATTAAAACTATTTCAAGCTAAAATGAACCATATGAAGAAAAAACGAAATCCGATTGTTGGTTTTGTTGGGCCAATGAATGCTCGAAAAACCTTACTTCTTTTAGATCATGTTTCCGCCGCCGAAGCTGTTGGAGAAAAAGTAATTATTTATAAACCAGAGGTTGATGATCGCTTCGCTGTTGATTTAATTTGTTCTCGTTGTGGTGGTTCTCATAAAGCTATTCCTGTTCCTTCTTCTACTCAAGGGGATTTAAAAGCCAGATCAAGTTTTATTTTAAAAGACGTTAAAAAAAATCATCCCCATGTTAATATGATCGCTATCGATGAAGTTGAAATGTTTGATGATGATATTTCTGAAGTTGTTTTAAGGTTAGCCGAAGCTGGTTACCAAATTGCTTATTCTGGTCTTAATACTAATTATCGAGGTGAAGCTTTCACTGATGGTATTCGTGACTTAATGGCTATCTCTAGTCGTCTAGAAATGCTTACGGCTCGTTGTACCTATTCCTATGATGGTATTCATAAATGTGGGGCTCCTGCCACTATGACTCAGCGTCTTAAAAACAATAAACCAGATTCTTATACTAGCCCTTTAATTGTCATTGAAAAGTTTACTACTGAAAGTGAAAAACCAACCTTCACTTACGAAGCCAGATGTCTTAAACACTGGTCCATTAAAGGTAAACGACCTAAAAAAGATCTTCTTTTTGATAAAAGAGTTATTAAACACCATGACTAATATTTTTATTGCTTCTCCTCATGGATTTTGTTTTGGTATTAATCGGGCTATTAATTTAGCCAAAAACACCGCCAAAAATTCTACCAAACCTATTTTTTTCTTAGGTGAATTAGTCCATAACCAACACGTTGTCGATTATTTAGAGTCCGAACTAAAAATAAAAACAGTTCAATCTTTAACTGAAATTCCTAAAAATTCCGTCGTTATTATTCGAGCTCATGGTGCCACTCCTCAAGTTTTTCAACAAGCCACCGAGATGGGTTTAGAGATTGTCGATGCTTCTTGTCCTTTAGTTTTAAAATCTCATCAAACCGTTAAAGATTTAGCTTCTCAACAAAAAGACATTATTTTCCTTTGTAATAAAATTGATCACGATGAAACTGTTGGGGTTGTCGCTGAAGCTCCAGATTTTATAACTCCTGTTACTCTGCAAAATATTTTAACTTTTGATATTAAAAATCCTCACAATACTGTTCTTATTACTCAAACCACTCTCTCTACTACTGAAACCAAAGATACTCTCGAATTTATTAAAAATAAATATCCCAAAATTTCCATTTTTCCTCATATTTGTCAGGCAACTACCGATCGTCAAATTGCTGTCATTGAGTTAGCTAAAAAATGCAGTTTAATTATTATTGTTGGTTCTTCTACTAGTGCTAACTCTAATAGTCTTCAAAAAGTAGCTAAATCATGTGGGGCTATTAGTTATATTATTGATAATTCTTCAGAATTAGATCAAGATTGGTTTATTGATCACAAAAATGTCGGCATAAGTTCCGGTGCCAGCACTCCAGAATCAATTTTAGAAGAAGTTATAAAGCAAATTAAAAATTATGAATAAAAAATCAAAAGAAGTTAAAGTTGGTAATTTAATTCTTGGTGGAGACAATCTAATTCGAGTTCAATCGATGTGTAATACTCCAACTAAAAATGTGGAGGCTACTGTTAAACAAATTTTGGAGTTAGAAAATGAAGGTTGCGAAATTATTAGAGTTGCCGTCCCAGATATGGATTCAGCCAAAGCTATTGGTGAGATAAAAAAACAAATTCATATTCCACTTGTTGCCGATATTCATTTTGATTATTTATTGGCTCTAGAATCAATTAAACAAGGTATTGATAAAGTTAGAATTAATCCAGGTAATATTGGTTCTGAGGAAAAAGTTCAAGCAGTTGTTAAAGCTTGTCAAGAAAAAAATATTCCAATTAGAATTGGTGTTAATGTTGGTTCTATTGAAAAGGAGTTACTAGAAAAATATGGTCCAACTCCTCAAGCTGCTGTTGAATCATGTTTAAAACATGTTCGAATTTTAGAAAAGCTAAATTTCTATAATATGCTTCTTTCTATAAAATTTAACGATGTTCCTCAAATGATTGAAGGTTATCGACTTTTAGCTTCAGAAGTTGATTATCCTCTTCATCTTGGAGTCACTCACGCTGGTACTGCTTATATGGGTACCATCAGAAATGCAATTGGAATTGGCACTCTTCTTCAAGAGGGAATTGGGGCCACTCTTCGTGTTTCCCTAACAGCT
>Ga0209540_10000913_pt1 | contig 23767 bp, 26 predicted proteins | sample BarGraIncu01121A_FD_184501 | JGI IMG/M metagenome (GOLD analysis project Ga0209540, IMG submission 184501) | Arctic peat soil microbial communities from Barrow, Alaska - Barrow Graham LP Incubations 011-21A (SPAdes) (version 2) | ecosystem: Environmental > Terrestrial > Soil > Wetlands > Peat... | reverse complement strand
TTTTGGCCTTGGAAAGCTGATCGTCGAAGGAGGCATGTCGCTTCGCTTCTGTCCGAAAATGCCGAAGAAGATCCTTCAGCTTTCATCGCCCGAAGCTGCCCTCCGCGATACGCAGAAGGACTTCAGGGCCCTTGACCTGAATTTCAGCAGCTTTGTCCCGTCGACAGACGATGGTGTAAATATTCTCAGGATAGATATCAAGGATGCAAACAACGATGGTGCGATGAAATACCTTGCTTCAACCTACGATCGTACTAATAATGTGATTCGCGACGGGATCATTCAGAATGGCAAGAGAATCATCACCTTTTCGGGCATTCTCCAGTACAAGACTTTCCCATTGGCTGACATACTTTCAACTCTCCTGGAGGTTGGACAGAAGGAAATGAATAACCCGATTGAGATTGAATTTGCAGCCAACCTCGAGACTCCTGCAGGAACCCCCAAGGTCTTTAACTTCCTTCAGATAAGGCCGATAGTTTACTCAGATGAGACTTATAATATTAACCTCGATAACATCAGGAAAGAGCAAACAATTATTTTTTCAGATTCTGCCCTTGGCCATGGATTGTTCAAAGGCATTATGGATCTTGTCTATGTCAAACCGGAGTCATTTAATGCTGCGCAAAATAAGAATGTCGCCATGGTGATAGAGAAAATAAATTCTTTATTTGTGAAGCAGTCATTGGGATACGTGCTTATTGGCCCCGGAAGATGGGGATCTACGGATCCCTGGCTCGGCATCCCTGTGAAATGGCAGCAGATATCGGCGGCAAGGATAATTGTCGAATCGGGACTGAAAAACTACCGCATTGACCCAAGCCAGGGTACTCATTTCTTCCAGAACCTCACATCATTCAGAGTAGGATATTTCACAATAAATCCTTTTATAAACGAAGGCTATTACGATGTGGATTTTCTGAATGGGATGAAAATTGTGCATGAAGATGAATTTATAAGGCATATCCGTTTTGACAAGCCTCTCGAGATAATGATAGACGGTAAGAGGCATAAAGGAGCAATAATGAAGCCGGATCAGCATTAATTTTAATAAAATCAAAAAAACTCTATAATGGAAACAGCAGCAACAGTTTATAAGGGCGATCTTAGAACCGAAATAACTCACCTCCGCTCCGGAAGCGTGATAATCACAGATGCTCCGGTCGACAACAAGGGCAAGGGGGAGAATTTCTCACCCACCGATCTGGTAGCTTCAGCTCTGGGGAGTTGTATATTTACCATCATGGGAATTGCCGCCAGAGAGCATGGATTCTCTATTGAAGGAACAACCTGCAAAATAACAAAGATCATGACTGAAAGCCCCAGGAAGATAGGGGAGATTAAGATTGATTTTGATTTTACAGGACATGAATACAGCGCCAAGCAGAGGAAAATCCTTGAATATTGTGTTAAAACATGCCCGGTGGCATTAACGCTTAATGAATCTGTATTTCAGAACGTTACACTGCATTTTTAATAAACGGTCCCTTCAGTTGCCATATCTTTACTGATTTTCTTAATAAGCCCCTGGAGTATATTGCCTGGTCCTACCTCAGTAAATGAGGTTGCACCATCTGAAATCATGTTGATCACTGACTGAGCCCATCGTACAGGTGATGTAAGCTGAGCCACAAGATTAGCTTTTATGGTATCCGGATCAGTTGAGGGTTTAGCATTTACATTCTGGTAAACAGGGCAAACTGGACTGTGAAACACAGTAGAATTAATGGCCTGTTCGAGCTCCACCCGGGCCGGCTCCATAAGCGGGGAATGGAAAGCGCCTCCTACAGCCAGCTTTAAAGCTCTCTTAGCTCCTTTTTCCTTAAGTGCTTCAATAGCCTTATCTATGCCTTCATTTGATCCTGATATTACAATCTGTCCCGGGCTGTTGTAGTTGGCCGGAACCACCACGTCGGGTATTGAGGCGCAGACATCTTCCACGGTTTTATCATCAAGCCCCAGTATTGCTGCCATAGTTGACGGAGTTTTTTCACATGCTTTTTGCATTGCAATTGCTCTTTTTGATACAAGCATAATTCCATCCTCGAAGGATAATGTCTTATTGGCAACGAGAGCCGAGAATTCACCAAGTGAATGACCGGCAACCATCGATGGCTGGAAGCTGTCACCGAGAAGCGCGGCAAGTATTGTTGAATGGAGGAATATAGCAGGCTGGGTCACTTTTGTCTGTTTCAGGTCTTCATCTGTTCCTGAAAACATCAGATCAGTGATCCTGAATCCAAGCAGGCTGTTTGCTTTTTCGAACATCTCCTTTGCTATGGGTGATTTTTCGTAAAGATCTTTGCCCATGCCGACAAATTGTGCTCCCTGTCCGGGAAATACATATGCCTTCATAATTATTTCAATAAATTAAGTACTGATTGCAGGAGCGCAAAAATAGAAAATTATTTTCAGTGAAGCCTCGAACCGATAAGATGAATGAACTCCTCGCGGGTGTTTAGCTGCTCAAGGAAAATACCTGTAAATGCAGAGGTTGTGGTTACTGAGTTTTGCTTTTGTACTCCCCTGATCTGCATGCACATATGCTGAGCCTCAATAACTACCGCAACTCCAAGAGGCTTAAGGGTATCCTGAATACAGTTCCTGATCTGGGTGGTAAGCCGCTCCTGGACCTGAAGTCTTCGTGAAAAAGCTTCCACAACCCTGGCGATCTTGCTTAGTCCCGTAATGTATCCATCCGGTATGTATGCGACATGAGCCTTGCCGAAGAACGGGAGCATATGATGCTCACACATGGAATAGAGGTCAATGTCCTTTACAATTACCATCTGCCTGTACTCTTCCTTGAACATTGCCGACCTCAGTATTTCATCAGGATTCATATTATATCCAAGTGTAAGATAATTCATGGCTTTGGAAACCCTTATCGGAGTACGCACCAATCCTTCCCTCTTGGGATCTTCCCCGATCAGTTCGAGTATTCTATGGTACATTTTTGCCATTTCTTCGATGGTCTCAGCATTCCAGGTCTCAATCTTATTATATCCGTCGACGATCATTCCTGACCCATCGTTTATTTTTTCGATTTTTTCAGCCATAATATTCAATGAAATTATTTTCTGTTTCTTCTATCTTAATACAGTGAAGCAGTGCACCATTCTTTTCAATTTCAGGCTTCATCTCATCCCAGATCGCAACTGCAAGATTCTCGGTTGAGGAAATTTTGCCTTTCATGAAGGTCACATCAAGATTGATGTTCCGGTGATCAAGCTTCTCAATCACTTTCTCATTAATTATCTTTTTCAGGATATTAATATTCATAACAAAACCATGATTTTCAGACTGTTCCCCTTTAACTGTAACCCAGAGGACATAATTATGCCCATGCCAGTTTGGATTGGAACACTTGCCGAAAACCTCCAGGTTTTTTTCATCGGACCAGTCCTGCCTGAACATCCTGTGTGCAGCACTGAATCTTTCTCTGCGTGTAATGTAGATCATTTGACAGTACGATTTATATACAATATTAGCCAATAAAGTTGATTTTTTAAATCCTAAATGCAATATATTTATAGCACTTAAACTGTTATGGCCTTAAAAGTACTATTGATTACTGCCACTGATGCCGAAGCTGAGGCATTGAAGAAAATCCAGGGAATAAAATCTTGTCCGGATGGGTTTTTGCTTGGTCAATCTGAAGTAAGTCTCCTCGTAACTGGTGTAGGATCAATTGCAACATCATGGGCCATGACCAAATGGCTATCTTCAAATTCCAGGCCGGACCTTGCGATAAATATAGGCATAGCGGGCAGTTTCAGAGATGATATTGAAATCGGCGATGTAGTCGTACCGGTTTCCGATTGTTTTGCAGATGCGGGGATAGAAACAGGCAGCGGTTTTATTACCCTTGAAGAGGCCGTCCTTGCAGATCCGGATAGATTCCCGTTTACCGATGGAAAAATAATTGCAAAGAATAAATATTGCAACATGGCAATGAATTTTCTGAAGCCGGCAAAAGCCATAACAGTAAACAGTGCGTCAGGTTCACAAGAAACTATAAACAGGCTGTTAAAAAAATATAATCCTGATATAGAGACTATGGAAGGCGCAACTTTTTTTTATATTTGCAGCGGGGAAAAATTGCCTTTTATGGCATTGAGGTCAATTTCAAACAAGGTTGAACCGCGAAATAAAGACAAGTGGAATATCCCGCTTGCGCTTATTAATTTGTCAGAAAAGTTGAAAGAATTCCTTTTAATCGTTTAATGAAAGAATGAAACTGACACTTGGTTTCTCGCCATGCCCGAACGATACGTTCATTTTTGATGCGATGGTGCATGGGAGGATTGATACTGAAGGGCTGGAATTCGATTATTTGCTGGCAGATGTGGAGGAGCTTAACAGGAAAGCTTTCGCAGGCGATCTTGATATTACCAAAATGAGCTTCTACGCATATGCTTATGCAGTTCAGAATTACCTGATCCTCGACTCGGGGAGTGCGCTTGGACACAGGAATGGGCCGCTTCTTATCAGCAAAAATAAAATTGACCCATCAAATCTGGCCACAGCCAGGATCGCCATCCCCGGGAAATACACAACTGCCAATATGCTTATCAGCATTGCATGGCCTGAAGCTCTCAATAAAACAGAATATTTGTTCTCGTCAATCGAGGAAGCTCTGCTGAAAGGAGAAATGGATGCTGGATTGATTATCCATGAAACAAGGTTTACATATTATAAAAGAGGCCTTCATAAGATTGCCGATATGGGAGAATACTGGGAGAAGCTCACAGGTCTGCCAATTCCTCTTGGAACTATTGTCGTCAACAGGAGACTTCCTGAGGATATTGCACTGAAAGTCAACAGGATTATCAGGCGAAGCCTCGAATATGCCTACCATGATTCTCTTGCATCATACGATTTCGTAGTTGCAAACGCAAAGGAGATGGACAGCACCGTGATGAATAATCATATCAAGCTATTTGTCAATAAATTCACTCTGAACCTGGGGAAGGAAGGTAAAAAAGCAATTTCGGAGCTTTTCAGGATTGCCCATGAGAAGGGAATAGTTCCCGTGCTTCCTGACCGGATTTTTCTTACTTCACATTAAAAAGCAACTCTTAAAATTCTTACATTTGATTCGGTATTGAATTTTAACTAATATTAAAAAACCGAATCATGGCCTTTGAACTTCCAAAACTTCCGTACAAGCTAAATGCTCTTGTTCCTCATATCAGTGAGGAGACGCTGGAATTCCACTATGGCAAGCATCATCTTGCTTATGTAAATAATCTGAACGGGCTTGTCCCCGGAACTCAATTTGAAAAAGCCAGCCTTGAAACCATTATCAAAAATGCCGATGGGGCAATTTTTAATAATGCCGCCCAGATCTGGAACCACACTTTTTATTTTGAATCTTTTTCCAAAGCAGGGAAGAGAGAACCAGATGGAAAGCTGGCTGAAGCAATTAATAAATCATTCGGATCGTTTGATGCCTTTAAAGAGCAATTTACCAAGGCTGCAGCCACTCTATTCGGCGCAGGCTGGGCATGGCTTGTAAAAAGTGAAGATGGTTCACTCCAGATAGTTCAGGAATCAAATGCCGGGAATCCTCTTAAAAAAGGGCTTAAACCACTGTTAACCTGCGATGTGTGGGAACATGCTTATTATATCGATTACAGGAACAGGAGACCCGATTACATAAAGTCATTCTGGGAAATAATTGACTGGAATGTGATATCCGGACGCTTCTGAAAGTAATTTGAAAAATATTAAACGGCATAATGTCAGGAATTGCGGTTCCAGGCAATTTTATTAACATCAATCTCTCTTTAACTATCATGAAAAAAATCCTGTACTCTTTATTGTGCCTGTGCTTTGCATTTGCTACCGTTACCGGTCAGCAATCAAAAGTCGTCGACCGGATAATAGAACTTGGCAAAACTGATAACCGCACTATGCATCATCTTGATGTTCTTACAAATCGTTTCGGAGGACGCATTACCGGATCTGATGCTTATACCAATGCTGCACTCTGGTGCGCTTCGGAATTTAAAAAATGGGGTATGGAAGTTATTATGGATGAGGCAGGTACTCTTCCTGTGGGGTTTGACCGGGGACCCTGGTTCGGACGTCTTCTTTCCGATAACGGTATGGACCTTCACTTTGCCACGCCGTCGTATACATCAGGCACAAAAGGTGTTGAGCGCGGTCGTGTCATGCTTGAACCAAAAAGCAGGGATGAGTTTGATCACATGAAGGGTGTACTTAAGGGTGCATGGGTGCTTATCAGCGGCAAGAACACCGGATGGCCCATTGATTTTTCGCAGCATGCCGATTCACTCAGAGCTAAAGTTCTGGTTTACAATGATTCCATATCAAAGCTAAACAGGGATATAACAAGGCAGAATTTTGAGAACCGCGATAAACCTCAGAAAGATCTTATCCCGCTTAAGGAGGAACCGGCACTATTTTATCGCGAAATGTGTGAAGCAGGAATTCTTGGAATCATTCAGTCTGCTGCCGTTCCTATAAGGGTCCTCTACGACAGGAAAAATCTTGATAAACTGACATTCGAGACACTGCCGACAGTATGCGACATTAAACTCGATGAGAACCAGTATTCGATTATAGAAAAGATGGTTAAGGAGCGAAGGTATTTCCTCCTTGAATTTGACATTCGGAACCATTTCAATCCGGGCCCGGTAAAATATCATAATGTCATCGGGGTGATCAGGGGTACTCAGTATCCTGACGAGTATGTAATGATGGGCGGTCACCTCGACTCATTTGATGCAGCAACAGGCGCAGTTGACGATGGCTCAGGAGCAACTCCCACAATGGAAGCCGCCAGGCTCATAATGGCTGCCGGAGGGAAGCCCAAACGTACCATTCTCGTCTGTCTGTGGGCGGGAGAGGAATTCGGCCTTTATGGCTCGAAGCACTGGGTTGAAGCAAATAAGGAGAAGCTTCCAAAGATTTCCAACTATTTTAATCGTGACGGCGGACCTACGGTACCTATCGGCCTGAATGTCCCTGAAGCCATGTATGACGATTTTGAAAAGATTTGCAAGCCACTTAATGATATAAATCCCGATTTCCCGTTCAAATTGGTCAGGAACACTCAGCCTCCCCATCCAAGACCAACTACAGCAGGAGGAACAGACCAGGCTTACTTTGCCATGAACGGTGTGCCCACGCTTTATTTCGATCAACCCGATTCCAAGGGCTACGATTTTAATTACGGAGAAATATGGCATACCGAGAATGACTACTATAACAAGAGTATTCCTGAATACCAGGAGCATGCTTCAGTCGTGACAGCTGTCGTGGTTTATGGCCTGGCAAATCTTGACCACCTTCTTTCGAGAAAAGGACTTTTTGCTGAACAGGAAGAAAAAAAGTAATACAGGATATAACTGAAATACAGATGAATTTAAAAGAGCTTGTTCTTAAAACCCGTTCATACAGGCGGTTTGACGAGTCTTATAGAATTGATTATAAAACACTTGAGAATCTGGTTGATCTGGCAAGACTCTCTGCATCTGGAGCAAACCGCCAGCCATTAAAGTATCTTATTTATAATTCAGCTGAAGATTGTGCCCGTGTATACCCATCACTTATCTGGGCTGCCTACCTGAAAGAATGGGACGGACCAGAAAAAGGGGAAAGGCCGGCAGGATATATAATTATTCTTGGCGACAAATCAATAGCAGAAGGATTCGGAGTTGACCACGGAATAGCAGCTCAGAGCATCATGCTGGGGGCAAGTGAGGCTAGCCTCAGAGGATGCATGATAGCTTCGATAAGGCGCGATCAGCTTCGTTCAGAATTTTCAATTCCTGAAATTTTTGATGTGCTTCTTGTCCTGGCTCTCGGGAAACCTGTCGAAAAGGTAATAATTGATGACATGAAGGAGGGTGACGTCAAATACTGGAGGGACAATGAAATGAATCATCATGTTCCGAAAAGAGCCCTCAGGGACCTGATCATTAAACTGTAATTTCATAGTATGAGGAGACAGCTCATATTTATATTGTTGAATGCTCTGTTATGGACTTCAATGTCTGGACAGGAATCGGATAACCAGGGCAGCAAATTGCTTTTTCAGGGTATTGTTATGGAAAAGCAAAATGAAAACCCTCTGCCAAACGCACAGATCTTTATTAACAGAACTTTTTCATCGGTAAGCAATGACCATGGAAGGTTCGCATTTTATGCGGCTAAGAACGATACCGTTACTTTCAGTCTTCTTGGCTATAAGCCATTAATCTTCTACATCAGCGATACTCTCGCCGGAAAAGAATTCGTTGCGGGCATTTATATGCGTGCCGACACCGTATCGATCGACGAAGTGGTGATTCTCCCAAGACTTGCAAACCTTAAAGCCGATATATTCAGTCCGCGAAGTGAGACAAGCAGGCAACACCAGAATGCCAGCAATAATCTGGCACTTTCTGCATACCAGGCAAGGATGACGCAGAATAAACTTGGTGACCCTTCTCTTAATTATGAGGTACTCAGGCAGAGACAAAAGGATGAAGCATATACAAAAGGACAGATTCCATCTGACAGGATAGTAGGCTTAAGTCCTCTGATGCTTATTCCGGCCGCCTATATGCTGCTTCACGGCCTTCCTGGGAAGCCTGCGCCGCTCCAGCCCAGCCTGACTGAACAGGAAGTGAATGAGATTCACAAAAGGTATATGGAATCTATAAGGGAGAAGTGATAGACAGACAGTTACTCGGTCCTTGATCCTCGTTCCTCGTAGTTATCTTACCGAGCACCGAGTACCAAGCATCGCGCACCTGAACAACCTCATCCCTTATTAAAAATTGCCTTGATAATATGGCTTGCTATCTTAGGATTCTCCTTCAGGCGGCGTGTTGAATAACTGAACCATTTTTCTCCGAAAGGCACGTAAACTCTCATTGAATGTCCTTCATTTACAATGCTTTCACGCAGCTTGGGCGTCACCCCGTAAAGCATCTGGAATTCATATAGATTTTTCGGTACATTATATTTCTCCAGAAGTTTATATGCTGCATCGACAAGCGGTTTATCATGAGTTGCAATGCCAACGTGTATCTTATTTTTTAACATGTACTCAAGATCCTCGAGATAATGCTGATTAATCTCTTCATATTTCTTGAATGCAATCGCAGCCGGCTCAACGTATATGCCCTTACAGAGCCTGAAGCTGAGTGGTGTAGCTTCACTGTTCAGGTCAGAAAGACCTTTAATGTCGTCTAAAGTTCGTTTCATGTAGGCCTGAATGACAAGCCCGACGTTTCCCGGGAACTCTTTCTTAAGCCTGCGGAAAAGTTCAATCTCCATGTCGGTGCATGGCGAGTCTTCCATGTCTATCCTTATAAATCCCTTGTACCCGGCGGCATGGGCTATAATCTCCCTGACATAACGGTAACAAGCTTCCTTATCGATAAGCAATCCGAAGCTGGTCGGCTTAACAGAAAAATTACCGTCAATCCCGTTTTTGTAACTCACATCAATCGTGTTGAGATATTCCTTCGTGTTGGCTTCTGCCTCCTCAAGTGTATTGATGAATTCCCCGAGGACATCGAGAGTCACTTTTACACCTTTGCTGTTCAGATCCTTAGAAACTCTCATAGCATCATCGATAGTTTCACCCGAAATATAGGAGTGAGAGAAAATCCAGATAAACTTTTTTGGAAAATATGGCAATATTGCCGCAATGAATTTGTTAAACATAGTAGTTATTGATAATTATTGTTTATGTAAAAAATTTGAACTGCTAATAAAAACCATCCTTAAATATTTTTTAATGACCTTTGTCATTGAAACAAGGTGTTTAAAAGGTGAAATTATTTATTTTGGATTAATTTTTCAGATTATGCAACCATTTATTTATATGGTATGTCATAAAAATGTCCTCAGTGTATGACGAGCGACCAGCAGATAATAGAAGGATGCGCAAAGCATGACAGGAAGTCACAGCAGTTGCTGTACGACAAATACTCTCGTTTCCTTCTTGGAGTATGCCTGAGGTATGCTTCCGACAAAGCTGAAGCTGAAGATATTTTGCAGGATAGTTTTTTGAAGATATTTTTTAATATAAAAGATTATTCAGGTACAGGTTCTTTCATAGGCTGGTTAAGAAAAGTTACGGTCAATACGGCTATCACCAATTATCATAAAAATCTGAAATACAGATACCATATTGAAATTGAGGAGTTCGTGTCGGTCGAGACTGGTGTTGAAAGCTTTGAGGAGGATTTTTTTACCGCTGATGAACTTTACAAGGTACTGAATGGGTTGCCTGCCGGTTACAGGATGGTATTCAACCTGTATGCAGTTGAAGGTTATAAGCATAAAGAGATAGCAAAGATGCTTGGAATAGATACCAACACTTCTAAATCTCAGTACAGCAGGGCAAAAGCGGTAATAAGGGACAAACTTGAAAAACTTGGTAAGCTTAAGAACAGATATTCTGAAGATAATAATTGAATAAACTATTGAATGAATCGTGAAAGGGAAAGTTGAAAATAAGATATTGAGGGATCTTTTCAGGCAAAAGCTTGAAAGCACTGAAGTTATTCCTTCTCCTGAAGCTGGCGTCAATCTTATGCGCCTAGTCGGCAGGAGGGAGTTTCTGCGCTTCAATCCATCGCGTTTCAACATCTGGTATGCAGGCGGAATTGCTGTTGTCGGCGCTGCCCTGGCAATTATTCTAGCTTCACCTGTTCATAAAAAGAATATTTCCGGCCTCTTAAATACCAATACATCAGAAGATATTTCTTCGAAGAAGCCTGATGAAATTCAGTCTTCAGGCAAATACTTTGAACTTGAGGCTCAGAGCCCTTTAAAAGAAGCGGGCAGGATTGCGAAGAAAACTGCAAGGACTAATACTGTGGCTTATGCTGAAAAAGCACAATTAGCTATGCCTGGTTCTTCAATAGTGCCAGCAGGTCAGATAGCTTCTATTAGCGGAAAAGATATTTTCAAAGGTGGAAATCCTGTAACTGACAATCTCAGGAGTCAGAGTCTGGTTACGGAGAACATAGCTTCTGCCTCAGTTACTGAAGGATGTGCACCTCTTAAGGTATCGTTCAGGAACAAGGTAGTAAATTGTGATTCATGCCGCTGGACCTTTGGTGACGGTGGCACTTCGTCTGAAAAAAATCCGAAATGGCTCTTTGATATACCGGGAGAGTATATTGTTACACTTTCTGTATTTGGAACCGGGAACCTTCATTCTTCTTCATCCCTGACTGTAGTTGTACATGCAGTCCCCAAGGCAAGGTTTGAGTCCTTCCCTGAGAATGCTATCCTGCCAAATGATGAAATCTCATTTCACAACTACTCTTCTGATGCCGTAAAATACAGGTGGGACTTTGGCGATGGGTCATCATCGGAACTTTTTGAACCAATGCACTCATATAAGAAGTCAGGCCGGTATAATCTTAAGCTGACTGTTTCAACGGAATTCGGATGCTCCGACTCGGTTATTGTAAAGAATGCATTTTCAGGTTCAGATAATTATATCGAATTTCCTAATGCTTTTATCCCCAACCTTAACGGGCCCTCGACAGGATATTATTCGCCAAAGAGCGATGAAGCCTCACAGGTATTTCACCCGGTTTCTTCAACCGTTTCTGATTACCAGCTGCGGATTTTTAGCCGCAATGGAATCCTGATTTTTGAAAGCAATGACATTAATATTGGATGGGACGGATATTACAAAGGTAATTTGTGTGATCCGGGTGTTTATATATGGAAAGTCCGCGGAAACTACCTGAATGGTGAACCATTTACAAAAATGGGTGATGTCACACTGCTCAAAAACTGATACTGCATTCTAAGATTGCCTCTGAATCGCTATTCCCATTCATCAAATAATTCAGTACATTCATCCAATATTTAACTGTATTCGTTAAAAAATCAGGTGCCGGGTAACACATTTGGCTCAAAAAAACGTTATATCTTAAGGAATTGTAATTTGATTTAACTATTTTCGTCAATGTAAACCTATACCGGATAAATCTTGCTAAAAAGAATTATATATATACTCCTTACAGCATTTATCCTATTCACAGATTGTTATGGACAGGATCCGACATTCTCGCAATTTTATGCCAATCCTCTTTATCTTGCCCCATCCTTTGCAGGTGCTACCCAGGAGTACAGGATCGGGATGAATTACCGGAACCAGTGGCCTGCAATTCCCGGAGTATTTGAGACGTACAGCATTTCATTCGATAAGGCGATGCCTAATTTCAATTCAGGTATCGGTGTCCTTGCTACTTACGATGTTGCAGGTTCAGGTAACTTGAGTACGACGAATATCGGATTATTATACTCCTACGATTTTAATATAAACGAAGACTGGCATTTCAGGCCGGGAGTGAATTTTAAGTTCTATTACCTTGGGCTTGATATTGCAAAACTAATATTCAACAGTCAGCTTACAGGAAGCGGTACAACGCCTTCCATCTCTCCTCCGCCTTTTGATAATGTCGCCGATGTCGATTTTGCTACATCCTTCCTGGCATATAATGACGCCTACTGGGGAGGCTTTACACTCGATCACCTGCTTGCACCCAAGATATCCTTTTACGGTGGTGATACACATGTTCCGGTTAAGTTCAACCTATTCGGCGGAATGCAGCTAATAAAAAAAACAAGGCTGAGGGTCAAGCTTCAGGAAGTGCTTTCAGTAGCTTTGAATTTCCAGGTACAGCAAAAATTCTACCAAACCGACCTTGGTCTGTATTATTACAAAGATCCGCTTATTTTCGGACTGTGGTACAGGGGAATTCCCTTTGTAACTTCACAGGCCGGCGATGCTGTCATAGGCCTTGTGGGGATTAAAACTGAACAGCTTCGCATAGGTTATAGCTATGATTTTACAATTTCAAACCTGGTTTCTTCCACCGGCGGGGCTCATGAGATTTCACTCACTTATGAGTTCAATTCATTCACGATAGGACAGCAGAGAAAAAGAATCAGGGCTATCCCGTGCCCTGAATTCTAGAGATCACGGACCCTTCTTGCTGCGGGATAATTTTGCTATATTCCTTTACAATAAATTGCAACACGCAGTAGCCACGTTTGCTTAAATATCTTATATTTGCGGCTGACTATTGTTAAACAAATATTAAATAACCAATGAAGAAACTTACCATAGTGCTGTTTTCAGTATTATTTCTTGCTGTTGCAGTTCTGTTTTACCTGAATTTCTCTGGAAGTAAAAAAAGCGGCAAAAACGCCGGCAAAAACAGTGTTCCTTTACAGGGAATCGCTTTTGTGAATATTGATACTGTTATCTATAAGTTCGATATGTTTTTTGACAGGAGGGCTGATCTGATGGCAAAACAGAAAAATGCAGAAGCTGAACTCAATTCCAAAGGAAGCCTTTACCAGAAGAATGCAAATGATTATCAGGATAAGGTCAATAAAGGATTAATAACAAGAGCCGACGCTACTGAAAGGGAAAAAGCCCTCTATCAGCAGCAGCAGGAGCTCGTAACACTCCGCGATAACCTTCAGTCCAACCTGATGGAAGAAGAACAGGTAATGAACAGGCAGATCGTTGAGTATATCACCTCTTTCCTCGAAGCTAATAAGGCTGACTATAATTACCAGTATATTCTTGGTAAAAGCTTCGGAAGTGTAGTACTCTACGGCGATGGAGGACTGGATATTACCCAGAAAGTTCTCGACGCGCTTAATAAAAAGTACCAGGCTGAGAAAAAATAGCGAAAATGGGTTTTGCCACTTCGTGGCTTGACAAAAGAGCACTATTCCCGGAATTCATTAATGAACCGCCTGATAATCAGACAGGCGTAATTGTTGTCATTCCTGCTTATAATGAACCGGATATTGCTGATTTGCTTGATTCACTGGTTAAGTGCAATGAACCCGGATGCAAGGTTGAAGTCATAGTTATTGTGAATGCACCGGCAGATGCCGGACCTGAGATCAGCCTGAGCAACAAGATTTGTATAAGCAGTATTGAAAGCTGGAAGAGAGAAAACAAAAGCTTCTTCCGGCTTTATTATTTTGATGCAGGCCGGCCTTCAATTAAAGGATGGGGAGTCGGGCTTGCAAGGAAGACTGGGATGGATGAGGCTCTTCGAAGATTTAGCAGTATCGGGAAACCGGAAGGTGTAATTGCAAGCCTTGATGCCGACTGCACAGTGAAGAAAAATTATTTCACGGAACTATTCAGTGAACTTTATGGGAACAGGCACAATAAAGCCTGTTCAATCTATTTTGAGCATCCGCTTACCGGAAATGATTTTTCTCCGGATATCTATGACTTTATTGTGCAATATGAGCTTCACATGCGGTATTACATTCAGGGCCTGAAGTACGCAGGATTTCCGTTCGCTTTTCACACGATAGGATCTTCAATGGCAGTCAAAGCTTCATCGTATGAAGCTTGCGGAGGAATGAACAGGAGGCAGGCCGGCGAAGATTTTTATTTCATCCAGAAGCTGATGCCGCCTGGCGGTTATTTCGCCCTTAATTCAACCATTGTATATCCTTCACCTCGTGAATCGTCAAGAGTTCCCTTCGGAACTGGTACTGCAATGAGCAGGCTCATGGATTTATCCGGCAAAAACTTTCTGACATATAATATTGAAGCTTTTAAAGAACTCAGGTACCTATTCAGCTTAACAGGAGAGTTGTACAGGTCTGATAAATCTGAAATTTCCAAAATCCGGAATTCCCTTCCACCCGGGCTGGAAACATTTTTGCATGAAGATGAATTTCTCGAAGCTGTTACCGAAATAAAAGAAAACACCTCAGGTATTGACTCATTCTGCAAACGATTTTTTGTATGGTTTAATATGTTCAGGATAATAAAGTACATGAATCATGTAAGCTCAGGAGTGTTCGATAAGCAAGCAGTTATGGAACAAGCACCATTGTTGCTGGAGATTATCGGTAAAAAGACCGATTATAAAACCCCTCAGGAATTGCTGGAATGTTACAGATCAATGGAACGGGGGATCAATTATTCTTCCTGGTGATCCTGCGATCCTCAGCAGGGGTAAGAACAATGAACAGATCTTCGTCAGGTTTTTTCATCAGATACTGTTCCCTTCCGAATTTCTCGAGATTGTGATTATCTGTTTTCAGCTCATTTATCTTCTTCTTATCAGACTCAACCTTATTCTGAAGATATTCGCGGTCTTTCTTAAGCTTGTGCAGCTCACGCATATCACCAACCCTGGAGATCAGGTTATTCGAGTCCAGAAGCAGGATCCAGACAAAGAATATGAGTATTGTGAGAATATATTTATTCCGGAAAATGGCTGGAACTTTATTTATGAATCTGAACCTTAACATTATAGTACAAATCTACAACTTTTTTATCAACCTCCGCTCATAAGATAAATCATCTGAACATTGTCTCCGTCATGAATTATTGTCGATTCATATTCTTCCCTTGGAATAAGAAGGCCATTGATCTTGACGATCCTCATTTTGTAGGAGAATTTCTTAATCTTCAGCATTTCGCTGACGGATAAGTTCTCGCCTGATAGTTCTTCTTCCCTGTTATTAAGAATTATTTTCATTGTCTGAAATAATCTCTCGTTTTTTTCATAAGTATCTCGATAACAGTGTTAGCCTGCATATTTGCTACGATTCCAACTCTCGCAGCCATCGGGGGCATTTCATCACCCGCTGTTGTCGATTCATCGCCGCAGATATACAGCGTCTCGTCGATCTTCCGGAATTTTATTGTTTCACTCTTGCCCCAGCCGGCAAGACCAGAACCCATTACCAGGGGAGTTCCCGGCATTCTGGTCTGAACCGTCTCAGCAATCATCTCCTTCATATCATCCTTGTCGAAAGCCTCTACAATTACATCGCATCCGGCAAAAATCTCAGGAATATTCAGATGATCCAGCTTTTCAGCCAGTGCAATTACTGTAATATCAGGATTTATCCTGGCAATGTTCTCCTTTAATGCGATAGTTTTAAGCATCCCGACCTGGGAGGTAAAATAATACTGTCGGTTCAGGTTGGCCGGTTCAATTACATCAAAATCGGAGATTACCAGCGTGCCTACTCCACTTCTGGCGAGGGCAACAGCACAGGTCGAGCCAAGTCCACCTGCGCCGGCTATGCCGACCCTGAACCCAGAAAGATGATCTTTTATTTCGGAGAACCTCATTTGACCCGTTTTTCGGGATAATAACAAAAATGTACCTTCCAGGGAAACAATTATTTACCCGGTCCGGTCTTCACACTTACGAGCTCTATATAACACAAAACAGGTGTAGATCCCGGAACGGTATTCGGAAGACCAACAAATCCATAAGCAAGACTCGAAGGGATCAGTAATTTAGCTTTTCCTCCTGCACGCATAAGCTTCAACCCTTCATTTATTCCTTTGGGATAAGCATCGATTCCAACTACCCATTTATAAGGGACTGAAGGAGGTTTATTAAAGTCAAACCAGACATAATCCAGGAACATGGTATGGTACTTTATATAAGCTGTATCACCATCCACTGGCGATATCCCTGTTCCGGCAACAATTTCATAATAATACAAACCGCTTGGGTACAGAACATAAGTTGTATCCCCAAGAGCTTTTATGAAATCATTTATTTGCTGTCGCTCGTATTTTTCCTGTGCGTTATCGGTCTCACAACCGGTAGTAATAACATTAAAAATCAGGAACAACAGTGATAGTATTTTAAATCCTCGCATTTGGTTAATAGTATTTAATTTCGAAAGATAGTAACCTTTTAGCCTTTTTACAAAGCTACTTTAATTGAACGGATACCTGCCGGAATTATTTTATTTCAGTTGCCCGTGCAGCCGGTTTCCCCTAGCAGTTTATCTCAGTCAGGAATGTGCTGATTATCATTTAAGGAGGAGGTTATAAATGATTTAAGTCATAAGGTCTGTCGTCAAAATAGCTTAATTTTGATCTTATTAGATTTCAATGTCAAATAAACCTGTTTCGTTATGGACAACGATGCAATAAAAGCGCAGCATAAACTCATTAAGGAATGGGATTATACATGGACTCCACTGAACAAGGGCTATACTGACAAAATCCTTTATATTAATGTTGGTTCAGGGGAAATAAAAGATAAGGATGTACCCGCTCTGATGAAGAAAAAATTTATCGGAGGAAAGGGATATGGACTGAGACTACTCTGGGACGCCACAAAACCAGATACGAAGTGGAACGATCCTGAAAATGAGATTATTATATCTTCAGGTCCCATTGGCGGCATAACCCAGTATTCCGGCACGGGCAAATCGCTGGTTGTAACCGTTTCGCCACAGACAGAGTCCGTAATGGACAGCAATGTAGGAGGTTTTTTCGGGCCATTTCTCAAATTCTCCGGTTTCGATGCCCTTGAGCTGCAGGGAAAAGCTGAAAAAGATGTAATTGTTTTCATTGACGGAATCAACCATAACATAAAGATCTTTGAGGCGCCTGCCGAAGCTGTCGACAGCCATCTTCTTGCCGAGCAGCTCACTGAGATTTTTGCCGATAATGACAATGAAAAGAAAAACATAGGTGTGGTTTCAGCAGGCTCTGCTGCCGACCATTCATTGATAGGAATGCTGAACTTCAGTTTTTATGATTCAAAAAGGAAGAAAGTAAGGCTTAAACAGGCAGGCCGGGGAGGAATAGGTACCGTTTTCCGCAACAAGAAGATCAAGGCTCTCGTGTGTAAGATCCCCGGGGTGAAAGGCAACCTGAATAATGTTGTCGACCTTGAGGCAATAATGGAGAGAGGCAAGCGATTTAACCGTGAGATACGCGAGCTCGACGACAAACAATGCCAGATGAGACAGGTAGGTACAGCACATCTTATGGAGGTAATGAATGACCATGACCTTCTTCCTGTTCATAATTATAAATTCGGAAGCCACCCCGATGCTTATAAAATAGATTCATCGGTCTGGAAGAGAAACTTTAGACAGAATAATCCTGATGGCTGCTGGATAGGCTGCAATATGTCGTGCAGCAAGGGCATTGACGATTTCGAACTGAAGACCGGCCCATACAAGGGACAAAAAGTGATCGTCGACGGACCTGAATATGAGAATGCCGCAGGTCTCGGATCAAACTGCGGGATATTTGATCCTGATTATATCATTGAGACCAATTTCTACTGCGATACCTACGGGATATGCACAATAACCTGGAGCACTCTTTCTGCATTTATTATGGAGTGCTTCGAAAACGGCATCCTTAACATGGAAAGGACAGGTGGACTAGAGCTGAAATTCGGAAATGCATCTGCTGCACTCGAGATGCTTCACCAGCTGGCAAGGGGAGAAGGCTTCGGCCTTATCGCCGGGCTGGGAGTGAGGAAAATGAAGCAGATGTTTATTGCCAGCGGCTGGGGCGATGCTGCCTTCCTTAACGATATAGGAATGGAAAACAAAGGCCTTGAGTATTCCCAGTATATGCCAAAGGAGTCATTGGCCCAGCAGGGTGGTTTTGCCCTTACCAACAAGGGTCCGCAGCACGATGAGGCATGGCTTATTTTTATGGATATGATTAATAACCAGATACCCACATTCGAGAACAAAGCTGAGGCATTGCATTATTTCCCGATGTTCAGGACCTGGTTCGGGCTTGTAGGCCTCTGCAAGCTTCCCTGGAACGATGTCGAGCCTGAAAATAATGCACAGACAGATGAGCCTGCAAAAGTGCCCGAGCATGTCGATAATTATATAACAATATATAAGGCAGTTACAGGCCTCGACTTTGATAAGAAAAAACTTATTGAAGATTCGGAGAGAGTATACAACTTCCAAAGGGTCTTTAATCTGAGAAGAGGATTCGGTACCCGGATTCATGACAGACAGCCATACCGTGCTGCCGGGCCGGTTACAAAAGAGGAGTATGAGTCAAGGGCAGAAAGGTATGACAAGCAACTTCGTGAAAAGACAGGCTTGAACACGGAAGGAATGGCAACCGAGGAAAAGATGAAGAAGCTCCGTAAATACAGGGAAGATCAGTATGAGAGCCTTATCGATGCCGTTTACAAAAGAAGAGGATGGAATAATAACGGTGTGCCGAAAATTGAATTTCTGCAAAAAATAGGAATGGACCTCCCGGAAGTTATTGAGGTAGTAAAGAATTTTCAGTAGCAGAGCTGATGGCCACAATGATAGCATTTCTCCGTGGTGTGAATATGACCGGTCATAACATGATCAAAATGACCGATCTTGCTGCGCTTTTAAAAAAACTTGGTTTTAAGATTATAAAATGAGGAAAATACTACTTATTCTCGTTGCTGTCACGGTTTTGGCCACAGGATGCAGGAATACCAGACCAAGGGAAATAATAATCTTTCATGCAGGCAGCCTTTCGGTTCCATTTAAGGAGCTTGCAACAGAATATGAGAAGCTTAACCCGGGGACAAAAGTTCTTCTTGAACCTGCCGGCAGCCTGGTATGCGCCCGGAAGATAACTGAGCTGAAAAAACCTTGCGACATTATAGCATCTTCAGATTACTTTGTAATAAATGAGCTTCTTATCCCGGACTATACAAAATGGAGCATAAAATTTGCAACCAATGAGATAGTAATTGCATTCCAGGAAAAATCGAAATATGCTTCAGGAATCAGTTCATCAAACTGGGTCGATATCATTATGAAGGATGATGTTACCTTTTCAAGAGCGGATCCAAATTCCGATCCATGCGGCTACAGAACTCTGCTGACATTCAAGCTTGCCGAAAAATTTTATAACAGGTCTGGTCTCGCTGAAAAGCTTGCTTCCAAAAACATGGATTTCATCCGTCCCAAGGAGGTCGACCTCGTTGCACTTGTCGAAGCCAATGCAGTAGATTATATGTTTCAGTATAAATCGGTTGCAATACAGCATAATTTGAAATATATTGAATTGCCAAGAGAGATTAACCTGGGTGATCCGGCAATGAACGATATATATAAAACAGTCAGTCAGGATGTTACCGGCAGCACGCCCGGAAGCAAAATGACTGTTACCGGAGAATACATAAACTACAGCCTGACTGTACTGGATAATGCTCCGCACAGCAATGATGCCGTAAATTTTGTATCTTTCCTGCTAAGTGATAAGGGAATGGATATCTTCAGAAAAAACGGCCAGCAGCCTATAAGACCTTGTACTTCCGGACAGCCAGGAATGGTACCCATAAGCCTGAAAAAGTACCTTAATTAAGAATATCTCAGTAATTAAAAATGTCGAGGAACAGTCCATTTAACTGGATACTTTTGATACTCTCTTCGCTGGTGCTTCTTTTCATACTGGCCCCGCTGGCAGGGATGTTTCTTCATACCGGTGGTTCCGAGCTTCTTGAGACTGTTAATGATCAGGAAGTAAGAGCGAGCATCTGGCTTACTATCTGGGTAGCATTTGCAGCGACTTTCTTTTTTGCGATCGGTGCAATTCCTCTTGCCTGGCTCCTCGCAAGAAAGGAATTCCCAATGAAAAATGTCGTTCAGGGAATTATCGATCTGCCTGTAGTCCTTCCGCATACTGCAGCAGGGATTGCTGTACTTGGCTTCATTTCCCGTGACGGTTTGCTTGGTAAAGCAGCAAATAGTGTAGGTCTTACACTTATTAATAATCCCGGAGGGATTGCCCTGGCAATGGCATTTGTGAGTATCCCTTTTCTGATCAATGCTGCACGCGATGGTTTTACCGCAGTTCCGGAACGGCTCGAAAAAGCAGCTCTCAGCCTTGGCGCAAGCCGGACCAGGGTCTTTTTCACTATTTCATTGCCTCTTGCCTGGAGAAGCATCATGACTGGTTTTGTGATGATGTTTGCCCGCGGAATGAGCGAGTTCGGTGCAGTGGTTATCGTTGCCTACCACCCAATGGTTGCCCCCGTGCTTATTTACGAGAGGTTCAGTTCATTCGGGCTTAAATATGCCCGGCCGGCTGCTGTTCTCTTTATTATTGTTGCACTTGCCGTGTTTATACTGCTGAGACTGATATCTGTAAGAAAAAAGGAAACACATATTCTTCCTGATGCTGAAGCTTGAAAACATATCAAAAAAGCTGGGAGACTTTACCCTCTCCGGGATCTCAATGGAGATCAGGGAAGGAGAATATTATGTCCTGCTCGGCAGATCGGGATCAGGAAAAACACAACTACTGGAACTGATAGCCGGACTCAATGAGGCGGATTCAGGAAAGATATGGCTCGATGATGAGGATATTACATTCAAAAAGATCCAGGACAGGAATATCGGGCTCGTTTTCCAGGACTATGCAATCTTCCCAAATCTGACAGTTTTCGGAAATATAGCATATTCGCTTCATTGCAGAAAAACCGATAAGCCGACTATAAAAAAGGAAGTTACCAGGATCGCGAAAGAGCTGAATATCAGTCACCTGCTGAATAGATTTACTCATAATCTATCAGGAGGCGAGCTCCAGAGAGTAGCCCTGGCCCGAACACTTATAACATCTCCGCGGCTTCTTCTTCTTGATGAACCACTGGCGTCAATTGATGCAAGCCTGAAGGATGACATAAAAAGAACATTCAGACAGCTTAATAGAAAAGGCCTGACGATTATACATGTCACTCATGATTACAGTGAAGCTGTGAGTCTCGCAACATGGATCGGTGTGATCCATAACGGACGGGTAATTCAGGAAGGTTCGCCTGATGATGTATTTGGAAAACCGGCAAACAGATTTGTTGCAAGATATGCCGGGATAAGGAATTTTTTCAGGGTGAGATTCAGTAAAGAAGGCCTCTCGTGGAAAGCAGAGAGCGACGGTAAGCTTGCATTTAATCTAACGGAAGGAAGCTACCCTGAGGAGGGACTGATAATAATAAAAAGCAGTGCCATCAGCATTTATAATGCAGAACTGCCACGTGATACTGGAAATTGTTTTAAAGGGGTTGTTAAGGATATATCGCCCTGCGAGCAGGGAATGGAACTCCTGGTAGAAGCCGGTGAGCTGTTTTATGTCGATGTTCCTATGAATGATTTTAAGAAACTTCAGATAACAGATACTTCAGATGTCTGGATCTCATTTCCTTCTGAAGCCTGCATTGTGCTGAATGGCGGAAGCGTGTGAATAAATTACAAAAGATATAATAGATGGAAATGATAACATTTGAACGGGCTTATGAGATTGTGATGAATTCATCTTTCAGCACCGGTACAGAAGAAGTTCATTTTACTGATTCATTTAACAGAGTGCTTGCCGGAAAGGTCGTCAGTGATATTGATATGCCTCCTTTCACCAAATCGTCGATGGATGGCTATGCATGCAGGAAACAGGATCTTGCAAATGATCTGGAGGTCATTGAGACCATTCCTGCCGGAAAATCTCCTTCAAAGGCACTTGGCAGGAATCAGTGCTCCAAAATTATGACCGGAGCCCCTGTTCCTGAAGGAGCCGATTGTGTAATTATGGTCGAGAATACTGAAATTCTTACATCCGGCAAAATCAGGTTCACCGGGGTATTTACAAAGGAGAATATTGCTGAAAAGGGGCAGGATATAAAAAAAGGCGATACGGTTTTAAATCCCGGGATGAAGATCACCCCTCAGGATATCGCTGTTATGGCTGCCGTTGGTCATACAACAGTGACGGTAAGCAGAATGCCAAGGATTGCAGTTATCAGTTCGGGAAGCGAGCTTGTTGAACCATCAGAGATCCCTGGTATCTCTCAGATCAGAAACAGCAATTCATACCAGTTGATGGCACAGGTTGAAAGAGCAGGAGCAGTTGGCAAGTATTACGGAATTGCCATGGACGATGAGAATGTGACTTATGAAATAATAGTAAAGGCGATCTCAGAAAGCGACATCGTACTGGTTACCGGGGGTGTCTCAATGGGTGATTTTGATTTTGTTCCTGCAGTGCTCGAAAGAGCCGGTGTAAAAATACTTTTTACAAGAGTAGCTGTACAGCCCGGGAAGCCGACGACATTTGGTATCCACAAGAAGGCAGTGGTCTTTGGCCTTCCTGGTAATCCGGTGTCAACACTCCTGCAGTTTGAACTGCTGGTGAGACCGCTGATCTGCAAAATGATGGGGTATGACTGGAAGCCGCTTGAAATTCATCTTCCTCTTAAAGAACGGTTCTCCCGTAATTTTGCCGACAGGATAGCTCTGATTCCTGTAGCCATCACTGCCGACCGGCAGGCTCTTCCTGTCGAATTTCATGGTTCTGCACATATTTCTTCAATGTCTGAATCATTCGGTATAGTTTCACTTCCTATTGGAATAAAATCAATTGAGAAAGGAGAGATTGTAAGTGTACGACAGATTTGACAGGGAAATAAATTACCTGCGCATTTCGGTGACCGACCGATGTAATCTGCGATGCCGGTACTGTATGCCTGAAGAGGGTATACACCTCCTGCGGCATGAGGATATCCTTTCTTTTGACGAAATAACGGGATTCACGAAAGTGGCTGTCAGGAATGGCATCACAAAAGTGAGAATTACGGGTGGTGAACCTCTCGTTAGAAGGGGAATTGCATCCCTGGTAAAAATGATCGCCTCTATTGATGGAATCAAAGACCTCTCAATGACGACAAACGGGGTTCTTCTGAAGGAATTTGCCGTCGATCTTAAAGAAGCAGGACTTCATCGCGTAAATATCAGCCTCGACACGGCTGACCCCGCAAGATTTTCGCATATCACAAGGGGCGGAAACATTAGTGACGTGATGAATGGAATAAATGCAGCAAAGGATGCCGGGCTTCTTCCTGTTAAAATAAATTGTGTCATACTTGATTCGCCCGAAGAAGAAGATGCCAGAAGTGTCACTCGATATTGCCTTGATAATAATTTGGAAATAAGGTATATACGC
>Ga0209540_10000912_pt1 | contig 23767 bp, 19 predicted proteins | sample BarGraIncu01121A_FD_184501 | JGI IMG/M metagenome (GOLD analysis project Ga0209540, IMG submission 184501) | Arctic peat soil microbial communities from Barrow, Alaska - Barrow Graham LP Incubations 011-21A (SPAdes) (version 2) | ecosystem: Environmental > Terrestrial > Soil > Wetlands > Peat... | reverse complement strand
GTATCTTATGTTCGACGTGGAAACCATCTTCTTGTTTCCCTGGGCTACCATCGTTCGCGATTTAGGTTACACCGGATTGTACAGCATTTTGTTTTTCGTAGTAATTCTCGGATTAGGTCTGGCTTACGCATGGAAGAAAGGAGTATTAAAATGGAATTGAAAAATAATATAAAGGGAATTCCTACCGAGGAATTCAACGACAACGAGTATCTTGAAAACTACGTAAAGGAACTCGAAGCCAATGGTGTGAATGTGGTGCTAAGCAAGATAGACGAACTCATCAACTGGGGACGTTCGAACTCTGTATGGCCATTGATCTACGCTACCAGCTGTTGTGGTATTGAGTTTATGGCTTCGGCTGCTGCTCACCACGACATTTCGCGTTTCGGTATGGAAGTTACCCGTAACAGTCCGCGTCAGGCCGATTTAATGATTGTGGCAGGTACCATGGTTCACAAAATGGCTCCACTTATTAAACGTGTATATGACCAAATGGCCGAACCGAAATATGTCATTGCCATGGGTGCATGTGCCATCTCGGGTGGTCCGTTTATCAATTCATATCACGTAGTGAAAGGGGTTGATCAGATTATTCCGGTGGATGTATACATTCCGGGATGCCCTCCCCGCCCCGAGTCTTTGTTTTACGGTTTGATGCAATTACAACGTAAAATTAAGGTAGAACAATTTTTGGGACACAAACAACGATGACCCCTAAATCCCCTAAAGGGGACTTTAAGAGTGGCATTTGAATGGATAAACTAATCCCATTCCCCTCAAAGGGTTAATGGTAATATTATATAAAACAAAACTAATCTAGTTCCCCTTTAGGGGTTAGGGGTTATATTATGGAAAACATAAAAAAGCTAATAATTAATACTGTACCCGATGCAGTTATTGAAGATAAGCAAAAACTGACAGTAACAGTAGTACCGGATAAATTGCACCTGCTGGCAAAAACTCTTCGCGACAATGCGACTTTGCCTATGGATACGCTGGTATATTTAATCGGTATGGATCGTGGCGAAGAACTGGGCGTGAATTATCTGCTTTGTTCATCCACCGATCTTTCGAAAGAAGTAGTGCTGAAAACCGGAACTACCGATAGAGAAAACCCCTTGTTGTATTCTGTTACCGACCTTTTTGAAACGGCTCATTATAACGAACGCGAAGTGTTCGCTTTGCTGGGTATCCGTTTTATCAACAATCCCGATATGCGTAAGTTCTTCCTGAACGGCGATTGGGTTGGTTATCCGTTGCGTAAAGATTACGATGCTAATCCTGAAATTAATCCGGTTTCACTGGAAAGTAAGGATATCATTGATATTGCTCCCCGTATTATGGAAAATGCCGAAGGAGAATTGGTAGAAGATACGGTGAATATTTTTGAAGACGACGACTACATTATTAATATAGGCCCTCAGCACCCGTCTACCCACGGTGTTATGCACTTCCGCACAGCATTGGATGGCGAGATTGTAAAAAAGATCGATGTACACAGTGGTTATATCCACCGCGGTATAGAAAAACTGAGCGAAAGCCTTACTTACCCGCAGATACTACACTTTACCGACCGGTTGGACTACCTTTCGGCCAACATTAACCGTCATGGTTTGTGTATGTGTGTGGAAAACGCAGCGGAAATTGAAGTTCCCGAACGGGCACAATATATTCGTACCATCATGGACGAATTAAACCGTATTGATTCGCACTGTCTGGCATGGGCTTGTCAAACCAACGACCTCGGTGCCACTACAGCCTTTATATATGGTATGCGCGAACGTGAGGTGATTCTGGATATTTTTGAAAAAACCTGCGGTGGACGATTAATCATCAACCAAAACGTAGTAGGTGGTGTGATGTTCGACATCTATGCCGATTTCCAGAAAGATGTAAAAGCATTTATTCCGTATATGCGCACCAAGCTGGTGGAATACGATCGCTTCTTCTCGCACAACGTCATCGGCCTCGGTCGTATGGTAAGCATTGGTAACCTATCCAAAGAAGATGCCATCAGCTACGCTGTTACCGGTCCTGCCGGACGTGGTTCAGGCTGGTCGTGCGATATTCGTAAACATATCCCTTACGCTTTGTATGACAAAGTGGAATTTAAAGAAATTATCCGTACCGAAGGTGACTCGTATGCCCGTTACCTGAACCGTCTGGATGAAATTGAAGAATCGTTACATATCATTGAGCAATTGATCGACAACATTCCGGCCGGCGATATCTGTGCGAAAGTGAAACCAATCCTGAGACTTCCGGAAGGAGAATATTACTCGCGTGTTGAAGCATGTCGTGGTGAGTTCGGTGTATTTATCGAAAGCCGTGGCGACAAAACTCCATACCGCCTGAAATTCCGTTCACCTTCTATGGCATTGGTATCAGCCATGCCGTTGATTTGCCAAAACGAAAAGATTTCCGACTTTATCGGCATCGGGGGGTCTATGGACTATGTAATTCCGGATATCGACAGATAATAGCCTCCGGCGATAGTTACCTGCGGTGATATTTACTCACTTCGTTCGTGATAGTAGCCTTCGGCGTTATTAAAAATCCAGTCATTAGTTTTAATTCGAGAAATTCGTATTTATAAAATAAATATATGTCATTAAATTATTCACAACCGTTAGAAATTAGTAACCTGACAAGTTGGTTAGACGCTACCCTGAGAGGCAGTTTAGCTGAATTCTGGGTCTTACTCATTGAATTTGTTTTGGTAGCTGTTGTTCTGTTGGCTGCTTATGCCGTAATAGCATTGATCCTTATTTATGCCGAACGCAAAATAACCGCATTCTTTCAGGCACGTTTCGGTCCGAATCGTGTTGGTAAATGGGGACTCTTACAGAGTGTTGCCGACATGATTAAGATCTTATTGAAAGAAATTATAAAAATCAACCGTTCGGATCGTTTCTTATTCTTCGTTGCTCCTTTCTTTATGATCGTGGCTTCTATGCTTACCTTCGGAGCGGTACCTTTCGGAAAAGGACTTCATGCCATCGACTTCAACATCGGTGTACTATATGTAACAGCTGTTTCATCGTTGGGTATCATCGGCGTATTGCTGGCAGGTTGGTCAAGTAATAACAAATACTCCATGATTGGTGCTATGCGTAGTGGTGCTCAGTTTGTAAGTTACGAATTATCTGCAGGATTTGCTCTGATGACCATCGTGGTGTTGGCCGGAACCATGCAGTTCTCTACAATGATAGAAGGACAACGTTATTGCTGGAATATTTTCAACGGACATATTTCGTCGATTATTGCTTTTGTGATCTATTTGATTTCAGGACATGCCGAAACAAACCGTGGACCTTTCGACTTACCGGAAGCTGAATCGGAATTAACTGCCGGTTATCACACCGAATATTCGGGTCTTCAGTTCGGGTTCTTCTACCTGGCCGAATACCTGAACATGTTTATCATCGCTTCTATTGCCACTACCGTATTCTTAGGTGGTTATATGCCAATACAGGTACATGGTTGGGAAGGTTTCAATCAAATCATGACTTACATCCCTACTTATATCTGGTTCTTCGGAAAAACAGCCGTATTGATTTTCCTTAGCTTATGGGTTCGTTGGTCATTCCCACGTTTACGTATCGACCAGTTATTGAATCTGGAATGGAAATATCTGTTACCTATCAACCTGGTAAATATATTGCTGATGGTGATTTTAGTATTGACAGGATTAACCTTAACCGATTTATTTCCGGGTTTATTCTAAAGCCCGGTAAATCTCCCAAGGGGACTTATAAATAGTACAATTTGATAATTAATTACGAATTGTCAATTGCGAATTATGAATTTTGAATTTAGAATTATAAATTAGATAAAATGAGTTCAGTATCAAAATATTTTTCAGGCTTATTCACCGGCATCAAATCATTGCTGACAGGTATGGGTGAAACCTGGAAAGAGTTGTGGACAAAGAAAGTAACACAACAATATCCCGAAAACAGAGACACCCTCGTTATATCGGATCGTTTCCGTTGCGAATTGACTATGCCTCATGACGAAAACAATGAGCATGCTTGTACCTCGTGCGGTATTTGTCAGATGAACTGTCCGAACGGAACTATCCGGGTTACTTCTAAAACCATCGAAACCGAAGACGGTAAAAAGAAAAAGATTCTGGATACTTACAACTGGGATTTGGGAATGTGTACTTTCTGTAACCTGTGCGTACTTACCTGTCCTTCGGATGCCATCAAATTTGAAAACACTTTCGAAAATGCAGTGTTTACGCGCGACAAGCTGAAACAACAACTGAATCACGAAGGTTCGAAGATGCGCGAAAAGAAAAAAGAGGTGAAACCTACAGAACCGAATGCATAATTCATAATGTATAATTTATAATTAAAATATAACCAAGTCCGGAAACTTTTATAGTAGGCCGGCGACATAAGATTATGGCACAACAAATTATATTTTTCATTTTAGCAGTGGTAATAGCCGTTTTCTCGGTTATGGCTGTAACTTCAAAACACATTATCCGCTCGGCAACTTATTTATTATTTGTATTACTCGGTACAGCCGGTTTATACCTTTTATTGGGATACAATTACTTATTCGCTGTTCAGATAGCCGTATATGCAGGTGGTGTGATGGTGCTGTTTATTTTTGCCATCTTACTGACCAACAGACCAGGTGAAGACTTAAGAAAAGAATTAGCTGTAAGACGTTATGCAGCCGGTCTCACAGCATTGGTTGGACTTGCTTTTTGTGGACACATCATTTATTATAATGTAAAGAAAGTTTCGTCATTGGTAGCTCAAAGCGATTTAACTCCTCAACAGTTAGGTCATACCATGATGGGAACCGATAAATATCAGTACTTACTACCTTTTGAGACTATCAGTATCTTACTGTTGGCTTGTATTGTGGGTGCTATTATGATTGCCAGAAAACGATAAATAACAGTTTATAGTTGAAAGTGGACAGTGGACGATTAATTGTACAACAAAAGCTATCAACTATCAACAATTAACTAACAACTAAAATATATGGATATTTTAAATAACATTTTTGCCGGACAAATTCCAATTGAAGCATACTTAGGTGTAAGTTTAATTATGTTCTTTGCCGGAGTATATGGTTTTTTATCGCGCAAAAGCATGCTGATGATCTTAATTTCGATAGAACTAATGCTCAATGCGGCTGACATCAACTTTGTAGTGTTTAACCGCTACTTATATCCCGGACATCTGGAAGGTTTTTACTTTGCACTGTTCACCATAGCCATTGCTGCCTGCGAAACTGCTGTAGCCATTGCTATTATCATCAATATCTACCGGAACTTAAGCAGTGTAGAAGTTGGCAATCTGGATCAAATGAAAGAATAGTCTTATTAATTCACAATTAATAATTCATAATTTATAATTATAAAACATGCAATATACATTATTGATTTTAGTACTTCCTCTTCTTAGTTTCATCGTGTTGGGACTGGTGGATTCAAAATGGAAGCCCAAAGTAGCCGGAACAATCGGAACTATTGTTTTAGGAATTATCACCGCCCTCTCCTACTTTACGGCCTGGGAATATTTCAGCATGCACCAGGTTGCCGGTGTATACGAAAAAGTGATTCCTTTTAATACCGTATGGATTCAGTTTACCGAATTTCTGCATATTGATTTAGGTATTTTACTCGATCCTATTTCGGTAATGATGCTCGTGGTGATTACTACCGTATCATTTATGGTAAACATCTACAGTTTGAGTTACATGGATGGTGAAAAAGGATTCCAACGTTATTATGCGTTCCTTTCGTTGTTTACCTTCTCTATGTTGGGACTGGTAATAGCTACCAATATCTTTCAAATGTATATTTTCTGGGAATTAGTGGGCGTTTCGTCTTACTTATTGATCGGATTCTATTATACCAAAGCATCAGCCGTGGCTGCTGCTAAAAAAGCATTTATCGTTACCCGTTTTGCCGACTTATTTTTCCTGATTGGTATTCTGGTACTTTCGTTCTACACCAAAACGTTCGATTTTGGCATATTGACTTCGGGTAATGCCAGTGTATTTGCTGCTACAACCGGTGTTACCTTTATGGGTTTCTCGGTATTAAGCTGGGCAATGGCACTGATCTTTATCGGTGGTGCAGGTAAATCAGCTATGTTCCCTTTACACATCTGGTTACCGGATGCTATGGAAGGTCCTACTCCTGTATCGGCCCTGATTCATGCTGCAACCATGGTTGTTGCCGGTGTATTCCTTGTTGCACGTTTCTTCCCCGTATACGAAGTTCAAACTCCTGAAGTATTACATGCCATTGCTTATGTGGGTGCATTCACTTCCTTGTTTGCAGCAGTTATTGCCTGCGTACAAACCGATATTAAGCGCGTGTTGGCATTTTCTACCATTTCGCAGATTGGCTTTATGATGGTGGCATTGGGTGTTTCGGGCTATGGTAGCCACGAAGGACTTGGTTATATGGCTTCTATGTTCCACTTGTTCACACATGCCATGTTCAAGGCTTTGTTATTCTTAGGTGCCGGTTCAGTAATTCATGCTGTTCACAGCAACGAGATGAAAGATATGGGTGGACTTCGCAAATATATGCCGATAACAAACTGGACATTCCTGATTGCTTGTCTGGCTATTGCTGGTATTCCTCCTTTCTCGGGATTCTTCAGTAAAGATGAAATCTTATCGTCATGTTACGAATTCAGTCCGTATATGGGTGCAACCATGACATTCATTGCTGCATTAACTGCATTTTATATGTTCCGTTTATACTTCAACATTTTCTGGGGTAAAGAAATGAAAGTAGAACATGATCACGGACATCATGCTCCTCACGAGTCTCCGCTTGCGATGGCTTTACCATTGGTATTCTTAGCAACGGTTACCTGTGTTGCCGGATTTATTCCTTTCGGTCACTTCGTAACAAGCGACAGAGCTAACTACGATATTCATTTAGATCCGATGGTAGCCACCATGAGTGTGGTGATTGCTGCTGTAGCCATTCTGGTTGCAACAATCATGTATCGCAAAGAAAGCAAAATACCGGGAACACTGGCTACAACTTTTGCCGGACTGCACAAAGCTGCTTCACATCGTTTTTATATCGACGAAGTATACTTGTTTATTACCAAGAAAATTATCTTTAATAATGTATCACGTCCATTGGCCTGGTTCGACCGTCATGTGATTGATGCTACTATGGATGGATTTGCTAATACTACTCAATGGGTTTCTTTGAAAATAAAAGGATTCCAGTCGGGTCAGGTACAACAATATGCTTATGTATTCCTGTTGGGGACTCTATTAATTACACTTTTGGTGCTTATTTTTTAGATCCCTGTCCCCAGTAGGGGAAATCTATTAGTTTTGTCTTTGATTTATTTACAATATTACTAACTTACCTTTTCCCCCTTTAGGGGTTAGGGGTAGTATTAATAATTATAATATGAACTTTTTATCCTTATTCGTTCTCATTCCGGTTTTAATGATGGCAGGTTTGTTCCTCTCGAACAGTCGGAAGCAACTTTTGTCCGTCATGACTACGGGAGCAATACTCTTAATGATCTTCTCCGGTATATTGACATACATGTACTTTGCGGAGCGGGCAGCAGGCAATTTAGCTACGATGATTTTCACTGCCGATACTGTTTGGTATGCTCCATTCAACATTCACTATTCAGTTGGTGTGGATGGTATATCGGTTGCGATGCTTATCCTTACTTCGGTCATAGTATTCACCGGTGTTTTTGCATCGTGGAAAATTGATCCGCTACCTAAAGAGTTTTTCTTATGGTTCAGCTTATTATCTATCGGAGTTTACGGGTTCTTTATTTCTACCGACTTGTTTACCATGTTCATGTACTACGAAATAGCTTTGATACCGATGTATTTGCTGATTGGTATCTGGGGAACGGGTAAAAAAGAATATGCTGCCATGAAACTTACCCTGATGTTGATGGGTGGTTCGGCACTGTTGTTGGTTGGTATTCTGGGAATCTATTACGGTTCGGGTGCAACTACCATGAATATTCTGGAAATTGCCAAACTACATATTCCGGTAGAATTACAATATTATTTCTTCCCACTTACCTTTACAGGTTTTGGTGTACTGGGTGCTATGTTCCCTTTTCATACATGGTCACCCGATGGTCATGCCTCTGCTCCTACTGCCGTTTCGATGTTGCACGCCGGAGTATTGATGAAACTTGGAGGTTACGGTTGTTTCCGTGTTGCTATGTATCTGATGCCACAAGCTGCTCATGAATTAGCATGGATATTTTTAATCTTGACCGGTATCAGTGTGGTTTATGGTGCATTTGCTGCTGTCCATCAAACCGACCTGAAATATATTAATGCTTATTCTTCTGTTAGTCACTGTGGATTGGTATTGTTTGCTATCCTGATGATGAACGAAACGGCTGCTACCGGTGCTATCTTACAAATGCTTTCTCACGGTTTAACCACTGCCTTGTTCTTTGCTTTAATCGGAATGATTTATGGAAGAACACATACCCGTTTAATTACCGAAATGGGTGGTTTGATGAAAGTGATTCCTTTTCTTGGTGTTTGTTTTGTGATTGCAGGGTTGGGTTCATTAGGTTTGCCAAGCTTAAGCGGTTTCGTTGCTGAAATGACTATCTTCGTTGGTTCATTCCAACATACCGATATGTTCCACCGTGTATTGACTATTCTTGCTTGTAGTTCTATTGTTATTACAGCTGTGTATATTTTACGTATGGTTGGAAAATTCTTATTAGGAAAAATGCAGGATCCACATCATGAAGAGTTGAAAGATGCTACCTGGTATGAAAGAATCTCGGTAGTAACCTTGTTGTTCTTTATGTTCGCTCTTGGTTCTGCTCCTTTCTGGGTATCGGATATGATTCACCACAGCGTTCTTCCGGTAATAGGACAATTGATTAAATAATAAAAGAGTCAATGGTCTATAGACTATAGTCAATAGACACTAAATAAAGATTTAAAATTAAAGAAGACTGGTGACCATCGACTGGTGACCGTAGACAAAAATAAAGAACATGGATTACAGTAGTTTTTTACAAATGCGCGAAGAGTTTTCACTGTTAGGGGTGATGATTTTCCTTTTGATTTACGATATATTTGCCGGCGAAAAAGGATTGAAGTATTTCCAACCGGTGGCATTGGTACTTTTGACGGCACACACCATTATCAACTGTGTTCCGCGTGATGCTTTCGTCATTGCAGGAGGTATGTTTCACTATGTACCTGTGCAAACTTACGTAAAAAGTATTCTCAACGTAGGAACATTAATTGTACTGTTGCAGGCACATAAGTTTCTGAACGAAGATGCTAATCGTATCAAACGCGGTGAATTTTACTTTCTGACACTCTCTACCCTACTGGGTATGTACTTCATGATATCGTCGGGCAACTTCCTGATGTTCTTCATTGGACTGGAAACAGCTTCTATTCCGATGGCTACACTGGTTGCTTTTGATAAATACAACCGCAAATCGGCTGAAGCCGGTGCTAAATACATTTTGTCGGCTGTATTTGCTTCGAGCATTTCGGTTTTCGGTATGTCATTGATTTATGGTTCTACCGGAACATTATACTTTACCGATCTGGCAACTTTAATTACCGGAACGCCACTTCAAATCATGGCATTTGTTTTCTTTGTGGTAGGCTTGTTCTTTAAAATATCATTGGTTCCTTTCCACTTATGGACTGCCGATGTATACGAAGGTGCTCAAACAAATATCACTTCTTACCTTTCGGTTATATCCAAGGGTTCGGCGGTGTTTGTATTGTTTACCCTGTTGGTAAAAGTATTTGGTAACCTGTCCGGTCAATGGCAACCTATCCTTTACGGAATGGCCATTGCAAGTATCACCGTGGCTAACCTCTTTGCCATCCGTCAACAAAACCTGAAACGTTTCCTTGCTTTCTCATCTATTTCGCAAGCCGGTTATATTCTGTTGGCAATTATCAGCGGAAGTGCTATGGGTATGGCTTCGTTGGTATACTACGTATTGGTATACATGTTTTCCAATCTGGCTGCTTTCGGTGTTATTTCGGTTATCGAAGAACGTACCGGTAAAGTTCGCATGGACGAATACAACGGTTTGTATCAAACCAACCCACGTCTGAGCTTTGTGATGATGCTGGCTTTGTTCTCTTTAGCAGGTATTCCTCCTTTTGCAGGATTCTTCAGTAAGTTCTTTGTATTCTCGGCAGCTGCCGCTCAGGGATATTATGTATTGGTATTCGTAGCATTGTTGAACACAATCATTTCATTGTATTACTACTTATTGGTGATCAAAGCCATGTTCCTGAACAAAAACGATAATCCGATAGAAGTTGTAAAAAGTGATGTTGCAGTGAAAATCAGTTTGGTGGTTTGTACTCTGGGTATTTTACTGGTTGGTTTATTCAGTACCATCTATACACAAATCAGTGCATTGAGCTTCGGATTCTGATTACCGACCCGCTAAACAGGGTTATAAGATATAATAAAACCCGCTGTAAGCTTTGACTTGCAGCGGGTTTGTTGTTTAATTAGATTACGGTGCGCTGCACCTTAAACCTATTCGTGGAATCAAATTTCTACAAAGATTCCGCCACCATGTGGCTTTGCCAAGGTGCAGCGCACCATAATATTTGTAGCTAGATCTGTTTTGTTATTTCAATCGTTGCTTGATAAACTGAGTTATAAATGCCACGGTTTGGTCCATGCCCAGCACAGATGAGTTGATGCACAGGTGATATGATCCGGCTGCTCCCCAAACCTTGTTGCTGTAATAGTTGTAGTATTCTGCTCGCTTTTTATCAGTCTTTACAATCAGTTCCTGCGCTTTGTCGAGTGATAGTTGGTAGGTTTGAGCAACACGTTTGATGCGATCCTCTGTATCTGCCGTGATGAATACGTTGATGCAGCGAGGATTATCGCGTAGGATATAATCGGCACAACGCCCTACGAATACACAGGATTCTTTCCCTGCTAACTCACGAATGACATCGCTTTGTATTTTGAAGAAGGTTTCGTTGCACAGGTAGTTGTTTACATATACTTCGTTGTTGATATTGGTACGAAGTCCTAATAATCCTCCGATAAAACTAAAGCTTGATTTCTCATCGGCTTTTTCGAAGAACTCTTTTCCCAAACCACTTTCTTTCGAAGCCAGTTGGATAAGTTCTTTGTCGTAGAATCCAATACCAAACTCGGCAGATAACTTTTCTCCTATTTGTCGGCCACCACTACCTAACTGGCGGCCAATATTGATTACAAAGGTTTCATTCATATTATTATATTTTTTAGATTTAGATGATAAGAGTAAAGAACAAAGATTAAAGATTAAAGACTATAGACCATAGACTATAGACTTTCGAGTTTTTGTGCTGCTGCATGTTTTTTGAATTGACGGAATTGGGAACTTAGCATAAATACAGAAACAATACTGGCTGCCAAATCGGCTGACGGCATACTGAACCATACTCCTTTGACTCCAAACAGGGTTGGTAGGATAAGCAAGCAAGGTATCAGGAACAACACCTGGCGGGTCATTGACAGAAAAATAGCTTTACCAGACATACCTATACTCTGAAAGAAGTTGGATGTCACCATTTGAAAACCTACAATAGGGAAAAATATAAATACAATACGCAATCCGTCGACAGCCAGATCAATGAGCTTTTTGTCATTGGTAAACACCGAAACCACAGCGTGCGGAAACAACTCGCCAATCAGGAAACCCGATGTCATTACAATGGTGGCTGACAGGATTGTTTTTTTCAATACTTCGGTTACCCGGGCATATTGTCCTGCTCCATAGTTATATCCGGCTATAGGCTGCATGCCCTGATTGAATCCCATGGTGATCATAACAAAAAGGAAAGTCATACGGTTTACAATGCCATAGGCCCCCACTGCCAGGTCGCCGCCATAATGGATAAGTCCCTGATTGATGATAACGACAATAACGCAGGACGCTGCATTCATTAAAAAAGGAGCCAAACCGATAGCCAGCGAGTCGACAACAATCTTACGTTGTAGTTTAAAAACACCTTTTTTCAGATGGATAAAATGCTTTTTATCGCTAAAGATCGTAATTTGCCATACCAACATAGCTGTTTGTGAGATTACTGTAGCAAAAGCACTGCCCTGAATACCCCACTTGAATACGAAAATAAACAGGGGGTTGAGCACGATATTGATCAGTACAGAAAAAAGGGTAGCATACATGGCTTTTTGCGGACGCCCCGTGGAGCGCAACATGGCATTGAGGCCAAGATACATGTGTGTTACCACATTGCCCAACAAGATTACCTCCATATACTGATGTGCATAAGGCAGCGTAGCATCGCTGGCTCCGAAGAAGTAAAGAATAGGATCCAGAAAGGATAATACCACCACCGTGTAAGCTAATCCCAGAATAATATTCAGCACAAACACATTACCGAGAATTTTATTGGCGGTATCGTAGTCTTTTTGCCCTAAGCGCACAGACATAAGTGTGGCAGCACCTACACCCACCAGCGAGCCAAAGGCGGCTGCCAGGTTCATCAACGGAAAGGTAAGTGCCAGACCTGATATGCCTAATGCCCCTACCCCATGGCCGATAAAGATGCTATCGGTAATATTATACAGCGACGACGCCGTCATAGCAATAATAGCCGGGATGGCATATTGCATTAATAATTTTCCTATTTTCTCAGTTCCCAATGCTATAGGCAGGTCTTTTTGTTCCATCTGTCTTGTATGTATTTGATAAATTATTCGGTGGCAAAGGTACTAAAAAAGGAGACTGTTTGTAACCATGGAAAAAATGGGCTGAATTGACTAATAATCCGAATCAGAAGTTGAAAAATAGTCCGTAGGACTTGAGTAATAAAAATTAAATAATGTCGCACCTACGGAGCTTATTGAATTCGAAGTTCTATATAATTCTACCATACTAACGCCACTACGTGGCTGGTATTAGCCACGTAGTGGCGTTAGTATGGTAGATTTCAATTGTTGTTTAAGGATAACAAAGCTCCGTAGGTGCGACATTATTTTCAGAAATAAATACGATATTATATTGTTCTACTTACTTAATATTACGGTGCGATGCACCTTTAATATCTTGAATTGCTATTCTCGCTACAAATATTAGGGTGCGCTGCACCCTAACAAAGCCACATCGTGGCGGAATCTTTGTAGAAGTTCGATTTCATGGATAAGTTTAAGGTGCAGCGCACCGTAATCTAATAAAAAAGGCTGCTTGAGTTTTTCAGCAGACCTAATTAAACCGCAGGGAATAATTGAAGTAAATATTTTGTGCACAGATTTTAATGCTCAGAATCACTCCACAAATAATATTTTGTTTATGCCGTAATCCCGACCTATAAATCAAAACTCTCCCTTCGGCCGTAGCTTCCGGGAGAGTTTATCATACATGCATAGTGAACAGAAATATCGTTGAGATCAGACTCTTTCGAGTTTTACATCAAGCACACATAGATCGTTCCAATTGACTACTGTGCTGATTTTTTGTGTTTGGAAGCCTACTTTGACAATGGTAACTTCGTAGATGCCTTCGTCTAGCGATTTGATCATAAAGCCACCTTTGTCGGCGGTATCTTTTTCGAGTACTACCTTGGTTTGACCACTCAGGCGGAATATAAGTGTTGCTCCGGCTATGGGTTTGCCGGTATCGGCTTCGGCAACTGTACCTCTTACCTGCAAGGTACCAGAACCCTGATCGATTATTTTGCGTGCATTTTTATATCCGGCATAAAAAACCGGTTCGGTAAGTCTAACAATCTCCACCACACTATCCAGATTCTCGACGGCATCATCGCCTTTTTCGAAGCCCTGATCGCGAAGTTCGATATTTTCATGACCCTGCATCTGCGCCTGTCGTGGCTGTGAAATGGCAGTAGTAAAAGCATCAATGGTCGAGCGATATTGTTTTTGGGTATCGGCAGTTAAGCCATAAGGTGCTGCATCGGTCAGGTGGGTGTTAATAATGCCATATTGTACGTTAGCCGTTTCGCCCAAATCAAGACCACTCATATTATCCAACTCATTTTTGTAGAGCTTAACTTCTTTCTGCAAAATGGTATTGCGAATATACTTGGCATAAGCCGTCATCTTGGCCGATCCGTCCATCATCAGCGTAATGAGGAGTTCTCTTAGCTCGCTTTTATTATCTACCAACCCTTTTCCAGCTAACTGTCGTTGTTCGCTGTTGGTTTGGATTTGAGTAATGGCAGCATCGAGTGCGGCTAAAAACTCGGAGGCATTGGGGAGTTTGGCTAAAATAGCCGGATTTGCAAGCAGAAATATCCGCAAGTTCAAATACATTTTTAATTTAGCTTGTTGTTTGGTGGTCATAATTTTTTAGTATTAGTATTAATAAAAATGTGAATTTTCCTCCAAAAAGAATACCTAAACGTTTACCTTATAAGACGTATCTTAACGTAATAACGCTGCAAATATAAAACAGAGTTTTTAAATTACCAAATATTTCGGCAAAAAAATTCCATTTAATTTTATTTATTAGCTTTAATATCATATTTATTATAGGGATTATAGTATTTATTATGGCTTGAAACAAATAAAACTACAATTATTCTAAACGGTATCTATTCGGCATTGCATATATAAACCTAAATACAGTCTAAAAAACAGCTGCCAATTCTGATTCCATTACCTTCACAAAAAAAAGAATTGCCAACACGTAGATGTGTTGTGTACTGAAATATATTTACCGGAGCACCGCATTATGCTTACCGGAGTACTGCATTATGTCTACCGGAGCACTGCATTATGCTTACCGGAGCACCGCATTATGCTTACCGGAGTACTGCATTATGTCTACCGGAGCACTGCATTATGTCTACCGGAGCACTGCATTATGCTTACCGGAGTACTGCATTATGTCTACCGGAGCACTGCATTATGCTTACCGGAGTACTGCATTATGTCTACCGGAGCACTGCATTATCCTTACCCTGATGCTGCAACAGAGTGACAAAAGCTGTAAAACAAAGACAGGACGGATGCATTTAGACCGGCTAAAACGAATAGTATGACGGATATTTAATTGAAATCTATTATCTTTGGCGGCAAATAACAACAAAACGATGGATAGAATAACCGACACTTTTAAAGCGATTTATACTAAGTACCCTTATCTGTTGGTGCTTTTTGTAAGCATGTTACTGACCTTGCCCTGGATTATGCAGGGGGAGTTTTACACCAAAGGCGAACCGCGCGAGGCCACTGTGGCCACCTGCATACTGAATACAGGAAATTGGGTATTGCCGTCGGACTATGCGGACGAGGTGGCTTACAAGCCCCCGTTTATGCATTGGTTTATAGCAGAGTTCTCACTCCCTGCAGGGCATGTGACCGAAACCACTGCCCGACTACCATCGGCTTTGGGACTGATAGGTATCGTGATGTTGTTTTTCGCATTATTGTACAAAAGGGTGTCGGCTTTTCGGGCTGCACTGGCTTCGATCATACTACTTACGAGCTTCGAGATGCACCGGTCGGGCATAGAAGCGCGGGTGGACATGACGCTTGCTTTCTTTATGATAGGGGCATTGATCTCTATGTTCAGGTGGGAAGAAAAGGGACTGAAGGGTTATCCGTGGCTTATTCCGGTGTTTCTGGCCGGAGCTGCCTTGGTAAAAGGTCCGGTAGGCATTGTGCTGCCTTGCCTGGTATTTGGACTGTACCTGTTGTTATTACGTCGATATTCGTTGTGGAACGTCATTCTGAAAAACGTGATTGTGGCATTGCCTGCCCTGGCGGTTCTGCTGGTTTGGTATGTGCTGGCTTACCGGCAAGGTGGCGAGCACTTCCTGAATCTGGTATATGCCGAGAACTTCGGTCGCTTTTTGGGCGAAGACAAGGCTAAGCTGGGTATCTCGTACGAACTGGGTCACAAAGGACCATTTTGGTACTACCTGCCCGCCATTCTGTTGGGCTTTATGCCATGGTCGTTGCTGGCGGTTTTCAGTCTCTTTACTGTTTCGTTCAAAAAAAGGATACAGCGCGGCGCCCTCCGCTCGTCGCTACTCCAACGACTGGCCGGACTGGATAAGCTAACGCTGTTCAGCATCGTGTCGGTGGTTATCATACTGTGCTTTTATGCCATCCCGTCGTCCAAACGAAGTGTGTATATTATGCCCGCCTATCCATTTGCAGCTTACCTGCTGACGCTGTTATACGAATGGGCGGTGGCTGCAAAACCCCGACTTATCCGAATAATGAGCTACATTGTGCTGACAATTTCGGGTCTGTTGCTGTTGCTTGTAGGTATTTTTCATTTCGTAGACCTGCTGCAGGTGGCTACCCCGCTGGTACACGATGCCAAAACGCTGCGCGATGTGGGTACATTGTCCAGAGCATTTCAGGAAAACTCCGTGCCGGGCATACTCGTTTGGGTACTGTTGCTGGTTGCCTTTCTGTATTGTATCAATATTTTGAAAAAAGGCAAAACCGAACTAATACTGACTGCTACGCTGGCTTTGTTTATCTGCACCCAGGTTTTTCTGGAACAGGAGGCTTATCCGGTATTCAAAACTTCGTATTCATCGCGCCCGTTTGCCGAAAAAATCAAATCGAAATACGATCTACAGCATAATATGTATGTGATGAATGACTTAAACAAGTATATGAATCTGTACGGATTAAACTTTTACATGAACAATGACTTCAAAAACTTTGACAAAGAGCAACCCGACGAGGGATATTTCATCACCGGACTGGGCTACATAGACGATATACGGAAGATATATGCAGGGAAATACAAGTTTGAAGAACTGGAACGTTCGGCCGATAAGTACAATGACTTTGGCGACGTGATAGTATTGTATAAAATCATTAAGAACGGATATCCACAGTTTGAGGTTCCATCGCGGGAAAAATGGGTGGATGACGCCATGCATAGAATACCAAGATAAGATATTCGCGTCTGAAATAAGCCGTTAATTATTACTAACAATGCAGACCCTGCACAGATAATTGCACTATTTTTGTACTGCATATTAAATAAATGCAGGTTATCCCCGTTTACTAAAGCAAAAGAATAATTATAAAAATACATATAATTCTACGAATGATGAACTTACTTTCTATTTTACTTCAGGTAACTACTGATTCTATTGCCAATCCGGCTGCTGCCGCAGCGGCTAGTCCTGCCGCCGCAGCGGTTCATAGCCAAAACTATTTCGAATTATTATTAAAAGGAGGCTGGGTTTTACTGCCTCTTTCTATTTTATTAATCATATCCAATTACGTTATTATCGAACGTTGGGTGGCCATCAATATACTGGGCAAACTGGATCCACTGTGGACTGCCCGCGTCAATGAGTTTGTGGCCGAAGGCAAAATAGACAAAGCGATTAAGTTCTGTAACGAAAAACCAACCGTATACGCCAAAGTGCTGAGTGCAGGGTTGGAAGCCAGCTATGGCGAAGACAATGAAATTCAGGATGCTCTGCAGGCCGAAAGCCGTCAGCAGATCACCGAGCTGGAAAAAACGATGAATTACCTGGGTATTTCGGCATCCATTGCTCCCATGATGGGTTTCCTTGGAACTATTCTGGGGGTAATCAAGATCTTTTATAATATATCTATTACCAACGATTTGAACATCGCCAATATCTCGGATGGTTTATATCAAAAGATGATTTGTTCGGGTGCCGGTTTGTTTGTAGGTGTTATTGCCTACACCGGGTTTTATATCCTCAACGGACGGATTGATAAAGTTGTGTCGAGACTAGACAAGGCTTCGAACGATCTGCTGAAAGAGATCAGAAATTACAAACGCGGACAAAACGCCTAAACCTCTAAGTCAAAAACAAAGGAATGAAAATCGAACGTCGTAAGGTAAGAACAGCCGAGGTGTACACAGCCTCATTGAATGACATTATGTTTTTCTTGCTGTTATTCTTCCTAATCGTATCTACGCTGGTAACGCCGGCAACCATCAGTGTACTGTTGCCAAAATCGAAAACATCGGAAGATGTAGTGGTAAAAAAGCAGCTGAACCTCACCGTTACAGCCGATCATAAGTATTATATTGAGAAAAAGGAAATCACTTTCGAAACCATTGAACCCGAACTGTCGGCAGCACTGGCCACCAAGTCGAAAAAAGAAGAGATGATTGTACTGCTTCATGCCGACAAATCGCTCAACCTACAGGATGTGGTAAGTGTGATTGACATTGGAAACAAGTTGAAGATTAAAATGATTCTGTTTACCCAAAAGGCAAAGAACTAGATCTGGTGTACAAGTTTAAAGGAATGAGAGATGAGGAATGAGGAATGAGATGATGTAGGAAGGCTTAATGAATAAGCGGTAAGCAGTAAGCGGTAAGCAGTAAGCAGTAAGCGGTAAGCAGTAAGCGGTAAGCAGTAAGCGGTAAGCAGTAAGCGGTAATGAGAGATCAGGGTTTGCTTTAAATGTATGCGCTGGTTTATTCAGGACTATATAAATGAAATAAGGATTATCCTACAATTTTATAATCAGTATCGTCGTCCGGTAAACTTTATAGATAAAACTTTGTGAGAGATTCTTCGCTTCGCTCAGAATGACAATCAATGTTTTATGTTTGGGAGAAGGGGTCTGTTGGCGGCTTCTCCTGCAAATGGAATATAATAACCTGTATTCTGAGCAAAGCGAAGAATCTACTATCTATTATCAGGCCAGGCAACAATGTTTTATAATATAAACTTTACACCATAAACTGTACACCGTAAACCTTACACCTTACACTATAAACTTTACACTATACACTATACACCGTAAACCTTACTTACACTGTACACCTTACACCCTACACCCTACACCAAGATTATATTTTCCCTTTCTTGTATTTGATCACTATCTGTTCAAGGACTTTATCCTCCCCTATTGAATCGTACTTAGCTTTCAGATTTTCGTGAAACAACAATCCTACACCATACCAGAACGTGGCGGGAATACCACCCTTGTAGGTTTTAATCAACCCATAGGCACTTTCGTTGGTTTCGCGCGCAAGCAATTTGAGTAATAATTTCCCCTGCGAATAAGACATTTTACGTACGTCCTGCTCGTATTGCTGAAACAATTCCTTTTCCGTAGCTTTTATCAGCCTGCGCCTTTCGCCGCCATCCTTGATGGTAGCCAGCTTGGCATTCAACTTATCCACCACCTCTTTTGTTTTCAGCACATAAGGATACACTTTCTTCAGGTTGTAAATGGCCCTGTAATTGCTTCGGATAAACTGAAAGTCTTCTTGCGTAAACTTCGTTTTCTCGGTCAATGCCTGTTGCACCTTCTTGGTATTCTCTTGCTGAATGGGATTTTTTGCCAGACTGTCCATCAACACCACCTCTTTGAGCACCTGCATGGTTTTCTTCATCTGTTCCAACATGACCGAATCCTGATTCCGAACCACATTAGTCACATCATTATCATCACCCGGTTCGAAATCCTTGATTTCATCCATTGCTTTGGCAAGATCCTGTGGTTGCGACTTGGTTTGTGCCTTCTGATCCGAGGGTGCTTTTTTATCGTTGGGGTTTGGAATGTCGGTTGGAGGCGGAGTATCCATCTCGGCATCCGGCATCAATTCAAACTGAACAGCCGAGTCTTTGTCATCATCCGCAAGTTGATCCGAGTCAAGTTTGGGAATAATAGCAAGCAATACAAAAAAAACAGTATAAAATGCAACTGAAACTAATACGGCAATCGAGTTAGATTTATATTTTTTGAAGATATTCATTGTTAAGTATTACTCCCAAAAATGTGTCCGTTATTGCTATTGTTATATCTGTCTGGAGTAAAACGGATGCAAAGATATGGATTTATTTTTGCATTGAGGACCACTGATATTAAAAGATTGCGACAGTTAGTGAACTTTAAAATGACAATTCATTTCTTGTTGGCTATTCGGGATAAAAAACAGAAACCAACCGCACTACCGGTACCGGATTCAGGCGTTCCTATTCTCTCTATCGGGTAATGCCGCCCACGTTGCTTCTCAATACCAACAATTCTTACATTGGAATATCCGGTCTATGTTATAAGTAAGCATAAGCTCATGCGACCCGTAAGAGCTGTTTCCAATACCACTTACGTTGTAATCATAACTATATGATAACCGGAGATTATGAGCTATGTCGAGCCCAAACAACACCCCCACCTCACTATAAGTACGGAAAAACACTCCCAGTTGAATGGGATTGGACTCCGGATCGAATTTAAAGTAGCTTGTCAGGTTCAACTCTGCCTGATAAAGGTTACCATACTGAATGCCACATAAACCATAGCCCAAACTGATTTTACGTTCATCCATCGGTTTATACTTTGCATAGATGTAATTTGTATTCGTAAACTGCGAATTAATGGGTTGAAATAAGGAGAAAATATTCTGACTGGAAAGTCCGAATTGCCACTTTTTACCCTGAAGCTCTATACCCAGGTCAGAATTAAAGTTACTCTCGTTTAATAATTTGGCATAAACAGTCGGATCATTGGGAGTCGGCGAGTTTACCTTCGACAGGTCATACCCCACACTCTGGTAGCTCATGCCCAGACCCAGGTTCAAATGCCAGTCTCTGTCCAGTACAAGGAAATACGTATAACTCAAACCCAGATTGGTCGTGGAAGTATAACCGATCTTATCCTGCAATACTTTTAGTCCGAATTGAGTTTTCATCTGGTCGAAATACAGCGTGCCGGAAGCGAACAAGGTAGTTGGCGCACCCGGAAAATTTGTCCACTGCTTACGCGCCGCCATATTAAACTCGGCAAAGTATCGGTCATTGACCGAAGCTGGATTAATGGTATAGCTCTTCTCCCAAAAGTTATTCAGACGAACATTAGACTGCGCAAACACTGCGATTGTCAGGATGTTTAATATAAGAGCAGAAACGACTTTCTTCATTGAATAATAATTATCGAACAACGGTAACATAACCTGAATTCGTTTTAGTTTCCGACGTAGCCGAATAATACAACACATAGAAATAAGTATCATTTGCAACCGGCTTGCCTTTATAAGTTCCGTTCCAGCCATTCGAACCGTCATAGAGTAAAATACCATTCCGGTTATACACTTTAATGTGCCAGCTCTTCATAAACACATCATCTATGCCATCACCATTAGGCGAAAAAGTATTATACATGGCTCCATTTACAACCAGAATCCTTTTACTGGCCTCTTCGGTACACCCATTGGGATTAATCACTTTCAGCTTCACATCGAAGTATTTTTCGGTGGTTATGTCATAAACATGATCCAGGTTGTTTCCCTTATCCGATTTGCCATCACCAAAATCCCAGAAATATTGTGTCGATGGGATACTTTCGCTCCACAAACGGATGGTGGCATTCGTAGTTGATATCTCATTTTTATCCGACTGAACAGTATACTTCAACAAATCGAAGTTCGAAACCACAAACTTAAGCACCGCAGTACATCCGCTCACCGAAGTTCCCGTAACACTATACTCACCGGTTCGGTTAACCATAATACTATCTGCAGTGCTATTGTCGTTCCACAGATACGTATTAGCTCCCGACACATGAATTATAGTTGAATCGCCGATACATACTTTTGGATCTTTATCCAGTTTCAGAACCGGAGGAGCCTCAACAGTAATCGTCTGATTAAACGCTATAGTACAATTGGCACTGCTTATAGTCAACTTCGCATTATAATTTCCGGCAGCAGCAAAGGCATGGCTTACGGTTTTGTTTGTATCTGTGGCACTGTCACCAAAATCCCAGGCATAGGTATAAACCAGCGATGGGTCAAGCACAATGGCATCAAACTGATAAATGTGTTTATCACAGTCTATCGGTTTATAGCTAATTCCGATAGGCGCAATAGACAAGTTGAAAGGATAGTTGGCTATGCAACCCCTTGAATCGGTCACCTGCAGATTAACCGCACCAGCCTGATTGCTCTCCATCGTTTCATTGTTCGATCCACTCACCGTACCTCTCGACCAGAGAAGTTGATATGGAGGCACACCACCCGTAATCGTAGCTGTTATAACCTCACTTACAATTTTCGTTGCACAATCTAACTTCGGAACTGTGGCTACAGTAATCCCGATAGAATCCGGTTGAGTTATCACCACGCTCAGTTGTTTTGAAAACCCGGAGTTATCGGTAACCTCAAGCAGGTATGTCCCGGCAGCCAGATTGGTCAGATTCTTCGTAGTGCTTGTAAATCCATGTGGTCCGGTCCACGAGTATAAATAATCATAAACACCCGGAGTTACTTCTATCGGGGTCCCTCCTACTACATCCAGCGTAACAGCACCATTCTTGTCACCGTAGCAGTTTTCATTAACCTGATTGATTAAAGTGATTATCAGCTCCGGTGGAACAGTGACATCGTAAAAGGTATGTTTCGGATCGCAGTTATGAATATCCGTTACGGTCACTTCATAATACCCGGGGGCAATATTATTCAGATCTTCAGTAGTTGCATAAGGCACACTATCCTTGGTCCATACATAACTATAAGGAGGCGTTCCTCCCGAAATGGTAATACCTATTATGCCATTATCAGCACCATAAAATGTATTGTTTTTATGAATATCGGTGGTTATCTTTATCTTTGCCGGTTCAACAATAGTATAAGTACTGCTTACCTGACAATTTTTGGAATCCGTAACCGTCAATGTGTAATCACCTGCATACAAATTGGATAAATTCAGTGCATTCGATGTAAAACCACCCGGGCCACTCCATGCGACGGTATAAGGAGCTACGCCTCCCGAAATGCTAGCTGCCAGCGACCCGTCAACCAAACCAAAACACGTGATATTCTGAACAGAGACAACCGGAGTGATAGTGGAATTCACCGTAACAACAATGCTAAAGTCATTACCCGGACAAGCACCGGACAGTGGAGTAACCGTATAAGTAACCGTTGCAGCACTTGTTGTATTATTGGTTAATGTCTGGCTGATGGTGCTTTGCGGGGTTGATTCGGCAGAAGCTCCGGTTACAACACCTGCAGGACTAATCACCGGTGCACCCCAGGTATATGTGGTCCCAACCGGAACAATATCACCATTTGTCACATCAGGAGTTACACTAAAAGCTGTTCCATTACATATCTCCCGACTAAATGCCGATATCACAGGATTTGGATTGACAATGACCTTTGCCGTATTTGACACTATAGCCGAACAACCACCCGGAGCCAATGTAATAACACAATAGTAATACAATGTTCCGGCTACTGCCGACGAAGGATTATAAGTAGAATTTGTTGCCAATGAAATGGGTGTTCCGGTACTTGAATCATCTACAGTATTGCTAAACCATTGATAAGCCGGCGTACCTGCACCATCTTTATAACTCACCGATAAGGTTGCCGGACTTCCTCCCACGCACACCGTACTGGATATGGGTTGAGACGTAAACGTCGGTTCGGGGTTCACTATCACAGTTGCCACATCGCTCATAAAGCTACAGCTGGCACCCAGAGATGATTTTACTTCACAATAATAATACTTAGTACCCAGGCTCGTTGCAAGAGGAATATAACTACCGGTTGTTGCTCCGCCAATGGCAATACCGGAAGTTGAGTTATTGGCTGCATTTTCATACCACTGATAAGTATAAGCTCCCAACCCACCCGAAGCAGATATGGATAAAGTTTGAGGTACCGTATTTATACACACCGATTGGCTTGAAACAGATACCGGACTAATGACAGGATTGGCATCAACAATAATCCGGGCAGGATCACTCACAATAGAGCCACAACCATTGCCCGATAAAGAAATCGAAACATAATAATGG